>JAAUYD010121102.1_pt1 | contig 13198 bp, 8 predicted proteins | sample 7278101 | NCBI WGS metagenome assembly JAAUYD01 (sample SAMN14350128, study PRJNA611818) | marine sediment metagenome | isolation source: surface marine sediment (0.6m) | place: French Polynesia: Moorea | collected 2018-08
GACGAAAATCACCTATACAGAAAAAAAAGACACACGCTCCGGATTTGGAGCCGGGCTGTTGGAAGTAGGTCGAAAAAACGAAAATGTTGTAGGCCTGTGTGCCGACCTCACTGGGTCGCTTAAAATGGGTGATTTTAAAAAAGAATTTCCGGAACGGTTCTTTCAAGTTGGTATTGCCGAGGCCAATATGATGGGTCTTGCCGCAGGAATGACAATCGGGGGAAAAATTCCGTTTACAGGTACTTTCGCAAACTTTTCTACTGGCCGGGTTTACGATCAAGTCCGACAGTCCATCGCATATTCAGGAAAGAATGTAAAGCTTTGTGCTTCTCATGCTGGTCTTACATTGGGTGAAGACGGCGCCACTCACCAAATTCTTGAAGATATCGGGATGATGAAGATGTTACCACATATGACGGTGGTGGTTCCTTGCGATTACAACCAAACTAAAGCGGCAACAATAGCGATTGCAGAACATGATGGCCCGGTTTATTTAAGATTTGGTCGTCCGAAGTGGCCGATTTTCACTGATGCCAATCAAAAGTTTCAAATTGGCAAGGCTGCAAAAATGGTTGAAGGTAGTGACGTTTCAATTTTTGCAACTGGACATATGGTCTGGCAAGCAATTGAGGCGGAAGCCATACTTGCCGAAAAAGGGATTAACGCTGAAATAATTAATATCCACACCATCAAACCGCTTGATGAAGAGGCTATTCTTGAGTCTGTAAGAAAAACAGGCTGTGCTGTTAGTGCTGAAGAACATCAAATGAACGGCGGGCTGGGTGATAGTATCGCACAATGTTTGATCAAAAACCACCTTGCCCCCCTAGAAATGGTAGCCGTAAAAGACAGTTTCGGACAAAGTGGAGCTCCTGTCCAACTTTTGGGTAAGTATGGTTTAAGTGCAGCCGATGTCGTTAAAGCCGCAGAAAAAGCTATTTCTAGAAAGGGATGAATATTGCAGTAATTGCCCATGATGGAAAAAAAGCCGAGATGGTCCGCTTTCTCCTTGAGCATAAAGCCACTCTAGATAAGGCCAAACTTTATGCCACCGGTACTACTGGGGGCCATGTGGAAAAAGCCGGTCTTAAGGTGGAAAAACTATTATCAGGTCCGTTAGGAGGAGATGCACAAATCGCTGGATTAGCAGCAGAAGGCAAAATTGACATGGTCATCTTTTTTAGAGATCCCCTAGACAAACATCCGCATGAACCGGATGTACAAATGCTAATGCGGATTTGTGACGTCCACAATATTCCATTGGCTACAAATCCTGCTACTGCGGAACTGTTATTAAAATAATGAATCAAGTCGGGCTAAGTCCTACAATAACTTAACAAAGCCGAGCCAACGGAACCTTTTTTCCCTTTGTTTACACGTTCGCAAACCATTGCAGTGACGCCCTATGTTAAAATCCTGGCAATAAATTTCTTACGAATACATCTTTCTACTAACTTTAGCCGCTTCTGATAGGTATAGGCTAAATTCAAAAGGGTCAGATACACATTTTGATATTGTTAAATGAGCAAAGAGATTAAAAGAATTGCTGTTTTTACCTCCGGTGGGGATGCTCCGGGGATGAACGCGGGTATTCGTGCTGTTGTGCGAACCTGTGTATATTATGAAAAAGAAGTTTACGGCGTCTATCGCGGCTACGAAGGAATGATCGATAATGATATAGTAAAACTGGATGCTCGGTCCGTTAGTAACATTGTTCAGCGTGGTGGAACCATATTAAAATCTGCTCGTAGCGAAGAATTCCGAACATCAGAAGGTAGAAAAAAGGCTTTTGAAAACCTTAAGGAACGAGAAATCGATGCACTTGTGGCCATCGGGGGTAACGGTACATTCACTGGCTTGCATATCTTCAATCAAGAATACGGTATTCCATCCATTTGCCTGCCGGGTACGATTGATAACGATTTGCCAGGAATGGATTATACGATCGGTTATGATACGGCCACCAATACAGCCGTTGAGGCCATTGACAAGATACGAGATACCGCCTTATCGCATAACCGACTGTTTTTTATTGAAGTTATGGGCCGACACAGTGGTTACATTGCTATTAACAGTGGGATTGCGGGCGGTGCTGTGGCTATCATTATTCCGGAGAAAGAAATGCCAATTGAAGAGTTGATCGAAAAGATTGACATTGGCGCAAAGAATAATAAGAAGTCCAGTTTAGTAGTAGTAGCTGAAGGAGGCAAAACGGGTTCAGCCTGGAAAATAGCTAAACAAGTGAAAAAGCAGGCCCCTTACTACGATACGAAGGTAACCATACTGGGTCACCTACAGCGAGGAGGAGCTCCCACCTATTTCGACCGTGTACTCGCCAGTAAACTGGGAGTGGCCGCTGTTGAGGGGTTGTTAGAAGGAAAGGATGACGTGATGATCGGAATAAAAGACAATAAAGTTGTGTATGTTCCATTTGATGTAATTGACACTCAACGGCATGAGATTGACCATGATGAGTTAAAAATAGCGAAAATACTATCTATCTAATGAAGCTTATAGCTGTCAGTGGATCTACCAAGTGTGATTGGAGGCTCGTTAGCCCCGAAGGTATCAAGGCGTCTTTTAATTCCAAGGGACTCAATCCTTTCTTTCATTCACAGGGGGAAATTGCCAGTATCGTGTCAGAGTTGAAGCCCATAACCGATAATAAAGCGGCGATAAGAGAAGTTTATGTATACAGTGCAGGATGTGGAAGTAAGGCCTTACAGAACATTGTCCGAAATGGTTTGTCTGTGGTTTTACCCAGGCCGCATATGTTAATTAATCACGATATTGTGGCCTCTGCCCTTGCCACCTATCAGGGAGTTCCCTGTATCGCCTGTATTTTGGGGACTGGCTCCAATTCCTGCTTCTTCGATGGCGATATTGTAAGGCAGGAAGTACCTGCTCTTGATTATGTATTGGGTGATGAGGGTGGAGGCTCATACTACGGAAAGAAGTTACTCTCCGCTCATCTGCATAACAAATTACCAAAAGATCTGGAAGAAAAATTCAGGTCAAAATACCATTTAAATAGAGAAGAAATCCTTGAAAAGGTATATATGAAGCCTTACGCCAATGTGTACCTGGCTTCATTTATGACGTTCTATCAAGAAAATAAGGAAGACCCTTTTGTAATTAAAACAGTTACAGAAGGAATGAGACTTTTTATGAAACTGTTTATTCTTCCTTATCATGGATATAAGAATATCACCTGCCACTTTACGGGTTCAATTGCCTTCTATTTTGAAGATATCCTCCAAAAGGTTGCCAAAGAACTGGAATTGACCGTGGGAAAGGTAATAAAAGAGCCTATTGACGATCTGGTAAAATATCACCTGAAAAAATAGTACAATGGAAAAGCTAATAGTTGGAATTGATATTGGGGGTACCAACACCAAATTTGGGTTGATCAATCACAAGGGTGAAGTGCTATTTCAAAGCAAAATCAAAACCACAGGTCACGATGAATTTAATGAATACATTGAAACGTTGGCCAATGCCATAAAAAAAGGACTTTCAGAAACTGCTCCCGGTGCCAAAATCGAAGGTGTGGGCGTAGGCGCGCCTAACGCCAATTACTATAGAGGCACCATCGAGCATGCCCCCAACTTGCGATGGAAGGGTGTTTTACCTCTTGCTGATACGCTCAAGTTACATTTTGATACCCCTGTGATCATTACCAATGATGCCAACGCGGCGGCTATGGGCGAGATGATTTACGGAAAGGCCAAAAATATGAAAGACTTTATTGTGATCACCTTGGGCACTGGGTTAGGCAGTGGTATTGTGAGCAACGGACAGCTGATCCATGGGCACGACGGGTTTGCCGCGGAGCTCGGACATGTAACCGTTAACCCAAATGGCCGGGTATGCGGATGCGGCAAAAGGGGATGTCTGGAGACATATGTATCCGCTACAGGAATCAAACGGACGGTTTACAAGATGCTCGCGGATCACCTGGAAGAAAGTGAACTTCGGGCAATAAGTTTCAATGACTTATCTACTAAAACTATTTCAGAATGTGCAAGCAGAGGTGATGTCGTAGCCAAAGATGCCTTTGAATACACCGGACAGATACTTGGATTAAAACTGGCAGATACCGTGGCACATACTGACCCAGAGGCGATTTTTCTACTCGGTGGATTGTCACAGGCTGGCGATTTGATATTTGAGCCTACCCGGAGGCATCTGGAGAGTAATTTGATGCCAATCTACAAAGGAAAAGTAAAAGTATTACCAAGTGGCTTACAGAACCAGAGTGCCCCTATTCTGGGTGCGGCAAGCCTCATTGCAGATCATCTGAATAACACGATAAAAACAGCAGTATGAAGAGACACACCTACGATTATGGTTTAATTGGTAACTGTTCTTACCAAGCACATGTTCACACCAACTCAAACATCGAGTGGATGTGCTGGCCGCGATTCGACAGCAGCTTTATTTTCGGCGGAATGCTTGACAAAGAACACGGCGGTGAGTTTTCAATTAAACCCTGCGGTGAAATAAAAGAAAGCAAGCAATTTTACCTTGAAAACACCAACATTCTTTGTACCGAGATTACCAGTGATGAAGGCAGGTATCGTATAACGGACTTCGCACCGCGCTTCCCTCAATACGATCGCTACTTTAAACCATTAATGTTAGTGCGTAAAATCCAACCTTTGGAAGGGACGCCAAGGGTGTATGTAAAATGCGAACCAGTAGGTAATTATGGAAAACTTAGGCCTTCTCAGTATGAGGCAAGCAATCATATAGAATATCTGGGTCTTGAAAAAGACTTACGAATGACCACGAACTGCTCCTTGTCCTATGTGGTCTCCGGGCATCCCATCGTGTTGAACGAAACCAGGTATATCGTCTTAACCTATGGCGCTCCGCTTGAAGCATCATTAACCGCCACTTGCGAAGACTTTTTAACAAAAACCAAGAAGTACTGGCGTGGTTGGGTGAAGAATATGAGTGTAAGTACTTTTCATCAGGCCAATATTAATCGATCGGCTTTGGCTCTAAAAATTCACCAATACGAAGATACAGGGGCTATCATTGCCGCAGGTACCACCAGCCTTCCGGAATCTCCAGGTAGTACACGAAATTGGGACTACCGCTTTTGCTGGATGCGGGACACCTATTACACGCTCACTGCTTTTAATAATATCGGCCACTTTGAAGAATTAGAGAAATACTTCAATTATATCGTCAATATCAGTGTGGAGTCAAAAGATCGGTTCCAACCACTTTACGGCATAACGGGCGAAGCCAAACTGCACGAAAACATCCTTGATCTGGAAGGATATATGGGTAACAAGCCTGTGCGTATAGGTAATCAGGCCTATACACATATACAGAATGATGTTTATGGGCAGATCCTGCTGGCATTGCTTCCTTTATTCGTTGATAGTCGTTTTATCAATCTCGAAAGATCGGATTCCTTAAACCTTATCTACGACGTTTTGAAGAAAATTGATGATTTAATGGAAGAGCCGGATGCTGGTTTGTGGGAGTTTAGAACATTAAGCCAGTTTCATTCTTACACATATCTTTTTCATTGGGCGGGGAGTGCGGCTGCCCGAAAAATAGGTAAGACTTTCAAGGATGACAAAATCTATAAGCTCGCCGACAAGTTGATGAAAGCGTCTTCGGAGAAAATAGAGGCATGTTACGATCCCAAACGCAAAGTATATACCCAAGCCATCGGCACCCCCAACCTCGATGCCAGCGACCTACAGTTGATCATGATGAATTATCTGGATCACAACTCACAAAAAACACGGGATCACCTGGCGGCACTGGAGAAAGACCTAAAATCAAAAGAAGGTCTTTTCTATCGTTACCGCCATCAGGATGACTTTGGAGCACCGGAAACCACATTTCTGATCTGTGCTTTCTGGTATGTGGAGGCTTTAACCTGTGTCGGCAGGATGGATGAGGCCATTGAAACTTTTGAAAACCTATTAGGGTATAGCAATCATCTGGGACTTTTGAGTGAAGATGTTGATGCTACCAACGGTAGCATGTGGGGTAATTTCCCACAGGCTTACAGTCATGTGTGCCTCGTAAATGCCGCTTATCGAATCAATAAAAAGCTGGACAGGCCTAATTTCTTATAAATAATTAGGCCAGTGCCTTGAGCAAAGTACGAACTGAACTCGGGTCATTCATACTAAACTTGGCTGCGGAACGGTTATCTCCTACTTTGATGGTATAAGCATCATCCGGCATGACCTTGAAGGTGTCTTCATCAGTAGCATCATCCCCTACCGCCAGAACAAAGTCAGGCTTAATTTCAGCTATGAATCTCGTGGCGGCTTTACCCTTATTTACTTCAAGGTTCTTGATCTCTACAACCATATTACCTTCCAGGACCTGTAGGTTCATATTTACAGCCAGATATTTAAGATGACTGATAATCTCTCGTGAACGTAGATCTCCCAAACCAGTTTCCACTTTTCTGTAGTGCCACACCAAAGAGTAATCCTTTTCTTCAATAAACGAGCCTGGTGTTTTGTTTACATATATATCCAGTACAGGCCTAATGTCATCCTTCCAACTATTGTCAAGATTATCGCTTGTTTTCCATTTTTGATCTTTGGTTTTGATCCATACACCATGTTCTGCTACAAACTCAAGGCCATGGTTTCCTAACCAATTCTCTAAGGTATTCTTGTCGCGACCACTAATGACGACCACATCTGTGTTTTTTTGTTTGGATAAAGTCCCAAGAATGTCGTGCAATTCATCATCCGGACCCGCCTCCTTAGGATCGGAGGTAAAACTGGTGAGTGTACCATCGTATTCCAGGAATAGTATGAGTCGTTTTATTTTTTTAAATTCTTCTAGGAGCTTTCCTTGTGTCATTTTATCCAAAGGCTTTGTAGTCATCTTTTTCTGTTTATCGAAAACATCTTTAAGCCTATTCATGAACAAATTGACCCAATGATGTATGTTGTATTTTTTTAAGGAGGCCTGCATAATCTCCATGTGCCTCACTTGCTCCTCCTCGGTCATTTCAAGAGCACGTTTTATGGCATCACGCACATGGTGTTTGTCGTTCGGATTTACAATAATGGCCTCGGAAAGCTCCTTCGATGCTCCAGCCATCTCACTCAGGATCAATACCCCACGCTTATCCAATCTGCTGGCGACATATTCCTTACAAACCAGGTTCATGCCATCACGCATAGGCGTTACCAAGGCCACGTCTGCCATTCTATAAAAAGCAGATAGGTCGTTCAGTGGAAAAGATCTATAAAAGTAATGGATCGGCGTCCAGTTTACTGAACCATATTTCCCATTAATTCTACCGACGAGGAGATCAATCTCTTCTTTAAGATCGCGGTACTGCTCCACAGTATCTCGTGAAGGTACCACAACCATCATCAGAGAAACCTTGCCTTGATATTGAGGATACTTATCCAAAAACAGGTCAAAGATCTCTAGCCGGGCAGGTATTCCTTTAGAATAGTCAAGCCGGTCGATGGAAAGCATCAACTTTTGCCCGCCCAAAGAAGTCCGGTATTTCACCTCGCGGCTGAGTGTCTCTGGTGACGCGGAAGAATTGGCGTATTTTTCATAGTCAATGCCCATTGGAAAGGAATCCACTTCTACCGTTCTTCCATCCTTATTGAGCTGACCATGCTGATTACTGATAAAACAAATGCGACTCACCGCACTCAAAAAGTGTCGCATATCATCGTAGGTATGGAAACCTATAAGGTCTGAGCCCAACACCCCATCGAGCAACTGACGTCTCCACGGCAACAGTCGGAATACCTCGAAGGATGGAAATGGAATATGTAGGAAAAATCCGATACTCACCTCTGGTAATATCTCACGGATCAGGCCCGGAAGTAATAGCAGCTGGTAGTCATGTACCCAAATCGTGTCGTCCGGGTTAGCTACGGCCACTACTTCATCGCAGAACTTCTGATTCACTTTCTCATAAGCTTGCCAGTACGACTTCTTATACAGCGCGTTCTGATTAAAATAATGAAATGTTGGCCACAAGGTTTCATTGCTAAACCCTTCGTAGTACAGCTCTATTTCCTCCTCAGTCAAACTTACCGGCTTCATATTTTCAGCCTTCAGTTTATCAGCAGCCTCTTTTTCTTCCTTTTTTGAATTAAAATGAACACCTGGCCATCCGACCCAAATGTTATCACCGTCCTTATAAATTGAGCCAAGACCGGTAGCTAGGCCACCCTCACTCGGTTTATAAACCAGCTCACCCTCATCGTTATGCGTAACTTTAACAGGTAATCTGTTTGAAACAATAATGGTTCTTCCCATGGTGTCATGAAGATACCAAATGTGAGCCTTTATACAAGCCCAGTCTTAATGAATTCATTATTGTGATTTTCTATACCCCGTTATCTGACCCGTTTGAATTGAAACGGAATTTCCTTGCCATCCCCCGAGATTGTTGCGGTAAGGCTTTTGCCAGTACAAGTATAGCTAATCTGTTTTGGAAAATCATGTTGGGAATTTGCTGACTCAAAACTGTGATCGGAAGTTATGTTAATTTTGAAATGCACGGGCTCATCGTTGTGGGCAACGTCGGCCACATAATACAGTTTACCCTCTTGACTCACAATCTCAAGGTCTTCTCGGAAGACAGTATCCGCTCCTTGGAGGGTGAACCCGATACCTTTGAGGCCATGCCCTTCCATTTGCCAAACTTCAAATGAGCTCCGTTCAGGGCGATCATTTAACCGTTCCCAGGTTCCTACAAGCCAATCCAGTTGTTGAATACTACTCGACGCGTCCGCCTGCGATAGGCAATTATGATATATAAGAAAAACCAATAAAGATGGTACAAAGGATTTCACTACTTTTTTAAAATCTATTATGTCACATTATTTGGACTCTTCACTTTCTAACTCCCACCAGGTCCTGCGCCCTTATTTTCTTGCTACTAAGTATTTTTTGGCAAATATTAAATTATCGCCATTTAGCTATACTTAGGAGTAGTACTCCCTCATATAAAGGTAGTTGGTTTGTTATAATGAAGCAATACCTGGCTGTTTTCGTATTGCATATTTCCCTCCGGACGAACGTACACTCTAATTGACAGGAGGAACTTAAATTAGCTGACAAAATTTCCTGCACAGGGACGAAATAGTGCTTCAACAAAATAAGTGAGGCTGCCGGTTTATAAACAGCCTCCAAATAAAAAGAACAAGTCAGCAACGAGTGGTGGGTAAAATTTAAGTAGCAGGTTCTATACTCTGACTAAAACGAAAAAAGTTTGTTGGGTCATACTTCTTTTTAACAGCCTGAAGCCGAGCATAACGCTCATCTCCATAGGCAGAAGGAATACGCTCCATTTCATCACTTTCAAGATAATTGATATAGGCCCGACCGGTTGCAAAGGGAGTCATTGCTTTACCAAGCTCACGGATCACCGGGCTCAGTTCTTCCATACCTCCGGCTGTGTCAGTCCCACCACCAAATAGTAGGCAATAATCAGCATCACGGCCGGCAAATGCTGTAGATTCCTCAGGAACACGGCTGATAGCCCCACCAAAGTGTTCAAGGATGATGAAAAGCTCTGGCACGGTATGCTCTACGTATTGGTTTACAAGCGCCCCAAGCGTATCATCATCCAATTTTTGGAGGAGTTGCGTGCGATAGTAATAGAAGCGACCTGGTGGTGCAACAAAATCCACCCGCGTCTGCTGTTCGTTGTAGGTCACTTCTCGAACATCATCCTGAATTGCAGAGCCGAAGGTACGAAGTGGGCGTAGCACTTCCTCACCTTGGGAGATGTCTCCGACATAACACATCCAAATGGAAATAACTGGACCATTTGAAGGATCGTTCAACAAGTAAGCGAAAGTCGTTACTTCATCCGGCACTGTGAGATTGTAATCTCGCAAGAAGGTAAGAAGCTCACGAGCCCCACGGCTTGGGTCATTGCCAAAAGCCCAGGTAACGTTGCCAGCAAGTACGGTAGTTATCGGATAAAGTCGGTATTCAATGGATGTTACTACACCGAAGTTTGCACCCGCTCCACGCATAGCCCAGAACAGATCGGGATTTGTATTCTCATCGACCGTGAGTAGCTCACCAGCAGCTGTCACCAGATCAAGGGAAACAATATTATCGCAGGCCAGTCCATGACAACGCATAAAGAGGTTGAGTCCACCTCCAAGACCATAACCGGACACAGTGACACGAGAGTCCATTGGGCCACCTGCCGCGTATCCAAGGGCCTGAACCTCTCTCGTAACCTCACGCCAGCGCGCACCTGCCTGAGCACGTACAGTACCCTTGACCGGATCCACGCGTACACCTTGCATCTGAGAGAGATCAATGGAGATTTCATCGTCAGCTAAACAGCGGCCACTCATGTCGTGATAACCACTACGCACAGTTGCACCAAGCCCTCGCTCACGTGCGAAACGAACGATCTCCATCACATCCGCTACTCCTTTGCATTGGGCAATCAGTGATGGTCGCTTGTCAAACCTCGCATTCCAAAGCCGACGTGCGCTATCATAGCCTTTTTCATCGGGCACAAAAATATTTCCACTGAAATTGGTACGTAGCCGGGCTATAGATTTATCGGTTATTGAAAATAACTGCGAAATGGTTGTCATAGGAATTTTAGTTTATGTGTAATGTAGTTAGAGTATCATATCAAATCGGCACAAACCAAGGAATAACGATCATGGTTACTGGTACCAATGAAACTAAATAGACAACCTTAGAACTTAGTTATATTAAATATACATATTTTTTAAAAAAGGAATCATCAATATTTTTCAATATTTTATTATTGGCATTCGATTGAATTATCCTTGAATTAAGCAGATATTCGAAAAATCCAATCATCTGCCATCTATCGCCAAGCTTATAGCCTCAAACTGCAAGCTGGCAGATATTCCTATTCCCGGTTTACCCCCCCAATGCTCCATGCCCTCTAATCTTCGTCCTTCACGGCTTTGCGCCTTTGCTTGCCAATTCAAAGCCTAAATATCTCGCATCCACCCATAGAAATACAAGCCCACAATAGTACAACTTGAACCATTTGATTGCCAGATGGGGGGGTGGTTTCTTGAGAAGGCGAAGAACCACCTTAAGTTTCTTCTATTCTACATTTTTTCCATCTTCCTTTTTTAGTCAGACGACAGTAATTTTTTATTAAACAAATTAAACAGAATTGACAAATGCTGCACACTAGTGACGGTACGTTTCTGTAACGTTTAGTCGTCACAATCAAGCTCTCAGGTTTACCGGGAACAGTAAATTATTAAAACAAAAACACAACAGCTAACACATACAAACCAATAAACCCTTCATAGGCCTCCGGAGAAGCTTCATAACCCAAACTGAAAGCTTCAGCTTACTTTTTGTTTAAGGTGTTCCATTGCAAGTCTAATTTAATGATTGCAAAACTTATGCACGACAACCTAACCCTTAAAATAAAAGTTATGAAACGAACCATTTTACTTGTCCTAACCAGTTGCATCAGCCTCTACGGCTTAGGGCAGACTAACCGTCAACTATTACAAGCAGCGCGAGTCTTTCCCGAAATGCCACAAGGCACAGCAGATTTGGGGCCTTTTGTATCCGGGTCACCAACTTTTTCTTCGGGTGCTCCGTTCAACGATCTGGAATTTACCGTGTTCGATACAGACTATATGGATGGTGAGAACAGCGGAGGTGATGTATTCATGCCTGTCGACCCTGCGGACGCCTCTCCTGGATCGGACAAGGTCAAATATATCAGGTGTGTTTTAAATACTGACCTGGATGACAATTACGGAGCAGGAAGAAGTGATAAGATCATACTAGGACTTGACGAATACCCCACACCTTTCTTTGTGAAAGGCAACGATAATGTAGATAATGATTATGTGGTCATTCAACATTTTGACTACAATTTCGGCTACATTCAATTAAAAGGGGCAGCTTCAGATTACAGGTTGCTCTATGCCACATTAGCCGATGGGGTGAATACGGAGGGCTACTATTTATTTTATGTTGGCAACAATGACATTGATCTTATTGCATTTATCTTTCCATGCGATGTACTTGCTTCAACCATTGGTGATAGTCCTGTCCAGAATCCCGTGGCGCTGTGCAATGCAAGTCAAACACTAAGTTTAACCAATTCAGATCAGTTTAAATATGCCGCACCTATCAGTTCTACTCCGTCAGAAACTAGAGGCATTGTGCAATATGGATCCAACGGAAAGGAAGTGGTAAGTGGGTTAACCACTGACAGTGAGGGAAATATCTACTTCTTCGGCCTTACGGATGGTAATCTTGATGGCGATATGGACTCTGAGAATGAGATTTTCGTAAGCAAAGTAGCGCCTAACGGAAATGAAGTCTGGGTAACTGAAATTCCGATGGTGGAAGGTAGTATTTTCAAGGATGCTACTACCGATTCTCAGTATCTATATGCAGTAGGCCGTACGCTGGGAGCACTACCTGGCTTCAGCAATGCTGGCAGATGGGACGCCATAATGGTTAAACTTGATTTGAATACCGGAGAGATTGTGGACACTGACCAGTATGGTACAAACGGCATTGATGGGTACGGCAATGTAACCTTGGACGATGCCGGTAACCTATATGTATCGGCTCAAGGAGCGCCATCAGGCGGTGGCAATGACACGGACGACGCCTATTTGGTTGCCAAACACAACGCTAGCAATCTAAATAATATTTGGCGCGTAATTGAGGCTCCGTCAGGCAATGTAGTGGCCTCGGCCGAGGCCTGGGGTGGGATAACTTATGCACCCGGCAATTCTCCGGGAGACGGCAGATTGATAGTTGGAGGCTGGTTTTTTGGAGTTCAGGGAGCGGATGCATTCACCGCTGTTTATGAAAACCTGAATAGCTCGACCCCCACAAGAACATTTACGAGAAACATCGTTTCCGACCAAGGTGCAAGAGCAGATTGGGTGCTTGATAACGTCTTAGATAGCCAAGGAAACATCTATGTAGCAGGTTTTACTACGGGAGGCTTACAAGGTTCTCCGCTGGGTGAAGGTGACGCCTATATTATTAAATACAATTCTTCCCTACGCAACCCCGTAATCCGACAATTTGGTACGGATAAATGTGATTTAATCAGAAAACTGGAGATTGATCAGAACGATGTTATTTACGCCGTTGGATATACTTATGGGGACTTATTCGGAAATAACGCCGACCCTCAAAATCTATCAGGAGACATTTTTGTGCA
>JAAUYD010107301.1_pt1 | contig 13195 bp, 23 predicted proteins | sample 7278101 | NCBI WGS metagenome assembly JAAUYD01 (sample SAMN14350128, study PRJNA611818) | marine sediment metagenome | isolation source: surface marine sediment (0.6m) | place: French Polynesia: Moorea | collected 2018-08
CGTATTCTTAAAAAGCTCAAAGAAATCGATTACGAAAAGAGCAAAGCGAAGAAGAAAAAGAAAACCCCTTTTAAATCTTCTGTGTAAGTCAAAGCTGATCCAGGATAATTTGTTGTGCCAAAAGTCGGCATTATTTTTAACGATCTCAAACCCGTCGCTTGTAAAGCTGCTACAGATTTACAAACTCAGTTGACGGAAAAAGGCTGGACTGTTATTTTAGAGACTGGCCGAGGGGGACTCCTTGGCTATTCTCAACCCGAACGTCCTGTCTGTCATACTCCTATCGATCATTTAATTCCCCCTAATTTTGATCAAGACATGGCCTTTGCTGTTGTTTTGGGGGGGGATGGTACTGTTTTGTCTGCCTATCGACAGTTGGCCCCTTGTGGTATTCCCCTATTAACAGTTAATACGGGACACATGGGCTTTTTAACAGAAGTTTATCTTAACCAGTTATCAGAAGTCTTAGACAAAGTTGTGGCAGGAGACTACGAGACAGAAGACCGTACCATGTTAACGGTACAGCTATATCGTGAGGATACTTTACTCTGGGAGGCTTTATCTCTCAATGAAATGGTCATTCACCGCGAACCTTTGACCAGTATGTGTCATTTTGAGATCAAAATCGGCAGACACGCACCGGTAGATATTGCTGCTGATGGCTTGATTTTATCCACTCCTACCGGGTCCACAGCCTACTCTTTAAGCGCAGGGGGTCCAGTGGTGACTCCTGATGTCCCGGTCCTGCAATTAGCCCCTATTTGTCCCCATTCTTTGGCTTCTCGTTCTTTGGTGTTTTCGGATAAGGAAGCGGTGAGCATTTTTCCTGCAACCCCTAACCGCATGGTGTTGGTGGTGGATGGTAACGGAGGGTGTTATGTGTTACCCGAAGATAGAATTCATGTTCAAAAGTCTCGTTATTCTGCGCGGTTTATTCGTTTAGAAGAACCTGAATTTTTCCGTATTTTAAGGGAAAAATTAGGGTGGGGACTTCCTCATATTGCAAAACCAACTTCCGTTGAGTTACCTTAATTGTTTGATTCATCTTTGCCTAACCACTGCTTTTTCTAGGAGCCAATCATCTATCAATATCTGCCAATATCTTCTAAAATCTTTCAATATCTTTCTAGCTCAATAGTTACAGGTTGTTGTAGCTTTTTGAAGTAAGGGTTTTTAATCGATTGAGAAAAAATGAATCTAGTTTCTAATTGTTATCAAAATGCAAATCGCTAAATTTGAACAAATTAAACAAATTTTTGATCTCAAAGACGATGAACTTTATTATTACACGGTAGAAGCAGATGGAACTTTAACACTACAGAAAGTCAAAGAGTACGAAATTTTAGCAGAAGAAGGATTAAAAGAAGTTTGAAACACTACAATCAGTTAAGTTAATTATTCAACAACTTTTAGCATAATTTTTTCAGTTATTAGTGATAGAAATATTTTCATAAATATCAATAATTTTGATATCAATATTAATTGAGTTTAATTGAATAATATCATTGATATCTTGATATTCTTTTAATAACCATTGATTATTTTCTGTTTTAGTAAAATGTTCAATAAAATAGTTTGCTTGATCAATTAAAATATATTCTTTCAAATAAGAAATAGAGCGATAATATAAAAATTTATCTCCTCGATCATAACTGGAAGTTGAAGGAGACAAAACCTCAAAAATAAGACAAGGATTAATAATTTCATCCTGTCGATTTTCATTAAAAACAGCATCTCCTGCAATTACCATTACATCAGGATAAACCCCTCTTTTGTAATCAGGTATCCAAACCCTAAGATCACTAGATTGTACACGACAGTTTGTTTGATTTAAAGCTAACTTTAAACAAAAAATAAGATTCATAATAATTGTGTTATGATTAATTGTTCCACCAGTCATAGCAACAATAACCCCATCGTGATATTCATGTTTAAATTCGGATACTTCTTCAAGCTTACGATAATTTTCTAAAGAAATAATTTGTTTTTTTGATTTAGCTTGTGTAAGCATACAGCAATTTTCTCCTGTTAATCTAATCTTGTTGAAAGCTGGCATAATGCCAAGCTTATTTAATAATACCATAATAAATGGTAAATGATTGTTAGCAAAAATGGGGTCTACTTAGTTGACCAAGAATAATGATAAATTCTCTCAAAAACTCTCTCGATTGATTCTTGGTTTTCTTCTTTTCTCCACGTTATGAAGTAAAAAGGTTGACTGGGATCAAGAATATCGATTAAAACATCTGGGTCTAGATTACTTTCCTTTGCTGCTTGATTAATAATCTTCTCTAGTCGTTCCCATTTCTCAGCCATATCTGGAGATGATGGTGAGCATGATGCAGGATAAAAGTATCCTAATAAATGACCTTTATATTCAATAGCTATCGGTTCATTTTCTTGGCTTAATAGATGAGAGTTGATTTCATCAACTTGAACAGTTTTCATATTGTTTATGAATCGTTTATTAACTCCATTATATAGAAAAATAATACATTCTAAGGAACACCTAAAAAATAAGGAACACCTAAAAAATAAAGCAAATTTATCTAAACCAAGATTTATATAAGCTATCCAAACTAATTAACACTCGTTTGGACTTTAACTAATTACTAACAAAACTTAAAATTTTATTTATTATATATCTACGCTTGCTAAACCTGTTGTTAGAAGTCTTATTAGCGTGAGGTAAAGGACTCTGTGGAATATCTTTATCCAAAAAATGGCATAGCTTTTCAAAGTTATCACCATGTTCCCAACAAATTTCTAGAAAGTTACTATCTCGCCCTTCAAAATAATCTCGAACATTACTATTATGCTGCCTATAAAAATCTAGATACTTTTTTTCGTGTTTGTGTGGATAATTGTATCCATATGCAAGCTTTCGACAATGCTTAATTGGATCAGTTCTCATCGAGTGTTTCTTAATACTCTCTAGCCAAACTTCAGGACTGCTTCGTACCGTAAGTATAAATTTACTTCCAGGAAACATTTCATCAAGTTCTTTGTAAATCAAAGGCCATGGCCAATCTTGAAACAGGTCGTATTGACTAGCAACTCGTTGTACACCCTTTAAATTTTTCCTGAGTATCACATCTTCAAGAAGTTTTCTGCTAACACCTGTACAGCGATAACCTAGAATACGTCCACATTGCTCTAATGTAGTTGTTCCAGTTTTGTTTAGACCTATTCCAAATATTTTACTGTCAATACTTATTTTTTCAAACATACAAGTTAATCTCAGACCGTTCTCCTGAATAGAATAACATAAGAAGAGAGAAAATAAAGAATTAACCAACAATAAACTTCTATTGAACTGCCTCAAGTTCTAAACTTGAGGATTCTTCACACGATCAAGTATCGTAATTGATACTCATTCTTGATTTCATCGACAAATTGATCCACAAAATAACGAATATTATATTTAGGAATAATTCTAAACTCATGAATGTTTTTCCCTTATAAAATGATAGAAACTTGATTTTGTCAAAAAAGTGCTTGATTACCCTTCCACAAAATTAATTATTCAAAGCCGTCGGTTAAGGCTCGTCCTGAGCTTACCCAAAGGACGGGGTTTTAAGCGCAAATTTTTGATAATTCAAAAAAGTTACGATTAACCCTTGCTTTTTATTCCCAAATTCATATACAATACTTAATTGTGGCCAAAAGGTAGTTAAGAGACCTTGGCTCAAAGTGGGAAATAGTCCGCTTCAAGATACTGAAGACACCAAGCTTTAAGTCTTGGAGAATTACGGCAGCCCAACTTAACCCGTTTTCACAAGCAGGTTAAACCTATCGTTAACTGTCTATATTGATTTCGCCTAACTTGCGTTAGTGCGTATTCAGAAAAACAAAGCGAGGAAACACTATCTCGCTTGTTTAGGTGTGAATAATGCACCTAAACATTGTTGTCTAGCCCATAGAGGAAAAAACCGTGGCTGTTGGTCTTCTTGGAACCAAACTCGGTATGACCCAAATCTTCGAGGAGGAATCTGGCCTCGCCATTCCTGTCACCGTTGTGCAAGCGGGTCCATGTACCATTACACAAATTAAAACCAGCGAAACCGACGGTTATAGTGCCGTCCAACTTGGTTATTTAGAAGTTAAAGAAAAAGCCCTAACCAAACCAGAGTTAGGCCATTTAAAAAAAGTAAACGCATCCCCCTTACGTCATCTTAAGGAATATCGTGTAGATGATACCGCTTCCTATCAGTTAGGAGAAGCCGTCAAAGCCGATATTTTTAACGTTGGAGACTTAGTAGATGTTTCTGGAACCTCTATGGGACGCGGGTTTGCCGGTTATCAGAAACGCCACAACTTTAAACGAGGTTCCATGACTCATGGCTCGAAAAACCATCGTTTACCAGGGTCAACCGGCGCAGGAACCACCCCAGGAAGAGTCTATCCAGGCAAGAAAATGGCTGGTCAATACGGTGCTACGAAAGTCACCACCCGTAAATTGCAAGTGGTTCGTGTTGATGCAGAACGCAACCTTCTGCTGATCAAAGGGGCAGTACCTGGAAAACCAGGAGGCTTGTTAAATATTACGCCAGCCAAGATTGTTGGTCAATAGAGACAAAACCATCACTAAACGAGAAATAAATCAAGAAAAATGGTTGATTGTAACGTTAAAAACTGGCAAGGGGAAGAAGTTGGCCAAGCGAGCCTAGAGTTAAAAGTGGCCAAAGAAGAAACAGCATCGCACCTATTGCATCGTGCCGTTGTCCGTCACTTAGCCAATGCTCGTCAAGGCAATGCTTCGAGCAAAACCAGAGCAGAAGTCAGAGGGGGTGGACGTAAACCCTGGAGACAAAAAGGAACCGGTAGAGCCAGGGCCGGATCGATTCGTTCTCCCCTATGGCGAGGCGGTGGGGTCATTTTTGGACCAAAACCCAGAGATTTTAGTTTAAAAATGAACCGTAAAGAAAGACGGTTAGCCCTGAGAACAGCCATAGGGAGTCGAGTAGAAGACATTATTGTGGTTGAAAACTTCGCTGAGCAACTCCCCCAACCCAAAACCAAAGAATTAGCCTCTGCTTTAGCCCGTTGGGGCGTAGAACCCAGCCAAAAAGTAGCTTTGGTGCTGGTAGAAACCGATGACAACGTTTATTTATCAGCCCGAAATCTTTGTTTTGTCAAGATTTTGCGAGCCGATAGTTTGAATGTTTATGATCTGCTCAACGCCGATAAAATTGTCATCACCTCCCAAGCCCTAACCAAAATTCAGGAGGTTTACAATGACTGAATATAATCCCCGTGATCTGGCAGATTTAGTAATTAAGCCCATTATTACCGAAAAAGCCACCCTGCTGCTAGAACAGAATAAATATGTGTTTGATGTGTTGCCTAAAGCCACCAAACCCGAAATTAAAGCAGCCATCGAAAGTTTATTTGATGTCAAAGTAACTGGGGTGAATACCATTCGTCCTCCCCGTAAAAAACGCCGTGTGGGTCGATTTATCGGTCATAAACCATTATATAAACGAGCGATCGTCACCTTAGAAGAAGGGGATAGCATCGAACTCTTCCCTGACGTATAACCTTATCCGTCAGGGTAAAGTCGAAACAGACTCGCCCTAACGATTAGTCCTGTATCACTTTGGAATCAACAGAAAACTGCTCATTAACAGACCAAACCTAAACAATCATCATGGGTATTCGTACTTATCGGCCATACACTCCCGGAACGAGACAAGCCTCTGTCTCAGATTTCGCGGATATTACCAAACGTAAGCCGGAAAAATCACTAACCACCTATAAACACAATAAAAAAGGGCGCAATAACCGAGGCGTTATCACCAGTCGGCATCGGGGGGGCGGTCACAAACGATTATATCGAATTGTGGACTTTAAACGGGATAAACAGGGAATTCCTGCCAAAGTAGCAGCTATTGAATACGATCCCAACCGTAACGCTCGTATTGCTCTGTTGTTTTATCAAGACGGTGAAAAACGCTATATTTTAGCTCCTGCTGGCATCACTGTGGGAACAGAAGTGATCTCAGGAGAAGATTCTCCCTTTGAAGTGGGCAACGCTTTACCCTTATACAAAATTCCTTTGGGGACAGAAGTTCATAACGTGGAATTAGTCGCCGGGAAAGGCGGTCAAATGGTAAGGGCCGCTGGGGCCGCCGCTCAAGTGGTAGCCAAAGAAGGAGACTACGTCACCCTAAGACTTCCTTCCAAAGAAGTTCGCATGGTACGTAAAGAATGTTACGCCACCATTGGACGGGTAGGTAACATTGAAGCCCGCAATATCAAACTAGGGAAAGCCGGAAGAACACGGCATCTAGGACGTAGACCCCACGTCAGAGGCAGTGTCATGAACCCCGTGGACCACCCTCACGGCGGAGGAGAAGGACGCGCCCCCGTTGGCAGAAGCGGACCAATGACCCCTTGGGGTAAACCCGCTCTTGGGGCTAAAACCCGTAACAAGAAAAAAGCGAGTTCTCGCCTCATTGTCCGCCGTCGCCGTTAAAACAATCGAGTTAGTTGAAATTATTATGAGTCGCTCCTTAAAAAAAGGCCCTTTTATTGCAGATAGTCTCCTCACTAAAATTGAAAAACTCAATGAAAAAGGAGATAAACAGGTGATCAAAACCTGGTCACGCGCTTCTACCATCATCCCTGCCATGATCGGTCATACTATTGCCGTTCACAACGGTAAACAGCACGTCCCTATTTTTATCTCCGAACAAATGGTCGGTCATAAACTAGGAGAGTTTGCCCCCACCCGTACCTTTAGGGGACACGCTAAGAGCGATAAAAAAGCTCGACGATAATTAGTGGGATAGGGGGAATTAAGAATTAAGAAAATTTCTACATTCTGCATTCTAAATTCTGAATTTTCACACATCCCATTACCAATAACAAGTTACAGAAACTAAAAAACCACCATGGCAGTTGATACAACCATAGAAGCGAAAGCCATAGCCCGTTATATTCGGATGTCACCCTTTAAAGTAAGACGGGTACTCGACCAAATTCGAGGCCGTTCTTACCGTGAAGCCTTAATCATCCTGGAATTTATGCCCTATCGGGCTTGTGAGCCAATTTTGAAACTATTGCGCTCCGCCGTTGCCAACGCAGAACACAATCAAGGACTTGATCCAGCCACCTTAGTCGTTAGTCAAGCTTACGCAGACGGCGGACCAAGTTTAAGACGCTACCGACCCAGAGCGCAAGGACGGGCTTATCAAATTCGTAAACCCACCTGTCATATTACCATTGCCGTCGCCCCCGAAATAGAAGAGGACTAACAAAACAATATGGGACAAAAAATACATCCAATTGGCTTTCGTCTCGGTATTACCAAAGAACATAAATCCTGTTGGTACGCCGATAAAAGACGCTATCCTGAGCTATTACAAGAAGACTTACTGGTTCGGCAGTATGTTGAAAAAAATCTCAGTAATGCCGGTATTGCCGATATTCGGATTGAAAGAAAAGCCGATCAGATTGACCTGGCTATTCACACCGCTAGACCCGGTGTGGTCGTCGGTAGAGGTGGAAGCGGTATTGAGCAACTGAGAACCGGTTTACAAAAAGCCCTGGGGGAAAATCGTCAAATTCGCATCAACGTTATCGAAGTGGCACGGGTTGATGCCGATGCGGCTCTGATTGCTGAATATATTACCCAACAACTGGAACGACGGGTCTCTTTCCGTCGCGTCGTTCGCCAAGCCATTCAACGGGCGCAACGGGCCGAAGTCAAAGGCATCAAAATTCAGGTGGGTGGCCGTTTGAACGGGGCTGAAATCGCCAGAAGTGAATGGGTAAGGGAAGGCAGAGTGCCACTGCATACCCTCAGAGCGGACATTGATTATTCCTATCGAACTGCCCAAACCATTTACGGCATTTTAGGCGTTAAAGTCTGGGTGTTCAAAGGAGAGATTATTCCAGGGCAAGAACAAGAAGCCATGGCCGCACCCGCACCAACCCCCAGAAAGAAACGTCGCCCCCAACAATTTGAAGACCGTTCTAACGAAGAATAACTAAGACCGTTTAAGTTAAACATTATCATTAACACCCATGTTAAGTCCTAGAAGAACAAAATTCCGTAAACAGCAGCGAGGGCGGATGAGAGGGTTGGCACACCGAGGCAGTACCCTCAACTTCGGTGACTATGCCCTGCAAGCCACCGAACCCTGCTGGATTACCTCCCGTCAAATCGAAGCTGCCCGTCGTGCTATGACCCGTTATATCAAACGGGGTGGGAAAATTTGGATTCGGATTTTTCCCGATAAACCCGTCACCATGCGAGCAGCCGAAACTCGGATGGGGTCAGGGAAAGGTTCTCCTGAATATTGGGTGGCTGTGGTTAAACCCGGAAGAATCATGTTTGAGTTATCTGGGGTAGCTGAACCCGTGGCCCGTGAAGCCATGCGTCTAGCTGCTCAAAAACTGCCCATTAAAACCAAGTTTATTACGCGCCAAGAGGAGTATATCTAAATCATGGCACTACCCAAGATAGAAGAAGTCAGAAAACTCAACGATCAAGAACTAGCAGAGGAAATATTAGCCACCAAACGCAAACTCTTTGATCTCCGTTTTCAACAGGCCACCCGCCAGCTAGAAAAAACCCACGAGTTTAAGCATACCCGTCATCGCATGGCTCAATTATTAACCGTTGAACGGGAAAGACAACTCAACCTTAATCAATCATCCAGTACCACAGAGGAGACATAAGTTAATTATGGCTGTAAAAGAAAGAGTTGGGGTAGTGGTTAGTAACAAAATGGATAAAACCGCAGTTGTAGCGGTTGAAAACCGTTCCCCTCACCCAAAATACCGAAAAATTGTCGTCAAAACCAAGAAATTTAAGGCACATGACCCCGAAAATCAGTGTCGAGAAGGCGACCGCGTTCGCATTCGAGAAACCCGCCCCCTCAGCAAAACCAAACGCTGGGAAATCAAGGAAATTTTAACCGCTCATTAAACCCGTTTATTACCACCGTGATTCAACAGCAAACCTATCTCAATGTTGCCGACAATAGCGGAGCTCGTAAACTCATGTGTTTGCGCGTTTTGGGAACAGGCAATTGTCGCTATGGAGAAATTGGGGATAAAATCATCGCCGTCGTCAAAGACGCGCTTCCCAATATGCCCATCAAACGCTCTGATATTGTCACAGCCGTCATTGTACGCACTCGTCAACCGGTTAATCGACCCAGTGGCATGAGTATTCGCTTTGACGATAATGCAGCCGTTATCATTAACGCTGATGGCAACCCCAGAGGCACCCGTGTTTTTGGTCCTGTGGCCAGAGAATTAAGGGATAAAAGTTACACCAAAATTGTCTCCTTAGCACCGGAGGTACTCTAAATGAGTCAAAAAAAATCTCCCCCGAAACGGTACAAAATGCACGTTAAAAAAGGGGACACCATTCAAGTAATTTCAGGACGAGACAAAGGCAAAGTGGGAGAAATTCTCCAAACCCTCCCTAAAACCAGCCAAGTCGTCGTCAAAGGCGTTAACGTTAGAACTAAACACGTTAAACCTCAACAAGAAGGGGAATCAGGACAAATCAGTACCTTTGAAGCTCCGATTCACAGTTCTAACGTCATGCTCTACTCCACCAAAGAACAGGTGGCTAGTCGGATTAGTTATACCTTTACCGAAGAAGGCAAAAAAGTACGGATGCTGAAAAAAACAGGGGAAATTATCGATTAGTATCCCTCAATTTCCCTTGTTTGAGAAGCAATCAGCAACAGGCAATGATGAGAACATAACCCATTCTGCCTCTGCTTCTATTACCGACACAAAAACCAACGACGACAAAACTTAACCATGTTCCCCTGACCAAGCCCAGGGAAAAGGAAAAATTATCATGGCCCAAGCAAGACTGAAAACCTTTTATCAAGAAACCATTGTGCCAAAACTGCAACAGCAGTTCAATTACAGCAACATTCACCAGGTTCCCAAGGTAGCCAAAATTACCGTTAACCGAGGACTCGGAGAGGCATCCCAAAATGCCAAAGCCCTAGAATCCTCTATTAGCGAACTAGAGACTATTACTGGACAAAAACCCGTGGTTACCCGTGCCAAAAAAGCCATCGCCGGCTTTAAAATTCGCGAAGGCATGCCGGTGGGGGTAATGGTAACCTTACGCTCAGAAAAAATGTACGCCTTCTTAGACCGTTTAATTAATTTAGCCCTACCACGGATTAGAGACTTTCGAGGCATCAGTCCCAAAAGCTTTGACGGACGGGGTAACTACAGTCTTGGCATCCGTGAACAACTGATTTTTCCAGAAATCGACTACGACACCATCGATCAAATTCGGGGCATGGATGTTTCTATTATTACCACAGCCCAAACGGATGAAGAAGGGCGTGCGTTACTCAAAGAAATGGGAATGCCCTTCCGCACCTAGTCAATCCCTTATCTTACAGGAGAAACTGATCAGCAATAATGGCAACTAACGATACTATCTCAGATATGCTTACCCGTATCCGCAACGCCTGTGCGGTACGTCACCCCACCACCATTGTTCCCACCACCAGAATGACCCGCAGTATTGCCCTAGTTCTCAAAGAAGAAGGCTTTATTGAGGGATTTGAAGAAGTGGGAGAAGGGATCAAAAAACATCTTGTCATCTCCCTAAAATATAAGTCAAGAGGCCGTCAGCCTATTATTAATACCCTGCAAAGGGTCAGTAAACCAGGGTTACGAGTCTACTCCAATCGTAAAGACTTACCCCGTGTCCTAGGAGGCATTGGCATTGCCATCATTTCCACCTCCAAAGGGATCATGACAGACAGAGAAGCCCGTCGTCAAAATGTAGGGGGAGAGGTTCTTTGTTACGTTTGGTAGCATAACAAAACCATAAACGTCCTCAGAACCTAGTTATAACTCACTAATCACAGATAACCCATTAAAAAAATGTCTCGTATTGGTAAAAGACCTATTCCCTTGCCCAATAAAGTCACCATCGACATTAAAGGGCAACACATTGCAGTCAAAGGGCCGAAAGGGTCCCTAGAATTGGAATTGCCCTCAAAAGTCAGCGTTAACCAAGAAGGGGAAACCGTCGTCGTTCAACGAGTGGATGATTCTCGTACCGCCCGTGAACGTCATGGACTTTGCCGTACCTTAGTCGCCAATATGGTTGAAGGGGTTTCCAACGGCTTTCAAAAACGCCTCAGCATCCAAGGGGTCGGTTATCGGGCCCAGGCACAAGGAAGTAAATTAACCCTCAACGTTGGTTATAGTCAACCCGTCGAAATGACCATGCCCAAAGGCATTAATGTGGCCGTTGAAAACAATACTCAAGTTATTGTCAGTGGCATTGATAAAGAAATCGTCGGCAACATCGCTGCTAAAATTCGGGCAGTTCGTCCTCCAGAACCCTATAAAGGTAAAGGCATTCGTTATGTTGATGAATTTGTCAGACGGAAAGCCGGTAAAGCAGGTAAGAAATAATTATGAAAACAACACGCAAAGAATCCTTAAAACGTCGTCACCGTCGTATTCGCAAAAAAGTCAGTGGTACCTCCGACTGCCCCCGTTTAGCGGTTTTTCGCTCCAATCATCATATTTATGCCCAAATTATTGATGATATCGCCCAACATACCCTGGCCGCTGCTTCGACCTTAGAACCCGACTTAAAAAACAGTCTCTCTTCTGGGGCAACCTGTGAAGCATCCGCCGCCGTTGGTAAATTAGTGGCCGAAAGGGGAAAGGCAAAAGGGATCGAACAAGTGGTATTTGATCGCGGTGGTAATCTTTATCATGGTCGCGTCAAAGCTTTAGCTGATGCTGCTCGCGAAGCTGGATTACAGTTTTAAATCAAATCATTAATATTTTCCAACTAAACCGTAACTGTTATGGCAAAAAGTCGCAAAAACAGCCGAGAAAAGGCAAAAGAAAGCAACTGGCAAGAACGAGTTATCCAAATTCGTCGGGTCAGTAAAGTGGTTAAAGGCGGTAAAAAACTCAGTTTTCGCGCCATCGTTGTGGTAGGCAATGAAAAAGGCCAGGTAGGCGTTGGTGTGGGTAAAGCCGGCGACGTTATCGGTGCTGTCCGTAAAGGGGTAGCCGATGGCAAGAAACAACTAATCGACGTTTCTTTAACGAAATCTAGTTCCATTACCCATTTAGCCAAAGGGGTGTCCGGCGGAGCTAAAGTGATTGTTCGCCCTGCTGCCCCTGGTACTGGGGTAATTGCTGGGGGGGCGGTGAGAACCGTATTAGAATTGGCTGGACTGAAAAATATTCTCGCTAAGCAACTAGGGTCCAACAATCCTCTCAACAATGCCAGAGCCGTCATTAACGCCCTCGAAGGGTTACGTACTTTCTCAGAAGTCGCCCAAGAAAGAGGGGTTCCCCTAGAGCATCTTTACACCTAAACCAAGTCTTTGATCTCAAAAAATCTTATGAGAATACATGAAGTCAGTCCCCAAAAAGGGTCAACTAAACGCCGTCGTCGCATTGGCCGAGGTATTTCTGCCGGACAAGGAGCCAGTGGTGGCTTTGGAATGCGGGGTCAAAAGTCTCGCTCTGGAACCGGCACCAAAGCGGGGTTTGAAGGGGGACAAATGCCCCTCTATCGTCGGGTTCCTAAGCTAAAACACTTTCCCCTAGTTAACCCTAGCCATTACACCATCATTAATGTGGGTAAACTCAACAGTTTGCCGGCTAACAGCGAAGTTACCCTAAACAGTTTAATGGAAGTCGGGTTAATTACTAGCAATGATGGACCGTTGAAAGTGTTAGGAGACGGAGAGTTAACGGTTTCTTTAACGGTTAAAGCTGCTGCCTTTACGAAATCAGCCCAAACCAAAATTGAAGGGGCCGGAGGCAGTTGTCAAGACTTATCCAAATCCACTGATAATGAATAATGGATAGGGAATCATCACCTCTCCTATTGAGGAGAGGCCTAATTTTCATCAAGTTATTGGTTCCTTTTACAGCAGTCAAAGCATAGGTTACAAGAGTCAAGATTCTTAAAATCCAGTGAAGGAGTAAATTTCCCTCCTGCCTTCTGCCCTCTGCCTTCTGCCTCCTCTTATACCAACTTGAAACACTGATAAAACTAAATTATCAACTATCAATTATTAATTATCAATTATTAATTGTTTGATAAAATGTCACAATTAATAAATAATCGTTAATCACTGAGGTTACCATTAATGGTTGTCAGTCGAGAGAAAACACCTACAGCACAAGAAACCTTTTTACAAATGGCTCAAGC
>JAAUYD010200609.1_pt1 | contig 13194 bp, 10 predicted proteins | sample 7278101 | NCBI WGS metagenome assembly JAAUYD01 (sample SAMN14350128, study PRJNA611818) | marine sediment metagenome | isolation source: surface marine sediment (0.6m) | place: French Polynesia: Moorea | collected 2018-08
AGCCATCGGCTTGGCCGATTCATTGGCGATCACCCATGGTGTCGAGGGTCTCAAGTTATCTGTCATCTGTCCCCCGGCCGTGGCGACCCAAATGATCGGCGATGTCGAAGATGGCGGACCCCAGGGTGTCGACGGTATTTTGACCCCAGAGGAAGTGGCCGCAAGTGTCATTGCCGGCCTTGCCGAAGAGACCTTTTTGATTTTGCCCCACGAGCGGGTACGCCTGTACATGTCGCGCAAGACTTCGGACTATGATCGCTGGCTGGACGGCATGCGTCGATTCAGACGTTCTACAATGGGCAGACTGTCTGATGTCTGATATTTCGTTGTATACTCAATTCTTTACCTTGACGCGCCTTTCCGGAAACTCCGCCTGCACGAGTTTTGCAGCGTACTCCTTGTCACAAGCGCCGAATTCCTGGCTTATACCGAAAATCGTTATGGTCCCATCCGATTCGAAGCGAACATGAGCACCTCCGAGTTGGTGAACCTGTACGTTTTGCAACCCGAGATTCTTGATTTCTGCTTTGGTGTTACGCAAAATCTCCCGGTGCCACAGATCGCCGGATCGGAGCAGGACGGCATGTTCGATTCCATCTCCGCTGACGGATACCAGAAGAATTTTGCCATGATACCCTTCCGGCAATATGACCGGGTTGATTCGGTTGACCGGTTTTGTGCGCGGCCCGATGGGATCGTTCAAAGCGTTGCAGGGCGGTTTTCCGCTTAAGACCCGTGCTATATTCTCAGCGAAGAACTGAAAACGCTTTTGGTGATAAAATAATCCATTCGGTTCACCGGCGCTGTGGGGCGACAGGATCACATTTTTCATGCTGCGTAACGGACTTTCAGCGGGCAATGGTTCGGTGTCATATACATCCAGGCCGGCACCGCCAATTTGTCCCGTGCGCAAAGATTCAATCAAGGCGGCCTCATCGACGACGCCGCCCCTCGAGGTATTGATGAAAAGAGCATCGGTTTGCATCAATTTGAACTCTTTTTGGCTGATCATGTGGCGGGTTTGACCGTCTAGCGCCACATGCAGGGTGATAATGTCTGATTGACCGAGCAGGGTTTTCAAATCGACAATATCGATGTCCGGAATGGGTTCCGTGCGGCGGTGATGATGGGCTAAAACTTTCATATCGAAGGCCTTCGCCAGACGGCAGACGGCCCTGCCGATATTACCGAGTCCCACCACCCCGATCACCTTTTCTGAAAGCTCGGCACCGACGTAGTCAACGTTGAATTGACCGTTCTTCAGCGCCGCGTCCAATCCAATGATGTTTTTGTGCCAGGTGAGAATAAATGCAAAAACATGTTCGGCAACTGTCCGGGCATTAATCCCCCCAGCGTTGGCCACATAAATGCCGCTTTCGGTGCAAGCCTCAATATCGACATTGTCATAACCGGCGCCGGTTTGGATTATCTTCAAATTGGGAGCAATCGCCAAGGTGCGGCGATCGATTTTGGTGCCCTCGGGGATGATGGCATCGGCGTTGCCAATTGTATTTTCTAATTCATCGGGGGGGACGGTAACGATTTTCCAATTGGACGGAAATTGCGCAGCCATCAATTTTTTTGTCTTTGGCGGCGCATTCCTGATTATTACGACTTTCAACGATGTTCTCCTTTTCCTGTGAGCGGATATTACTACTACAACTAATAGGTTGTACAAAAATTGTCAATCTATGATAATTAAGTCAATTCAGTTATTAGACTGACAGTTCATCGGGAAGGACTTATTGGAATTAGAATCGAAATTTTACCGGAATGATTGCGGCTACAGAATCCAGGAGTTTTAATTGAACGATGATTATTCAGATCCCCACCAAAAGCCAGTGTTATGAGATGATGTGTAAAATGAAGATGATGGACCACATCGTTGTCCATTCGCTGCAAGTTTGCCAGGTGGCCACCTATTTAACGAATCATCTGATTGTCAGCCACCCCCGTCTAAATGCCGATCTAATTCGATCCGCCGCCCTGCTGCACGATATTACCAAAACCAGAAGTTTTACTACGGGTGAAGATCATGCCATCACCGGTGGTCAATTTCTAAGCGACCGGGGGTATCCTGAAGTCGGCGATCTTGTTAGACAGCATGTCGTGCTGGATATTTATAGCACCACCAAAACTTTAGTGGATGCGGACATTATCAATTATGCTGACAAACGGGTGTTGCACGATAACATCGTCGATCTTGACCGACGACTGGACTATATCCTGGAAAGATATGCGAAGAAAAGAGAACATCGACAGCGAATCCATCTTCTTTGGAAAAAAACAAAACTCTTGGAAGATAGAATTTTTAGTGATTTGCCGTTTTCGCCGGAAGACCTCCAGGGGCTTCTCAATGCCAAAGAATTGTCCCAGGGTTTTGTTGAATATCATAATATGTGCGGAAAATAAGAAATTGATATAAAAACTATCATAATTACTTGTTAGTGGTTATTAGTTATTGGCTGGTGGAAATGTTGATCGTCTGCTTGAGGAATAGGCTGGGAGGCCGGAAGCTTGAAAGTTTGAATGCGCGGACATTGAAAGATCGTTTTTTTTTGCCTTCAAGCTTTCAAGCTTAATAGCCTTCCAGCCTTTACCGACTATCCATTCACCAAAAATGTTCCATCTGCTGTTTTACCCATTGGGAAGTTAAAGCTTCCGGAGCATTCTATATGAGCGGCATTGCCCTGGGCCTTGTGCTCGTTGCGGCTATTATGCATGCCAGCTGGAATTTTCTGGCCAAAAAAAGCCGCAATAAAATGGCCTTTATCTGGTGGTTTCTGCTGATCGCATCCATCGGCTATCTGCCCATGTTTATTTTTTTCTGGCCGCGGTTCACATCAACTCCTGCCGGATGGGCCTGCATCGTGGCCACCGGTTTGCTGCATGCCCTTTATTTCCGGTGTGTGGGCGGGGCATATGAAAGAGGGGACCTTTCACTGGTGTATCCCCTTTCACGCGGTACCGGTCCCCTGCTGGTACCGATTCTGGCTGTTACTTTTTTGCAAGAACAGCTCTCGCCGGCAGGAGTTATCGGCATCATCCTGGTTGTCACCGGCATTTATACAATTCATTTAAATTCGTTTACCGCGGATTCCTTTTTCGAACCCCTGCGGGCCATGCGTGGAAACGCCTCGATCTGGGCGCTTTGCACCGGGGGCACGATTGCCGGCTATTCCCTGGTGGACAAAATCGGGGTCGGGCTTGTTTATCCGCCTTCCTATATATACCTGATGTTTGTCATTTCCTTGCTGCTGCTGTCACCCTATATGCTGACAAAAGAGGTTTCCGCGCTAAAGCTTGAATGGAAGGCCAACCGGGGATTGATTTTATTAAACGGCTTCCTGGTTCTTTTAACGTACATGATCATCCTGTTTGCTTTCCGGCTCAGCAAAGTCAGCTATGTGGTGGCGGCCCGCGAGGTCAGTATCGTGATTTCGGCCCTGCTGGGTATCATCTGGCTGAAAGAGGCACACGCTCCCCAAAAAATTACGGGCTCGGTGTTAATCGCTTTGGGGGTGGTGTTTATCGGGATGAGTAAATAGTCTTTTTTCATCAAGAGTTCATTTTAATTGATACTATAACTTTTTATCATTACAAACATAATTATTATTAGTTTGACTTATACTTGAAAAGGGATGAATATTCTATATTCCACTTGATATATAAAGGTCTCAGAACGCTATGACTCTGCAACCAGATACACTAAATAACTGAAATTGAAACAGGAGGATATGATGGATAGAGATCCATTGATGCGCAGAAAAACCGCCATCTCCTATAAGACGGAAGAAAAAACCGTCATGCGAGGATATAATTTAAGCGATTTGGCGGAAGAGGGCTACTCTTTTTATGATGCCATGTTTGTATTGTTTCAGAATCGAATCCCCACCGAAAATGAGGAAAAAATGCTCAAATACGAGATGGGAGTTTTTCTGGAGCATTCCATGTCACCGTCGGCCGTCGGCGCTATTGGTGTAAGTGCCGGACGGCCCAACCTTCCGGTTTGTGTGGCCGCTGCTGTTTCGACTTTCGGCGGTGTACACGGCCCCGGTGCCGCTCATGGATATATGTTAAACAAGTATCTCGAGCGGGCCAAAAAAGAAGGCAAGACCGTGGACGAAATGGCCAAAACCCTGGTCGATGAATACATGGATGCTGGAAGACCGGTCATGGGCATGGGACAACCCCAGCACATCGACAGTGACCCCCGGGCCGAACCGATTCACCTGCGACAGGAAGAACTCGAGCTTGAAGGTGTCTACCTCGAATTTCAAAGGGCACTTGAAAAATATTTTCATGCCCGCCGCAAAGAAGCGGGACGCTCCTATGTGGGGGTTAACGTGGTTGGATCCGGGAACACGGCCCTGATGGAAATTGGATTCTCTCCCAATGCCGGCTGGTGTATCGGCAGTGTCGTTCGGGGTTTCAGCTGCGCAGCCCATGCCCTTTTCAATATGAAAAGGGGTCGGGCCTGGGGCGCATCCAGAAACGAGCCCATGGTTCAAATGATCGATCTTTCTATGATCAAGTATACGGGACCTGAAGACCGTATCGTCCCCAAAAAGGAAGAGCAGCAAGAATACGCCAGGAAACAGAAGCAAGAAGGAGAATACAAGAAATGGGTTATCTAGATAAAGAAAAGACGGATGAGCTGAACAAAATAAAAAGGGAGCGTAAGATCGGCAATCTGGACAGCCCCAAGAATCCCTTTGATTATTATGAAAGAGAATACGGAACCGTGCCGCGCGATACGGAAAGGGCGCCATTTCAATGGGTGTCCGAAGTGGCTTACAAGAATGTTCACCGCATCGTTGCCAGGGGCTATGATACGACAGAATTGATGGAAGAAGGCTACGGTGTCATTGAGGTCCTTTTTGTAGACTATCAGGCGCGGATTCCAACCGTTGAAGAAGGCCAGATGCTTAACTATGTCATGATTTTGGCATTGGAAGACGGACTTTCCGCACCGGCGGCTATATCCAGAATCGTGGCCAGATCCAAGACTTTTTTGACCCAGGCCTGCGGGGCATCTATCATGGCCTTTGGCCACGCTTACGGCGCATATTCTGCTTTCGGCAATCGGCTCGAGCACTATCTTGGCCGGGTCGACAAGGGGGAATTTTCTCTGGAAGCGGCAGCCGAGCTTCTTGTTAATGAGAACCTGCATGACGAAGCCCTGGGTGTGTCAGGTCTTATGCTCAAAGATCCGGCGGCAAAACGCATGATTGCGCGGGCTGAGAAACTCGGTGTGGCCGGCAAATATATCGCCTTTACCAAGCAAGTCGTCAAGGCGGCGCAAAACGCTTTTGATGAACCAGTTGATCTGGATATGCTCGGCGCCACCGGCGCCACCATGATGGATCTGGGATTTACCCCCGAGGCCACCTGGGCAATTTTGGCGGTTACCCGCTCCTTTGCGGCCGGCGCTCATTACATTGAAGAGGTAGAAAGGGAAGGATCCAACCGACTGGGTCAGGAATTGACGCCGCAGGAAGATTACGACGGACCGGCCGATCGACCGGTGCCGCCCCTGTCGGAGCGCAACAAACATGCGGAATCCGCTATTTGCCGCACCCCCCAGGAGTGGTCGGCACGTTTTGAAGAAATGAAAAAAGTGCGCGGAAGCGGCTTCAGCATCGTTGAAGAGATCGAGGACCCAAGTAAGAAGTCGGGGATTAAAAAAGTCGGGAAGCTTTAGATGATAAAAGTAATAAAATGACAAAAATGCCTAAAATTGAGGTGTCATTTCACTCCAGCTATTATTATTAAATAGACAGAATTCCACAATTCTAGCCAATTTAGCACACTTTAGTCATTTTAGTCATTCCTGTAAGGAGTTTATCATGGAAGTAGTAAAACCTGTCAAACGCAATGTTTTATTGAATCCCGGACCGGCGACGACCACCGATACGGTGAAATATGCCCAGGTGGTGCCGGATATTTGCCCGCGGGAAAATGAATTTGTCGACATCATGAACGAGGTCCGTAGAGATCTCGTAAAGGTGGTGCATGCGGATCCGGAGAAATACTCGGCAATTCTATTCACTGGGTCCGGGACGATCATTCAAGATGTTCTGGTAAACTCGCTGGTGCCGGAAGGAAAAAAGATCTGTGTGGTCAACAACGGTGCCTATTCCAGTCGGATGGTTGAAATTGCCGGGCATTATCAGATACCCTGCGTTAATCTAGAATTTCCATCCACCGGGCTTCCGGATCTCAGTGTCGTGAAAGATGCCTTGGAAAGTGACAATGACATCGCGGTGGTGGCCACCACCCACCATGAGACCGGCACCGGTGTCTTAAATCCGGTGCGCGAGATCGGCCGGATAGCCCATGACAACGGTTGTATCTTTATTGCGGACACGATATCAACCTACGGTCTGCTGCCCATCGATATCGAAGAAGAAAACATAGACTTTTGCATGTCCTCAGCCCAAAAGGGACTGTGCGGTATGACCGGGGCGTCTTGGGCAGTCGGCAAGATTGACGAGATCGTTAAATCCAAAAATTATCCAACTCGTTCCTATTATTGCAACCTCTATATGCAATACGACTTTTTCGAACGGGTCGGAGAAATGCATTTCACACCGCCGGTTCAAGTTATCTATGCCCTGCGCCAGGCCATCAGGGAGTACTGGGAAGAAGGGGAGTCGGCTCGCTACGAACGCATCACCAAATGTTGGGAAGCCGTTCACAAGGGGCTGGCGGAAATCGGACTTGATCATGTCATTGACAAAGAAATTCAGGGGCATCTGGTGGTCACTGTCAAGGCGCCCGAGGACGATCGGTTCGATTTTGCAAAATTGCATGACTACTGCTACGAACGTGGATTCACCATTTACCCGGGAAAGATGTTCGGTTTGGCCACCTTTAGATTGTGCAACCTGGGCTGGATCACCGAAAAGGATATCGAGGATTTCTTTGTGGTGGCCAAGGAGGCTTTCAGGGAGATGGGTTTTTCACTACCGCTGAAGTAAATACGAAATCCGAAGCACGAAAATCGAAAAAAATTCGAATTACCAAAATTCAAATGACCAAAAAAGGATCTGAGATTAGAGGGACTGCCGCTATGTAGTTTTGTTCATTGGAGCATTCGAATTTAAGCTTTGCGGCAGCATAACATTTTTGACTCAGTCATGAAATCTTATAGTTTAAATTATTCTAAACAGAGGAGATGAACAATGGAAGACAATATTCAAGAAATGTATCAACGCGCCAGAAAGGCCTTTGAAGAAGTCAGATTCTGGCCTCAGGAAAAAGTCGATGAAATGGTTCAGGCCGTGGCCTGGGAACTTCTGAAAGATGATGTTCGCCATAAGCTGGGACACATGGCGGTGGATGAATCGGGCATCGGCAATGCTGAAGACAAAGTCAATAAAATCAAGAATAAAACTCTGGGTACGCTTTATGATATGCGAAACGCCAAATCCTGTGATCTGATCGAAGAGAACAAAGCTTTGGGCATTCGCAAATATGCCAAACCGATCGGGGTCATTGCCAATGTCGTGCCCTGCACCAACCCGGAATCGACGATCTGCTGCCTGGCCTTGAGCACCTTGAAGACCCGAAACGCCCAGATCGTCTCGCCGCATCCGCGCACCCAAAAAACATCTTACGAAACGGTTCAGCACGTACGCAAGGCACTTGAAAAAATCGGGGCACCGGCGGACCTGGTGCAATGCATCGAGAAAACCAATCATGCCAAAACCTCTGAACTGATGGCCCATTGCGACTCTGCGGTGGCTACCGGTGGGGCGGCGCTGGTCAAGGTCGTGTATGCAGCCGGGAAGCCGGCCCAGACGGTGGGCGCCGGTAATGTGGTCTCGATAGTGGATGAGACCGCCGACCTGGCTGCTGCCGCTAACAAGATCAGGCTGTCAAAAGTTGCCAATAATTCTGCGTCCTGTTCTTCGGAAAACGCGGTGGCGCTACATGAAAGCATATTCGATGATGCCATCGCGGCACTGAAAGCTGAAGGTGGCTATATGTGCAGTACTGACGAGCGTGAGAAACTGAGACAATACATGTGGCCGGACGGAACCCATCTGAACCGTGAAATTGTGGCCCGTCCTGTAAAATTTATCGCTGAAAATGCGGGGCTGACAATCCCGGAAGACACCCGGTTTCTGATGGTAATGGGAAAAAAAGTCGGCCCGGAAGACCGTTTTTCCGGTGAAAAAATTTCGCTGGTGCTCACTGTCTGGCAATGGACCGATTTCGATGAAATGTTGGAGCGTCTGGAAAAAATTCTTCAGTTCTCTGGTGAAGGCCATTCGACATCCATCCATACGGAAAACGATGAACGGCGGGTTAAGCTAGCGCTGCGGGCCAACGTTGGACGGATTGTCTGCAATATGCCCCATGCCCATGCCAACAGCGGCGGATGGAACACCGGCTTGCCCACTACCGACACCCTCGGTTGCGGAACCTGGGCCGGCAACATCTTCAGTGGTAACATCAACTGGGAAAATTTTCTCAACTACACCCTGCTGTCCATTCCCAAGGAAGAATACATTCCTACGGTGGAGGAACTTTGCGGTGAGTATCTGAATAAATGGGGGAGGGATTAACCCTTTTTGTAGTTTGTGAGTTATTTGCTGTCGGTTGCAGTGTGTGAAGGAGAGTGGTCGACGGTTTAGCTCTCTGTAATAGTTTAGTCCTTTTGGAAGCGATCAAGTCGTTGTTGGTTCGCCCAAGAGGGCGGGAAATTTCTGCACGAGTAAAATAGGGGACGTTGTTGACAAAGCAAACTTATTGTTGTTATCTAACTGATAGAAAGACTATGTTAGGAGGAATATTATGCCACGTCGGGCTCGGTTAGATGCACCTGGTACTCTGCATCATGTGATTGTACGAGGAATCGAAAAACGCCGGATTGTCAACGATGTCGCTGACCGGAAAAATTTTGTAAAGCGTCTGGGGGAGCTATCAATCGGTACCAAAACACGCATCTACGCCTGGGCGCTGATGACCAATCATGCGCATATTCTCTTACGAAGCTCAGAGTTTGGCCTTTCCGGGTTTATGCGACGGTTATTAACCGGCTATGCTGTTTCGTATAACCGACGTCATCGTCGCTGGGGCTATTTATTTCAAAATCGTTATAAGTCCATAGTCTGCGATGAAGATGCATATTTTAAAGAGCTGGTAAGGTATATTCATTTAAATCCGTTGCGGGCAAAACTGGTGAAGGATTTAGCACAACTGGATCGTTACCGCTGGAGTGGCCATGGCGTTTTGATGGGTATTATTACAAATGACTGGCAGGATAGCGAATACGTACTGAAATATTTTGGCAAAAGGGAGGGCAGGGCCAGAAAGGCATATCGCAACTATGTTAAAAAGGCAAGCGATGATGGTCGACGTCCCGAGCTTGTTGGCGGAGGGCTTATCCGTTCTTTAGGTGGCTGGTCGGCTGTGAAGGCAATGCGTCGCTCTGGAGATCGAGAATTGAGTGACGATCGGATATTAGGCAATGGCGAATTTGTTGAGCGAGTCATCAAAGAAGCTGAAGCTAAAATTAAATATCAACTGCCGGTCAAGGAACATCATCAAAAGATTGATGAATATATAGCTGACTTATGTAGAAGTGAAAATATATCCATTGCAGAATTAAAAGCGGGTGGCCGGCGCAAGGAGGTAAGTCGGGTCCGGGCCCGGATTGCGCATGTACTGGTAAAAAGGTATGGGGTTTCATTAGCCGTAGTTGCCAGGCGGGTTGGGGTATCCACCTCGGGTATATCAAAAATCCTAAAACGAGCAGGTAAATAAGTCAACTAAGACAACAACGTCCCCTAGTAATTGTTCGAATTACGGCAATTCACCACATATAAGATTATTGAAATTTTCAAATGATTTCTAAATATAAATATATACTTTTGGATGTAGATGGGGTTGTACTGTCTTCAATAAACTATTATCAGGATCTATTTAGGAACGTCGCTGAAAGCCTTGGTGCTTCTAAAAGCATTCCTAATGAGTTTTATAAAAAAAATATCGGAGTCAAAATTATGACTTGGATGACCAATATAGTTCCTGAAGAGAATCACCATAAAATAAAAGAATTATTCATTGCCAAAAACAGAGATACTTCAGAAAATCATCGGTTTCCTATAATAGAAGGTACTAAAGAAACTTTGTTAAAGATAAAGGAAAATAATCAAAAATCCTGTTTCATTTCTTCTAAAAGAAGAGAATCTATGGATTCAGTGATTAAATACTATAATTTAGATTCTATCATAGATTTTTCAATATCAGGCGATGAAGTAAAAAATTTCAAACCCGATCCAGAAGGAATTATTAAAACATTAAAATATTTCAATGCCAAATCAGACGAAGCAATTTTTGTTGGTGACTCGTTGCACGATTTGGGTGCTGCAAGAAATGCCAATGTGAGGTTTATTGGGGTGCTTTCTGGCATATGTACAAAATCGGATTGGGAACTTGAAAAAGTTTCCTATGTTCCATCAATAAAAGAAATTTATACTTTATGATTCTCAAAAAAACGGGGTCGGGGTTTGATTTGTGATGAATAAGCTATCTAAAATCACTGATCAAACCATGACCCCATATCCGTCCACTGGCTTTTTTGCTAACATAAGGGCTTATTTCCATCAACCAATCATCCATTCAACTGATAAATTTCAAAATTAACACTATACCCATTGCGCTATGCTTTTCTCATTCCACAATCCATCTTCCGAATTTACGATCTCTTTGCCCTATGTTTTAGCATCCAGGGCTTCGCAAACGTGTTCGGCAAAGCCGTATCCAGCTTCGGTATATAAATTATAGACGGCCTGCACACCGGCTGCTTTCAATTCTTCGACCTCATCGTCAAATTTTGCCGTGGCGGCAATCGTTCCGGCAAACTTCATTTCAGTCAGCTGGGCCATGGCGATCAGATTGGCCGTGTGTTCCGGCAAGGTCAACAGAACTATCCGGATCTTTCTCTTACCTTGGCGGGTTTTGGCCCAGAAATCATGGTCCGTAGGATCGCCGAGGATGACCTTGCGGCCGGCTTCAAGATGCTTTTGAACGGTCTTTTCATCGAAATCGATCCCGATGACCACCTCACCATGACGCCGGCGCATGTCATCATAGGCACCGGTTCCGACGCGGCCCAGGCCGAAAATCGCAATTTCGGCATCGCCCGGATCAAGGGGTTGGTCCTCGGCAAGTCGTGTTTTGGTTTCAAATGGTTTCAATCGCCCGCAAAATCGTGAATAAATTGAGTGGACAAAGGTATTCAACGGCGATGCCAGCACGAGGGTCATGGATAGGGCGATGGCAAGAATGGTGAGCCACTCACTTCCTATCCAGCCGTTTTTTAAACTCGTGGTGGCCACCAGTAGACCAAATTCACTGTAGTTGGCAAGACTTAAGGACGCCAGCAATGACGTTCGCGCCCGCAGTTTGAATCTGGTGAGCAGGAGAAAGAAGAGGACGACCTTGAAGATTACGCCGACCGTCAACAGCCCGCCAATACCGACTGCCTGCAATGTGGGGGCGCCGGCCAAACCGATGCTGAGAAAAAAACCGACAAGAAACAGATCTTTAAAACTCAAAAGCCCTTTGGCCATTTCTTCTGCTTTCGGGTGACCGGCGGCAAGTACACCGACAAATAATGCCCCCAAGTCGGGTTTTAACCCAACAAAATCAAAGCCGCCGGCTCCCAGCCCCAGCGCCAGAAATATGCTGAAAAGCAGCAGAAGTTCCCGATGGCCGACCCGGGATAAAATGGCAAGGAGTAGTGGTCTGGCTATCAAAAGGCCGCCCACCAGTGCGATGGCCCAGGGGGAGGGAATTTTGCCTGTGGAGAAGGTTAAAAAAAGGACGGCGAAGATATCCTGCATAATCAGGATACCAATGGAGACCCGGCCGTGGAGAGAAGACATCTCCCCCCGTTCTTCCAGCACCTTAACGGCAAACACCGTACTGGAAAAACTCAATGCAAAGGCAATCAACAAGGAGAGTTTGAAATCCAGGGTCCCGAATGCCGAGAATCCTGCCAGGCTGAAGACATAAATGCCGGCTCCGAAAACAATGACCGTAACTACCATGTGAATTGATGCACCGGCCCAGATTTCGGGTTTTGCCAGACTCCCCAGCCGCAATTTCAAGCCGATGGAAAACAACAGCAGCGTCACCCCTAGATCGGCAATTTTTTCAAGGGTCTCTCCGCCTTCAACACCGATTGCCTGGAGCACAAATCCGGCAATCAGATATCCGACCAGCGGCGGCAATCTCACCCGATTGACTGCAAATCCCAGGATGAAGGCGACCAGTATCCAGAGAGGATCCATAACAAATACTCCTTTTCAACGATGCCATTATTTCCCAAACAACCGCTTAAAAAATCCACCGGATTTCTTTTCTTTTTTCCTTTCATTTCCGGCTTCGGGTTCTTTCGATGAATCTTCTGCTTGATTTGCGTCCGGCGATTGATCTTTTTGCCTAGCTGATTCCATTGCTACGGCACACGGGTCCTTTTTGCCCAAGGATACATCCACAAAAAAGGCGGCCCAACCGATGGGTCCCAATGCCAGGGCGCCGGCCAATTTGCCGATCACGAACGCCGTCCGGCCGGGATCGATAGCAAGCGAGGGCCTGGCAAGGGTGCCGCCCAGTTCAAACGGCTGAGACAGATCCCTGAGGCTGAAGCTGATATCGGCGGGCATAGAGCCTTTTTTAGGTGCCGGCTTGATGCCCAGATCAAGTGTCTCGGTTTTCAAGTTAATATCTCCGGCAACGAAAATGCTCGTTCGATCGGTATCCAGCAATAGCTTAACATCTGCTAAACCGTCTTTGATTTCGATATTGTTGACAAAGCAATTCACCGGGGCGAATTCTCTTTTATCCTCAAAAGGACTGATTATTCGCAGGATACCGCCGCCAAGATACTTCTCAAGCAGGTCAAGGTATTCGCTGGACGCTTGCCCATTGCTCATGGTGGTATGAATGTTGCCGTTGAGACCTGCCATCAAGGCGGCAATTGAGTTGCCGGCGCCGGCCAGATTAAAATCCGCATCCAGATTGCCCTCCATGCTGCGCTGATATCCCAGCTGATCGAGCATCGGGCCTATCTCAAGCTGATCGATATCCAGCGTCGCGTCCAGCGTGGCGGGTGTATTTCGAGACTGCAAAGCGAACTGGACCTCTGCTTTTCCTCCACCCATGGTGAATGTA
>JAAUYD010231831.1_pt1 | contig 13194 bp, 12 predicted proteins | sample 7278101 | NCBI WGS metagenome assembly JAAUYD01 (sample SAMN14350128, study PRJNA611818) | marine sediment metagenome | isolation source: surface marine sediment (0.6m) | place: French Polynesia: Moorea | collected 2018-08
CGAAAAACAACAGCGTTCTCTACAACGTCTAAAAATTCAGATGTTTTCCCTTGGATTTTCGGTTCTGTTATTTGCACCTGTAGAGAATAATCACCTTCCATTAGAGGAAGGCGAAGTCTATATTCAATTAAATATTTTCCAGTAGATTCAGTCGCCAAAAAAGATTGACCCACTTGGTTAAATCCACAACCGGTCAAACTGATTCTCTTATCATCTAAAATAAAAAAACTTACTGAAATTTCTTTTTCCACATAGGCTTCAACATAAATACGAATCTTTACTTTTTGATTAAACTCTACGGAATTAATAGGTTCATCTTTATAATTAACGAGCTCTACAAAAGCAACTTTTACATGCCCAGTCCCATATCTGAATTGAGTTACTTTAGCTGTAAATTCTTCTGATGTTATGAATTCAGTTTTCGAAATGGCCTCATTTTGATTCAGTTTTCTAATAGATTCATCAGAACTCTTTGTTGTCTGATGTGAAATTTTTCGTTGTTCTTCATTCATTTCTTCTCGCATATCGCGGATATATTGCTCTGTAACTTTCGGAGAAGCGCCAGAAGATAGAACTTTTCCATCCTCCATATATATCGCTCGCGAGCATAGGCTTTTTACAGAACCCATATCATGACTGACAAATAATATTGTAGCACCCTTCTTCTGTATACGCGTTAGCGCTGTCATGCATTTAGCCTGAAAATTCATGTCACCCACACTTAAGGCTTCATCAATAATCATAATTTGAGGTTCGATCATGATGTTAACTGAAAAAGCAAGCCTGACAAGCATCCCACTGGAGTAAGTTTTTACTGGTTGCTCTATAAACGTGCCAATGTCAGCAAATGCAGCAATATCGGAAAAACGTGAATTGATTTCTTCTTTAGTAAGACCTATAACTGCTCCATTCATATACACATTTTCACGTCCAGTGAATTCAGGATTAAAACCTGAGCCAAGCTCCAGCAATGCAGAAATACGTCCTTGAGTTTTTACGCTCCCACCGGTTGGTGTAAGCGTGCCACAAATCAATTGTAGTAAGGTTGACTTGCCTGAACCGTTTCGCCCTATAATCCCCACGGTTTCGCCTTGTTTGACATCAAACGACACATCCCGAAGGGCCCAAAACTCGCGAAAATAGTTGTTAGGCGTTCGCCCGAAAGTGCGTTTAATTCTGGGGACAATGAACTGTTTCAACCTGTCACGTGGCGTATCATAAATCTGATAACACTTACAGAGGTTTGCGACCTTGACAGCTATTTCAGAGGACATCTGCAAACCCCTTCCTTGTCTTCTGGAACCAAATAAATCCAATCCATGCAATGCATAATGCAGAAATGAAATAGGCCCCCATAATACTCATGTCAGGTATTTTTCCCCAAAAAAGTATATTTCTGGTTTGCTCGATGGCGGGCATCAACGGATTCAACAGCAAAAACGATCGATAAGTCTCGGGCAAAGCGGTAACAGGGTAAAAAATTGGGGAGAGAAACATCAATACTGTTGTCAGAATACCTACGAATTGAGAAACATCACGCAAATAAACTCCCAGCGAAGCCAATACCCATGAAAGGCCAATGATAAAGAAAGCTAACGGCAGAAAGACGAATGGTAATAATAGCACGGTAACGTGCGGCAAACCGTATAGAAGAATATACGCACCCAACCACACGCTAAGACTGATCATGGCATGGAACATCGCAGAGCCCAGTGCCACCCATGGCAAAATTTCCAACGGGAAAATAACCCTTTTGACGTAATTTACATTTGCAAGAATAAGATTTGGAGACCGATTGATACATTCAGCGAACAGGTTGAATACTATTAAGCCCGCAAACAACACCAGCGCAAACTCAGTTTTCGAGCCACTTCCTCCACCCCAGCGGGCTTTAAAGACGACGCTAAATACAAAGGTAAACACCGTCAACATAAAAAGCGGATTAAAGAAAGACCAGAAAATACCCAGAATTGATCCACGGTAACGCCCAAAGACTTCTCTTTTTGTTAGAGCGATGATCAGGCTGCGATTGCGCCACGGGCTGGCAACCATTTCCTTGGGGGATATTGAAAAGTGCTGCACTATATAACGACTTTCATCTGATAGTGTGACCGTACCTATGCGAATTCCAAATAAACTACCCCGCCGCAAGCAGCGGGGTATTAAAAATCAAATAAGGATTTTATCGCTTTAAGGTCGCAAGCGACGGGGTATTAGACCCGATGCTTCGCAATAAATGGAACCCAAACCTCATGTTTCAGTTTTATCTGTCTTCAGCATTTGCCTTAACGCAACACGCCAGTGCACCGGCTTGATATCTAAAAAATCCCATGAACCGGTGCTGTCCAACAAACTGTATGATGGCCGAACAACCTGCGTGGGAAACTGATCGGTTCGAATTGGATGGATGGGAATCATTTTGTTCAAAATACTGATTTTTGCTGCTTCTTCCTGGATTGCAACTGCAAAATCGTACCAGCTGGCCGCACCTGCGTCCGACCAGTGAAAAACCTGTCTCAAATTGTTTTTGCTGACCACTGCCCAAATGGCTTTGGAAAGGGTGGAAGCCCAGGTGGGAGCCCCAATCTGATCGGCCACCACCTTGAGTTCGTCACGTTCGTTCATCAGACGAAGCATGGTCAGCACAAAGTTGCTTCCATATTTGCTATACAACCAAGATGTGCGAATGATTACGGAGTCATTGAGAACCGATTGGATGTTAAGCTCTCCGGCTCTTTTTGATTTTCCATAAACACCTAACGGATTGCAGGGAGCGTTGGGTGTGTAAGGGGTGCAGGCGGTTCCGTCGAACACATAATCCGTCGACACATGTATCAAACGAGAACCGGATGCTTTTGCAGCCAAGGCCAGGTGTTTTGGACCGTCGGCATTTACCGCGTGGGCCTGCTCAACCTCTTGCTCGGCCTTATCTACCGCAGTGTATGCTGAAGCATTGATAACCACATCCGGATTCACGTCCCCTACAATGGATGCAACCTGTTGCGGATTGGTGATATCGAATTCCGGTAAGTCAAAGGAAAAACAATCGATTGACTCGGGTACATTGTGTGTCAATGTGGTGCCTAATTGTCCTTTACCACCGACGATCAGGACTTTCATTCGAACACCTCTGCATTGGGAAAGGATACGCCCTTGGCATCCTTGTCAGACAATTGAGGGGTACTGGATAGCGGCCATTGAATATTCAGTTCCGGGTCATCCCATCGAATACAGCGTTCATTTTCGGGAGCGTAGTAATCCGTCGTTTTATACAAACACTCGGTAGCATCGCTTAGTGTCAAAAATCCATGGGCAAAGCCTTCGGGAACCCAGACCTGTCTCTTGTTTTCAGCACTTAAATGGACACTGACCCATTTCCCAAATGTTGGTGAAGCCCGTCGGATGTCCACAGCCACGTCATATATCTCACCCCGAATGACACGTACTAGTTTGCCCTGTGGCTGCCGGATTTGATAGTGGAGGCCGCGTAACACATTTTTTTCAGACCGGGAGTGATTGTCCTGGACGAAAGTGACCTGTAATCCGGTCTTCTGCAAAAACTTCTTTTCATTGTAGCTTTCAAAAAAAAAGCCCCTGGTGTCACCGAACACGTTAGGTTCGATGATAATGACATCCGGAATCTCTGTAGGTGTAATTTCCATTTTATTCTTTCTAACTACTGGTCATCGGTCCCACTGTTGACACCAGGCAAACTCTGGTTTTCAAGGTCGAACAGATCCGTTTGCGAATAAGGACCGCTTCCTTTTTTTAGTATCTTGAGCAGGTACTGGCCATACCCATTTTTCCCCATGGAGTTGCCGATTTTTTCCAGTTGTTCGTCGGTGATGTATCCCAACCGCCAAGCGATTTCCTCCGGACAGGCAATTTTCAATCCCTGACGGCGTTCCAAAATTTCAACGAAACGCGAGGCTTCGAGCAAAGAAGCGTGTGTGCCGGTATCCAACCACGCGTACCCTCTTCCCATCAGAGACACTTTCAGGTTGCCCATTTCAAGATAGCGTTGGTTAACATCGGTGATCTCCAACTCACCTCTCTCCGATGGACGGATATTATGTGCGATGTCGACGACCTGGTTATCGTAAAAATAGAGGCCCGTAACAGCAAAGTCCGATTTTGGCCGATTCGGCTTCTCTTCGATGCTGGTGACCTTGCCGTTTTGATCGAAAACAACGACACCGTAGCGTTGCGGATCGGTTACCTGGTATGCGAATACGGTTGAAACATCTGCCTTGCGATTGGCATCGATGAGATGTCTGTACAGATAGTGTCCATGGAATATATTGTCTCCCAAAACCAGGGCACTGGGATGGTTACCGATGAAATCACTGCCGATGATGAATGCTTGGGCCAGTCCTTCCGGTCTGGGCTGTACCGCATAGGAAATATCGATCCCCCAATGTCCGCCATCTCCCAACAATTGCTCGAATCGGGGTGTGTCCTGCGGTGTGGAAATAACCAGGATGTCCCTGATGCCAGCCAACATGAGTGTGGTCAGTGGGTAATATATCATCGGCTTGTCGTAGATCGGCAACAGTTGCTTGGAAATGGCGATGGTGATTGGATACAGCCGGGTACCGCTGCCGCCGGCGAGAATGATTCCTTTTCGTTGCATTATCTCTTCCCGTAGTTGGTTTCGATCCACGAATGATAGGCACCAGTAGTGACGTTGGTTACCCATTGCGTATTGTTCAGATACCACTGCACGGTTTTTCTGATACCGGTTTCAAAGGTCTCCTGCGGGGTCCATCCGAGTTCGTTTCCAATCTTTGACGCGTCGATGGCGTACCGCCGATCGTGGCCCGGTCTATCCGGAACAAAGGATATCAGATTGGCTCGTCGGTGTTGATCCATTATCACCTCATCAAGGATGTCGCAGATGGCGTTCACTACATCCAGATTGGTCTTCTCACTGTTGCCACCGATGTTGTATACTTCACCGACTCGCCCCCTTTCCAGTACCGCCATAATCGCCCGGCAGTGATCCTTTACGTACAGCCAGTCCCTGATATTTTTTCCGTCACCATAAACCGGGATTGGCTTGCTGTTGAACGCGTTATGGATAACCAGAGGAATCAGTTTTTCAGGGAACTGGTAAGGGCCGTAGTTATTTGAGCAGTTGGTGGTCAGCGTCGGCAGGCCATACGTGTGATGATAGGCCCGGACCAGATGGTCCGATCCCGCCTTGGAGGCTGAATAGGGGCTGTTGGGATTGTAGGGGGTGGTTTCCGAAAAAGCGGGATCATCCGGTTGAAGAGATCCATACACCTCGTCTGTGGATACGTGCAGGAAACGGAATGAGGAACGTGCTTTCCCGGATAATTTATCCCAATATTCCAGAACTTCCTGAAGAAGGTTGAAGGTGCCGACAACGTTGGTCTGAATGAAATCGTTCGGGGCGGCAATGGACCGGTCGACATGGCTCTCAGCGGCAAAGTTTATGACCGCACCCGGTTGGTGAGTTTCCAACAACGCTGTGACTGAGTTTCTGTCGCCGATGTCTCCTCGAATAAAATGATGTCGAGGTTCACTTGCCCAACGCGCCAAGTTCTCAAGGTTACCTGCATAGGTCAATTTGTCCAGGTTGATAATCGTGCTGTCGGCTTCGTCCAAACACAGATGGACAAAATTGGCGCCGATAAATCCCGCGCCACCGGTAACAAGTATGCGATGCGGCAAACTCACTGTGCGTCCTCGTTTACTGATGAAATAGGGTTGTTAAAAGATACTTACAAACCCATTGAAAATGATTCATTAAAATTGGATACTCAATCTCGGTGGGATTGGATTTTTTTTAAACCATCCTGACTTTTCTCGTATCGCTCTCCTTCGCAGGCAAGGCAAATTAGATCGTCAGAGAGTCTTTCACCGCACTCGCACACCCATCCAATCTGTTTGGCGGGATTGCCTACTACAAGAGCGTGATCTGGTACATTTTTATTGACCAGCGCTCCGGCTCCCACGAATGCATAGCGACCGATGGTCGTCCCACAGACAATCGTCGAATTGGCACCTAAAGTGGCACCTTTCTTGACGAGTGTCGGACGAACCTGATCCATTTTACGGATTTCGGCTCGGGGATTGTATATGTTGGTGAACACCATACTGGGTCCGCAAAAAACCCCCTCCTCTAACCTAACGCCTTTGTAGACAGAGACGTTGTTTTGGATTTTGCAGGCATTGGCGATGGAGACATCCGGGCCGATGACCACATTCTGGCCGATATTGCAGTTGGCGCCAATGTCGGATCCCTTGAGAACGTGTGAAAAATGCCAAATTTTAGTCCCTTCCCCGACGCTAACCCCTTCATCGATGACCGCCGTTTCATGGACAAAAAAGCGTCTGCCGGCAATCGCAGGGGTCAGACCACCATGCCCTATTTCTGGTCCAAGCCGAACTGGCAACCCATTGCGGTCCAGCGATAACTGACTGGCTGTCAGCACACGCAGTACCCTCAGCCCTTCATCCCCATCGGAGATCGGTTGCCTGCCGCTTTCTATACAATCGAGAAAATGCAGGCACTCTTGTTTAAGCGGCTCCTGCTGGAGAACATCAACTTTTTCGGGCTCGGCCTTGGCCGGTACGGGAAGGTTGTGTTCCCATTTGATCTTATGCGGAAAAAGCCAAAGCTTTTCTTCCCATGCTTTGGTATCGTTGAAAACGGCCATTTTGCGGTCACCAACCACGACCAACTTCTGCTCTTTGAACGGATGCAACCAGGAAACATGGATATGGGCCTGCATGCCGGAGTTGAACCTTAGATGCGTCGTGGTCACATCGGCAATTTTGCTGTGCAGATAGTAGCCGCCGGTGGCCATTACAGATTCCGGTTCTTCTTCCGCAAGTGCCAAAATCATGGAAATGTCATGTGGCGCAAACGACCACAGTATATTTTCCTCCCGACGAATTTTTCCAAGGTTTAGCCGGTTGGAATAGATGTAGTTGATGCGCCCCAACTCTCCACCCAAGGCCATCTCCTTCAGCTTCAAGAAGATAGGGTGATATTGAAGCAGGTGGCCCACCATGAGGGTAAGACCGCGATCCTTGGATATGGCGATGAGATCTTGGGCTTCATTTTCATCGAGCACCAAAGGCTTTTCCACATAGACGTGCTTGCCGGCAAGCAGCGCCTCGCGAGCCATGGTGTAGTGAGTCTCTGCCGGTGTGGCAATGACCACACCTTGGATATCCGGATGGGTATAAACCGCATTGGCCGCCAAGCATGTTTCAATCCCTTTGTACTGTTTTTCAAATGATCGCAGTACGGATTCGTTTGAATCACAAATAAGCCTAAGTGAACCGATATCATTATAGTTGCGGATCAAATTTTTACCCCAGTAACCGGAACCGATTACGGCAATACCAATTCCATCATATTCCATTTTTTACTCCCATGATATTATATAAACCGCACTTTCTTTGTTGACACGCCGGCTTTTTGAACTGTTTTTAAAATGGTTTCATGATTGTCAACGGCCGTAACGATAAGCGCATCGAAATCTGCATGGTTGATAGTCAAGAATTCTCTAACGACATGCTTGCCGAATTGCTGCCCAGCATGTTGGGGGTCAACTACAGCGATCAACTCAAGATTGCTCTCACTCATTGTGAACAGAGCGATATCAGCAATTTCACCGACTCCGTAGAAAACAATCCGATTATTGCCCTGGCGTTGCAGTTCATCAAAAAGCGTCTGCAGGCGCTTCGTTGCAGATCTGAAAAATGCATATGATGTGGCGATATACTCATAGGTCAAGCGGGTTTTTTCCATGGCACCCGCTGGCGTCAGGATGTACTTGACACGGTTTTTGGGTATGGTGGTGACTTTACAATACCCTTTTTTGACGAGTCGCTTGATAAAGGCATTCACTAGGCCCAATGAAATCTGCAGGGTATCCGATAATTCCCGGTGGGATGTAGAGCGGCCTTCAGCAATTGCCTCTAACAACTTGAGTGTTTTCAGACTTTTAGGTTCCATTACAGATTGGATTTGCATAGCTCCGCAGGGTAGATTCCCTTGCGAAGGGGTACCTGATGATGACACTAAGAATTGTCGCAATGGTGCGCAGCTGACAAAAGCGTTCATCTATTGAACATAAAATTGGATGTGAGTCAATGCTAAACTACTTTATCGTATTGCAATAATTGGTAGAGATGGGCTGGTGAGGTAGAAATAATTTATTTTAGAATTTTTCTCTTTTGGTGTCACCTGGTTGATTGCATCACGATCTGGTCTGAATCCTCGGGATGACAGCATAATAAGTCCGGCCGGCCCACTCTGTCACACGCATCAGAGCGGACCAGCCGGTCTATTCGCACCTGAACCGCCAATCAATCCTCTAAAGCGGTTGAAGGATTGATTGGCAATCTATACGTTTCTTTAAACCACAATCCGATTTTTATTGGCTTCCCACGTTTTCTCGCCGATACCCTTCACGTTCATGATATCCTCGGGCGTTTGAAAGGGCCCATGTGTTTCCCGGTATTCAACGATGCGCTGGGCATACTTGGCCCCTACCCGGTCGAGTTCCATCAATTGTTCCAGCGAAGCGGTATTGATGTTCACTTTCTCCACCGCACCCACGGCACAAACATTGGACAAAATCATCGCCACCGATACCAGAGCAATAAACCAGCTTTTTCTTCGAAAAGAATTCATGCGCCCTCCTCTATAAAATAAGTTGTTGGTACTTGCCATACCCGCTGTATGGCAAACTTAAGATGTTGTCTGTGGATGAACTTGAGGTGTGCTGGATGTCCGGGGCAGATCAGAAAAGGTGTTCAGTTGCAGATAGAAGCCAGTGCAGGGTAGTTCTGGTTGAATGCTAATGGAAAAATTGCAGTATCGGTGCCAACATGAGAACAACGTTAAAATGTGCGCCTTAATTGACCTATTGACTTTTTTTTGATGTTCGTGACATAGTTAAAACTATCTAATTTCTATATCAATTATTCCATTTTTGAGGAATTTTATGTGGTTGTGTGAATAATCAATTGGTACTGCTCTCACAATGAATCTTGTATCCTATAGTTAACTGCATTAAAAAAAACGTATGAAAAAAGATAAAATCCTTTTCGTCGATGATGACCCTCAGATACTGGCCATTGTGGAACAGTTTTTGGCACGCTGCGGTTTCGATATCACTACCGAGTCAAACGGACTGAAAGCGATCGAAAAGGTAAAAAATGATCAATATAGCGTGATGTTCACCGATTTGATGATGCCGGATATCAGTGGCATGGAATTATTGAAACAGGTCAAAGCGGTCTCACCGGCAACCGAGGTAATCGTCGTATCCGGATATGGTACGATTGAATCAGCGATCGAGGCCATGAAACTCGGCAGTTATGATTTTCTTCAAAAACCGATCAATTTCGACCGTTTCAGGATATTAATCGAAAGGATTATCGAGAAAAGGAGACTGACCGAAGAAAATCAAATGATCCGCAGCCGCTTGAAAGATGGGTACAAGTTCGATGAACTGGTCGGCATGTCTCCAAAAATGAAGGGGATCTATTCGGTTATCGATAAAATCAGCTTCGGCAGCCCAACGGTTCTGATCGAAGGTGAAAGCGGAACCGGCAAGGAACTGACGGCGAACGTTATCCATAACAACAGCGATCGCAAAAATGGTCCCTTTATCCCTGTAAACTGCGGTGCCATTGCCGAAAGCCTGTTGGAGAGCGAACTGTTCGGACATCTCAAAGGAGCCTTCACCGGCGCCTCCAAAAATTCCATCGGACTGTTCAAAGCAGCTGAAGGTGGAACCATCTTTCTGGATGAAATTGCCGAGGTATCGCCTGCCGTCCAGGTGAGCCTGCTGAGGGTGCTGCAGGAAAAAAAAGTGCGTCCCATCGGTGATACGCGCGAAACAGACATCGACGTGCGAGTGATTGCCGCCACTAACAAGAATTTGAATGACGCCATAAGAAATCAATTGTTTCGCGAGGACCTGTATTATCGCTTGAATGTCATATCGATTACCATGCCCCCATTGAGAGAGATACGTGAAGATATACCGCTGCTGGTGAATCACTTTATTGCCAAACACAACCGTCATGATCCCGCCTCGCCTCCCGAGGTCAGTCCGGAGGCCATGGCCAAGTTGATGGCCTATCACTGGCCCGGTAATGTCCGCCAACTCGAAAATGTAATTCAACGGGCGTTTGCTTTAGGCGTTAACGAGATACTGCAGGTGGACGATCTGCCCAATGAAATTATTCAGTCATCCGGCAATCACAGCAGGCCGGACATCAATCTAAATCTGAAAGCACTAGAGAAAAGAGCCATTCAGCAGGCATTGCAGCGGACGAGCGGGAATAAAGCCGAAGCAGCCAAACTGTTGGGCGTCAACACCACCACCGTGTATCGTAAAATGTCCAAGTATAATATCGAGGATGTAAAATAAAAAGAAAGGATACCGAAATGCCCGAAGGATTGGATGTCATTGTTGTCGATGATGACCCGGACGTATGTGAATTGATTTCGTCGACGATTAAACGCTTTTATACGTGGGGCAAAATTATCTCATTTACGGACTCCGAGAAGGCCACGGACTACTGCATGGAAAGAGATATCGGCGTGGCCATATTCGTGGTGGACGTCTTTTTGGGAGGAGCCAGCGGCTTCTTTTTTCTTGACGCCATAGAAAAGAAATTTCCAACAGCCCATTCTGATGCCATCATCATTACCGGAAATGCGAGTGACGATATCGTCAACATGTGCGTGGCTCAAGATGTCAATCATCTGTTGGAAAAACCCATCCGACCTTATGCGCTGCAGTTGGCCGTTAGGGCTATCGCAGAGAAATATTTGAAGTTCGCCAAGAAGCTGTTCCAGGACCCGGAATATGCCAAGAGCCTTCCCAGTTTCTAATGCCCCTCCAGAAATAGGCAAATTTGGCTGAGATCAAGGCGCGCGAGAATTTTTACCACAGGCATATAGTTGATATTCCGAGGATAAAAATATGAGAGCAACGCAGATATCGGGCAAATTGGTCATCTATGGATGGGCACTTTCTTACAGATACCGGATCACCGCCATGAATTGAATCGTTGATGGCTTTACCCATTGGTAGCCAGATGAATCGTCAACAGTCGGCTGTTTACCTGGTTGCACACCTGCCTGACAATTTGTGGCAGACCCTTGTCAAGGCACTTGCTCGAGCGTTGTCATTCAATACGTCAACGCTTCAATCTATATAGTACCCGTCATAGTATCTGGAAATTTCCATCGACGACAACATCAGCGACTGATCGACGATGGCTTTCAAGCTGTCGGACGCATCCATTTTATCGAAAAGACGTGCAAGCGATTCACTTTGCGTGGACATCTGCTCAACCAGACCGTGAATGTCGTGTAACGTGGCGCCGTTTTCTGCCAGTTTGTTCTGGTAGGCCGCCATGGTATCGATCAAATTGTCGACCCGATCCAATGCCATGCTGGCAGGCCCCTGGGCCTCTTTTTCTAACCACGCCGGCCGCACGTCCCCAACTTGCGATGATGGTTCGATGTTGACAGGCGCGGTCGTCTTGCCGGCCATTTCTTGTTTGAAAACAGCATCGAAGCCTTCACTCTGGATTCTTGAAGTGCTGTTGTCGTTGCCGGTCTTCGTAACCGGTTGAATGGGTTTGTTCGGATCTATGATCACCATGGGATCCTCCCGATCGTTGATTTTATATATTAGTCATCACCCGCGTTCTCATCTCAATTCATTGAGGATGACCAGGGATTGGCTTCTACCGTAACTATTGGATGTCACGGTCGGTGGCTACCACCTTTCTCAGACCATCGATCAACATTAGGTGTAGCAAAGTTCGTGCAACTTTAATGAAAACGATGCAAAGTGTCGTATTTTTTTTGCCGATACCCTTACCATGCATTTCGATGTACAAAGCCGTTTTCTTTTGTAACCATTTTTATCATACTGTAATTTAATACAATACTGTAATTTGAGATTCAGTTTTAAAGGTTACCTGCCATCGTAAAAACAGCACCGGCAAAAAATTGAGCGTTGTTTCAGGATGTCATCTACCAGGTCAGCGTACCAAGCAAGTTTTACCCTTACCCGAGGCAATATTTGCCAGTTCCATTTCTTTTTACAAGCGTTCCCTAATGACTGACCACCTGCCTACCAATAATCGCTACCGACCATGCCATTTCTTGTCACCACCGACCAGCGGATGAATGATCAATAAGTTAACTAAATGTTATTATTCATTTAAAATTTATCAGTGACAAGGCCCCAAATTTGCAATTCATCAGGTTATTTGACCATTTTGAATGTGATCGGAAAAAGGGAGCACGATGATTTCACAACTAAGCACCACACTGTCGGCTATATCGGCTTTTTCGAAAAAGATGAATGTAACCGCCAACAACGTGGCCAATGTTAATACGGACGGCTTCAAAAAAAGCCGTACGACGATCGGCCAAGGAATATCCGGCAGTATCGAGGCGGTCGTCGATCAGGTGAATTCACCAGGTCCCGTCAAGCAGGTGTCCGACAACGGCGTCATGCGTGAGGTTGAAGGCGCCAACGTAGACCTTTCCGAAGAATTGGGCGAGTCCGTAAGCACAACAACGGCATATAAGGCCAATCTCAAGACCATCGGGATTTATGACGAGATGCTTGGCAGCCTTTTGGATACCATGGGATAGATGCTGCCCATCCATAAATAGCCAATTTGCTCAATACCTGCGGTGCGCTCAAGTTTTCATCCTCGGAATATCAACCAACTGTCTCCAGTAGCGACTCGCGCGCGCGTTCTTGTCCCGTCTTGCTTTCAGCAGAAGATCTCAACCAAACGTGCCTATTTCTAAACGGGCAACATATGACACACTAGCCTCTGACCCGTCTCTTGGCTTCGCTTCCTCACCTATTGTGATTAGGGTGGGAGGCCAAGGTGTCCTGGAGTCGCCATAAATCGACCCACCTTTATCCCACCGCTTGAAGTCCTCTGATCGCACAGTCAAATAGGTCTCATCCGACTTAATGAAATCATTTTACTGCCGATAATCAGGGTGGATAACGACGGCTCCACGCCATCAACCGTTATTGGCAATCGATCTGAGAAAGGATGATCAGGCATTTGATTTCTAAAGTCTACCCCTACGTTGGCGTCACATTGAAGGCGTTTTTTTGGATCTGGATAGCGGTTTTTGCCAGCAGTACG
>JAAUYD010263008.1_pt1 | contig 13188 bp, 10 predicted proteins | sample 7278101 | NCBI WGS metagenome assembly JAAUYD01 (sample SAMN14350128, study PRJNA611818) | marine sediment metagenome | isolation source: surface marine sediment (0.6m) | place: French Polynesia: Moorea | collected 2018-08
AAAGCGCCGCATTTACTGCGTATTGCGATCGCCCCACGTTGATAAAGATTCCCGAGAACACTTTGAAACCCGCACCCATCGCCGCATTGTCGATATTTATCAGCCCTCTTCTAAGACTATTGATGCTCTTATGAAACTAGATTTACCTTCAGGTGTAGATATTGAAGTGAAGCTGTAATTGAATCATTAAATTAATTGGTTGTATTTTTTACTTTGCCCTAGAGAAAACTTCTCAGGGCTTTTTATTTTTTCATCAAATCAAGATGCTAAAATACATTTAGAAGTACGGGAAAAAGATTAGAAACTTTTATAGGATTCAATCGATACCAAAGTAAAAATGACATCATCTCCCCAAATAGCTATTTGCGAATTGCCTCTGTTCCCGTTGCCAGAAGTAGTTCTTTTCCCCAGTAGACCACTACCATTGCATATCTTCGAGTTCCGTTACCGGATCATGATGAATACGATTTTGTCAAGCGATAGGAAGTTTGGAGTATTAATGGTCGATCCAGGGCAAGGTAAAATTGCTAACGTTGGTTGTTGTGCGGAAATAACTGAGTACCAAAGGCTACCAGATGACCGCATGAAAGTTTTATCTATGGGACAGCAAAGATTTCGACTGCTAGAGTATGTGAGGGAAAAGCCCTATCGAGTCGGCTTGGTAGAATGGATAGAAGATAAGCCGACTCAGGACGACTTACGTCCTATGGCAACTGAAGTAGAAAAATTGTTGCGAGATGTGGTGCGTCTATCAGGGAAATTAACTGAGCAAGAAATTGAACTACCAGAAGATTTACCTGATTTGCCAATGGAACTCTCTTACTGGATAGCAAGTAACCTGTATGGAGCAGCTACAGAACAACAAGCATTACTAGAAATGCAAGATACAGCTAATCGTTTACAACGGGAATCAGAAATTTTGACTTCGACTCGCAATCACTTAGCAGCTCGCACTGTGCTCAAAGATACCTTTGACCAAAAATTGTGATTGTGAGGGGCAATAACTATAAACTATTGATTGACATTACGTCATAACTACCAAATAATTTCATTACTTCTGTGTGAGCCCTTAATTCTGCTAGAGCCGAATCCATTGGCGCACAAGTCAAGTCCGCTTCTAAGTCCATAAAGAACAAGTACTCACCTAATGATCGTTTGGTGGGACGGGACTGGATTCGGCTAAGATTTATTCCAAGATGGGCAAATACCTGTAGAGGTTTGACTAAAGTACCAGGGACATTAGCAGGGACACTAAAAGCAAGAGAAGTATGACTAGCAGTTCTTTTTAAGGTTGCATGGGTATTGGGCTGATTATTCTGGCTAACAACCCAAAAACGAGTACAGTTTCCTGGATAGTCATTAATTCCCGTATGTAAGATGGGTAAGTTATAAAGTTGTGCAGCTCGTTGGGAAGAAATAGCTGCTGCTGTAGTATCGCTTTTTAGTAGTTCCAGTGCTTTTGTAGTTGAGGTAGATGGGATTAGTTGTGCTTTAGGCACAAAATTCTCTAACCATTTTTGGCACTGTGCCAAAGCTTGGGGATGGGAGTAAACTATTTTGATTTCCTCTAAATTAGTAGCACAAGAAATTAGTGTGTGAGCAATAGGCATAACTAAAGCTAACTGAATACGTAAATTATCCAGTTGCCATAGAGTATCAAGAGTAACAGTTACTACCCCTTCAATAGAATTTTCGGCTGGCACTACTCCCAAAGATGATTGCCCGAGGGAAACTGAGCGTAAGGTTTGGGCAATAGTAGGATAGGGAGATAATAAGGACTTTTCCTGCGTAACTTGAGTTAGACAATTACTATAAGTGATGGCAGCTTGTTCTGCATAAGTACCAGGAGGGCCTAAATGAGCAATAGATATAGTCATACAATCTTAGATTTTAGATTTTAGATTTTAGATTTTGCTTACTTACATAGTTGGCGAGGAAAATGATTTTTCCCTACTTTTAACTCTTAACTTGTGAACACTGATTAAATGGATGACACTGATGACACGGAGGTTTGATAACCCAACAATTCACTCTTAACTCCTATGTGTCAACTGTCAACTCTTAACTCTTAACTCTTAACTCCTAACTCCTACAGTAATAATGCTGATAGCGGTATTCGCCAGCCGATTGCCGGGATTTTTGCTCGGAGAAGCAATTTTGTGATGCTAAATCAATAGGAGCACGAAAGTCTACCAACCATAAATCCAGAGGTTTGGGAAGTTGGGGCAATTGTGCTTGTAGTTTTTCCACAGCTTGGGTGTAATCTCTGGTAACTGGGTTTCTATGGGCTAAAAAAAACTGCCAATTCTGGTTATTAATTGAAGAATCCAGAAATTTTTGCCGTTCCCAAACTAAACCTATCATTCTTCCTGTTTGCCCGTGATGCTTATGGGTGGTAGCAATGAGGACGGGAGCCTGGGATTGATTGTGAATAATGGGAGCTAATATATCAGGACGATGATTTTGCAGATAACCCCAATTCCAGACTACTGTTATTCCTCCTAAAAATGCCATCAGCCAAATGATTGATACTGTTACTAATGGAGTTGTTAACACTTTTGTCAAGGATATTGAGTCAGTTTGACGTTCCCGTAGTGGTTTCTGGGAAATCTTTTTATTTACAGCTTGCCAACAACCCCCTAAAGCTGCTGCGACTATCAGAATTACTGCTGGAGCGTAAACAAACTGGAAACGAGCCGCTAAGGTTAAATCCATGCCTAGAATATAGGTAAAAAATAAAAATAAAGCGATCGCACCTCCTACGTAAATATTCAGATAACGTATAACTAAATTAGCATCAGTATACTGGGATTGAATTTGCATACCAGACAGCAGCTTGGGCATTACCCACAACAAGAATAATATGCTAGTAACACCAGAAATGACCACAATTACCATCGGCAAATGAGTTGATGCAGAAGGTAATAAAAATAACATACTCATCGTCCACAGCAGCAGACGTAAAATAGGTGCCAAGCTAGGCTTACCATCGGAAACCCAAGCAGTAGGTTCGCTACCATAAATATTTTGCAGTGCAGGTAACCACACCGAACATCCAATTAAAGTTCCTAACCCTACTACCCAGATAATTCGCCAATAAGGTTGTACTAATACAGATTTATTTTTCCTTAACTGTTGCCATATTAGAATCAAAAATACTAAGCCCTGTGCCCCTAAACTGAGAACAAAGAAATAATGAGTTGCTACTCCCAAACTATTGATGGCAATCCAAACAAATGCTATCCATCGAGATAAAGGTTGTTGATTGTGGATACTCCGAATCCCTTGGATGAAACAGGACAAAGAAGCAATTACCAATAAGATAATTAATGTATAATGTCGTGCTTCTCTACCTAGAAAAACTACGTAGGGGGAAACGGCCATCATGGCTGCTGACAACTGGCCTATCAATGAAGAACGAAAGGCAAAACAACCAAATACAAACATTATAGGTATAGATATTACCCCTAAAACCGCACTCAGCGATCGCATTACCCAAATGGAAGCTAACTCTGAACCTGGGGAAAAGAGTCTCATCCATAAATTGGTGAGGATAAAGTACACGGGGGGATGGGTACTTTCCTCAAATAAAGAATTAACAACTGACTCTATACCGTTTGCAGAATTGGGGTGTAAGGGTTGTAACAGTACATCCGCACTAATAATTCGATCTAGGGGTACTGAGTGGAAACCATTACCCAAACTAAAAGCGATGGTGGCACATTCGTCTGTCCAAGGAGGTAGAGATTCCAGGCGTAAAAAGCGCAGAGCAGTACCAAAAATTACCCATAATAGCAGTAACGCCAGATGATTGCGTTTATTCATTCAAACGATAGGCTAATTTTATCGAATTCATATTTTTTAGACATGAATAATCAGGTAACTACGCAAATTTTGCGTAAATAAGATTTAATTTAACAATAGTTAATAAAAAGCATAAATTAATTAATAATAGAAATATCACACAATTAAGTTTATGAACTTATGGCGACCAAGTTTATTGCTTCCCAGTCAGTAGAAATTTCTGTACCACAGCAGTCCATAGGCATTCAGCACTACTTGCGTCAGCCTCAACGCCTAGTTAATGCCCTAGTTGACTCAAGCCGCATTCAACCCCTAACTCATGAAATTTTTCGCTTGAAAATGCGTCCATTGACATTTATGTCACTAAATATTCAACCCACTGTTGATATGAAAGTATGGGCAGTACCTGATGGTACAGTACATTTACACTCTGTAGGTTGTGAAATTCTCGGTATTGAGTATATTAATCATCGATTTGATTTAAACTTAAAGGGACATTTGTCACCCTACAACACACGTAATAATACTTACTTGCAGGGGAATGCTAATTTAGAAGTACTAGTGGAGCTACCACCACCGTTTTCTTTAACACCCAAACCAATTTTGGAAACAACTGGTAATAGCTTGCTCAAAAGTGTTCTATTAACGATTAAACAAAGGTTATTACATCAACTAATAGTAGATTATTGCCATTGGGTAAAATTACAAACCCAAGAAACAAAATCTACTTTAAATACTAGGGAATTCCCGATTTGGAATATAGAATAATTGTCTCAATAACTACATATTTGATAACAAAAGCACGGTAGGCACCGTGCTTTTAAATCACTCCTTTTTGGATTGACAAGGACGAAATGACAGGCGATGTAAAGGAGAAGGACCATGCTGTTGCAGCGCCCACAAATGGCGCGCACTGCCATAACCTTTATTGTTTTGCAAATCGTACATTGTGTATTTGCCAGCAAGGCGCACTATTAAGTCATCACGCCAAACTTTTGCCACAATACTAGCAGCAGCAATGGAAAGAGAAAGGGAATCCCCTTTAACTATAGTTTTCTGTGGTAATGGTAAATCTTTGATAGATTGATTACCATCAATTAAACATAATGCAGGCTGGTGATTCAGTTTTACCACAGCTCGCCTCATGGCTAAAACAGTTGCCTGTAAGATATTCAATCGATCAATTTCACCAGTGGCAGCAAAACCAATTTTCCAATCTATTGCTAAGTTACAAATATGCTGTGCTAGATGATTTCGGCGAGAAACAGATAGCTTTTTACTATCTTTAATTTCGGCAGCTATGGGTGCTTTTAAAGCTGTTTTAGGTAAGATTACTGCTGCTGCTACTACTGGTCCAAATAAAGCACCTCTTCCTACTTCATCAATTCCAGCCAATAGTCCCGGAACTTCTGATGCCAGGGAGAACTCCAGCCATTTTGTAGTTTGGGGTATTGCTGGGTGTTGAATTGCATCCACTGCCACTTGTTTTTTAGGCATTACTCTGCATCTTTAGCTGAAGAGCGACGGCGAACCCGACGTTTAGCAGTTGTTTTAGTAGGGGCACTTTCATCTGCTACCATCACCAACTGTGGTTGATTTTCTATAGCTTCCTCCTTTGAGGACTCTGGTTGGGATTTGTCTAAGATTAATTTCTTGGTAGGTGTAGTTGGTTCTGGGGGTGCTTCAATATCTGAAGATCCCTGGGTTTCTAACAATGGTTCTGTGTCTGAAGAAGCTGTTGTGTCTGAAGATACTTCGGTGTTGAGAGAGCTGCTAGATTGTTGTCCTGGTAATGTGACATTAATAATTACAGATTTGGAATTTTTGACCTCTCTGTCTAATTTTTCTAAGGGAGAAACTCCCATTTCTGCATACACATCCTGTTCTTCAGTAGTCATTTCCACGGAAACAATCTCCGGGGGTTCTACCACTGGTTTGACTAAATCAGCTCGATAACTCCTACTACGTTCTGGACGATTTTCCTGGGGAGTTGGCGTGCGAACACCCCAACTTTGTTTATTCAAAGTGGGAGGGGGTAATTCTGAAGTCACGGGAAGTTCATTCTCAACATCCATATCTAAGTCTGGCTCGTTGATGAATGCTAGTGGGTTCGGGGCAACTCTAGGTTCATCTTTACCATTACCCCCATTGATATTGATGCGACGGCGACGGGTGCGGCGTTTGCTGCTATCTCCCAGTTCTTGATAACTAGGATGATTAATCAAATCTAGAGCAGCAACGTCGGACTCTGTGTCATATCCTTCGCCAAATGCTTCATAACTTTCCCGTTGTTCTTGTATCCGGGGAGCAGGTAACCGTGGTTCTCGTTGAGCCATGGATGCAAAACGATCTGGCAATTCTGCTGGTGAGGGTAATCTGGTTTCTGTTTCCCCTGGTAGATGCACAATATGTCCTAAACCACCACAGGCAGAACAAGTTTCGCCAAATAATTCGTAAATATTTTGCCCTTGGCGCTTACGGGTAAGCTCTACTAAACCTAATTCTGTAAGTTGGGCGATTTGAGGACGGGCTTTATCTGCTTTGAGTGCTTTATTAAAGTGTTCTAGCACTTGCTGTTGATCCCTCCGGGATTCCATATCAATGAAATCCACCACAATTACCCCAGCAATATTCCGCAGTCGCAACTGGCGAGCAATTTCGGTGGCAGCTTCACAATTAGTCCATAATACCGTTTCCCTGGCAGTGGCTGAACGAGTGAAGGAGCCGGAGTTAACATCTATCACTGTTAAGGCTTCTGTAGGCTCAATGATAATATAACCACCAGAAGGCAGATCTACTCTGGGTTTGAGAGCTTCTCTAATTGCCGCATGGACGCGGAAGTATTCTAAAATGGGGGAGCGATCGCGATGATGATCGATCAACAATCCTTGGGGTGTTTGTCCCCCACTCCAATTTTGCAAATACTGCTTGACTCGTTTTAAACCGGTGTTGGAATCAACCACGATGCGATTTACATCTGCACCGTACATATCTCGCAGTACCCGTTGGATAAAGTCATCGTCTCGGTTCAACAAAGCCGGAGCACGGGTCGATTGCGCCTCTTGTTGAATCAATTCCCACTGTCGCTGTAGGGATTCTAAGTCTTCAATAATTGCTTCTTCTGGCTTGCTTTCAGCTTCTGTACGCACCAGCAATCCCATGCCAGATGGTTTGAGCAAAATGGCTAGGGCACGCAAACGGTTGCGTTCGTTTTCGTTCCTAATCCGCCGGGACAAATTTACTCCCCGTCCATAGGGCATCAGTACTACATAACGCCCTGGCAAAGTAATATTACCCGTAAGTCTAGGGCCTTTAGTTCCTGTTGGCTCCTTCATTACTTGCACCAAAACTTTCTGTTGTGGTGCTAATAATTCTGTAATTGCTGCTGCTGTGCGCCTGAGCCTCAATGGACCCAAGTCAGTCACATGAATAAAGCCATTACGTTCTGGGTCGCCAATATTGACAAACGCTGCATCTATCCCAGGTAGTACATTTTCTACAACTCCCAGATATATATCACCAATTTGGTGATGACCCGTAGCAACAACTAGTTCCTGTATTTGGTCTTCAGAAAAAACGGCAGCAATTTGATGCTGTTCGGCAATGATAATTTGTTTTGGCATTCAATTTCCTCAAAAAATGGCAGCACCAAGGTTCCTTGAGGTTATTTTTATTCCTCTCGTCCCTGCAAGCCTCACAAGGTACTGCTGATAATTAAAATTTTGCATCTAGGCTCAAAACTAACGAGGAGAGGGAGAAGGAAACTTCTCTTAAAATTCAGAAGTTCCGCGTTGCTCAGAGTTAATCTCTGGGGGAGATTCTCTGCTAGGAGGGAGGTAACGCCGATGGTACAGCTACCATTCCTAATTTTCAACTGGCACATTCTACAACCGGTCGAGCTATTTACGCCATAACTGCGCTCAGACGCTTGACTGTCCACAGAACGGCTAAATATTTTTAAACAATTAAATTATCCGCCCATGGTTGATTTTCAATTGATATGCCCTGACTGCAAAATCCCGGCTAGAAAGAACAAAAAATACTTCTTTGCCCTCAACCCCTGTGGATTTCATTTATAATGTGCCTTTGTGTACACACTCTTAGGGTAATTATCCTGAGGGTGTATGCTGTACTTAGCACTCCTAAAATCTGTAGGGGTATTGGGCAGTTGTGGTAAAAAATACATTTTAGAGAGTCTGACGGAGCTATATAGATGATGATTCACTCTTAGCTGTAAAGAGAGCTGTATTAATCTGTCTGCTGTTTGCCTAGTTAAAAGACTAGAAACTTCACTCTAATAACTTTGAACCCCTGGGTTTCGGGGATATGAATCATTCCACTTAATGCAGCGCCAGAAATTTTCTCTTCATCTCATTCTAACGCAACCTTGACCATATAATCCCACACTGACTGCAAAAGCATTATGGTGTAGTCTTTTCAGGGGCTTGTTGTGTACCCCATTGGACATTAACTTGACCTTGTTTAAACTGCACGAGATGTCCCTGTGCACAGTTACACAATACAAAAACAAAAACTGAATAAAAATTCAGTGGGCGCTTGTACTCTCCACTAATCAATTCAAAATTTTTCTTCTTCATTTTGAATTCAAAAAAGGTCAAGTCATGGGGTACACACAAAGGGGTTGGTTAGCTATTATTTTAGTTTAACCTGCTTTTTTTGTAGTATATCATGGCTGCTGGTTGCGAATTATCGTAAACATGTCAAGCAATAAAAAAGTTGGCACAAGACTGAATGATATAAATCTGGGGCTTTTAAAGGAGTTGGCACAAACCAAAAGACAGAACAATATCTCAAGCATGAAAAACTTTTAAGGTTTGGTGATTAGCGATCCACTCTATACACTTATCTGATTCAAATCAAATATTGTTGCTGGAGTGAAACTGCTCGCGACCTCAAAATTCATCTCATCGACTCCCTTTATGGATTAGCGAGAGATTGCTTCTGGTTGCGGCACAAGAAATTTCCTGTAATTTGTTGCCCATTGGAAGGGGAAATAAGACTTTACCCTTCTCGATAGGTAATTATACAGCCAAAACTAACTGCTGGCGATGAATATGTAAGAGTTGAAATTCTCTGCCAGTTACTTGTTCTAGCATAAACAGGATTTGTTCGGGACGCAAGGTTGTACCGTCGTTGCGACAACTACCTAAATAACGCAATCTGGTTGTAGTTTCTCCATGGCATTCTTTGTCTTTGGCAGTTGTCACTAATTCCAACTCTAACAGGCGATCGCGCAGATTTACTAACTGAGTTTTACCGGATTTGGTAGTATGTTCCCAGCAAATTTCCGGGGTGGCTTTGATCTTATCAATCCAAGTTTGCCAGGTTATTGGTGTGATGTCATCAACAACTGCAATGGTGAGTAAATATTCTGCGTTTGTTAGGAGTTGGTTGGCTGAGGGAGCTTTTAAATCCAGTATCTCCACCTTATATATGGGGATATCTGCTGGCATTACGGCCATCAGTTTTTCTTGAAAAGCAGCTACATCCATGGTCTGGGTTAATTCAAAATCCATGATTTCGCCACTACTAGAAGCTCCTAAACTCAAGGCATTAGCGATGGAAATCCGGGGATGGGGGTGAAATCCTCCCGTAAAGGCTACTGGTATTTTGGCTCTGCGGACTATGCGTTCTAAAAGACGCACTAAGTCTAAATGACTGGTTAAAGTCATATCCCCCTGTTTCCCAAACCACACCCGCAGTCGCTGCACTCTGTTGGTATTAGGGACAAATTCACCGGTAAATTCGGGAATTGCTGGTGGAGGGATAACAATGTTGTGACCAAAGTTAGTACCGCACACACCACAACTGGAGCAATCATCAAAGGAGCAGTCGGGAACTATGGCAGCTGACAAGGCACGTTCTAGATCCTCTTGTAACCATTTTTTATCGATACCTGTATCAATGTGGTCCCAAGGAAGGGGTTGGTTGAGTGAGTTCAAATTTGGAGATGTCGAATCAGAAGTTATGTTTAATTCCTCCTCTTCCCCATCTGTGTTGTCCTGCACATTTTTTTGATGAAACAGGTTCCACTCTCCATTTTCCACCAAACGATATTTCCAGTCTAGTCCAGCTTCGGCGATCGCTTGTTCCCAAGCAGCAAAAGCTCTATCTAAACCTTCATACCAAGAATCCATCCCTGCACCTAATTCCCAGGCTCGTTGCAGTACTTTGCCTAAACTGCGATCGCCCCTACCCACGAAGTCTTCCATTGCTGAAATTCGCACATCGGTAAAATTGACTTTCACCCCCTTCATTCGGCGAAATTCTTGCCGCAAAAGTTCCTGTTTGCGTTTAAATTCAGCAGTTGACACTGAGTGCCATTGAAATGGAGTATGGGGTTTGGGGGTAAAGTTAGAAATTGTTAAATTAAAGTTTAACGGTCTTCTGCCCTGTGCCTGACATTGCCGTCGCAGCCACCTTACAGTTTCCGCAATTCCTACAACATCGGCATCGGTTTCCCCTGGTAAACCAATCATAAAGTAAAGTTTGATTTTATCCCAACCCCGTTCCCAGGCAGTTTTCACCCCTCGTAATAATTCTTCATTGGTTAGGCCTTTGTTGACTATATCCCGCATCCGTTGGGTACCGGCTTCTGGCGCAAAGGTCAAACTACCTTGGCGCAAACCTCCCAGGATATTGGCTATGTTGTCATCAAACCTATCTACCCTTTGACTAGGTAATGATAGGGAAATGTTCTCATTTTTGAGGCGGTTTTTGATTTCCATCCCCACGGCTGGTAGGGACAAATAATCGGAGCAACTGAGGGATAACAAAGAAAATTCATTGTAACCAGTTGACTCCATCCCCTTCTCAATGGCTGTTACTACCTGTTCTGGTTCCACGTCCCTGGCTGGACGGGTGAGCATTCCTGGTTGACAGAAGCGACAACCACGGGTGCAGCCACGGCGAATTTCTATGGTTAGGCGATCGTGTACGGTTTGTACGTAAGGTACTAGACCAATGGAATAAGCTGGTATGGGGGTTGAGACTCGGCGAATAATCCGTCGGGGTACATCTGCACACCGGGGATTCACCGAGCCATCATCGGCCATGACGTATAACTGGGGTACGTATACCCCGGGAACTTGGGCCAAGTCCAACAGTAGTTCTGACCGGCTTAATCCTGCTGTTTTCCCCTCCTCTAAAACCAAGCCGATTTCCGGCAATAGTTCTTCTCCATCACCCAAAGCAAAGAAGTCGAAGAAGTCAGCATAGGGTTCGGGGTTAGATGTTGCTGTTTGTCCCCCTGCAAATACTAAGGGATGATTCCCCGTTAACCGTTCTCGCCACGTCGGGGGAATACCAGCCAAATCCAACATTTCTAAAATATTGGTTGCACCCAATTCATAACTAAGGCTAAAGCCTAAGATATCGAACTGAGTGAGCGATCGCTTGGATTCCACTGCAAATAAAGGCGTATTTGTTGCCCTGAGCTTTGCTGATAGATCCGAGCCTGGCAAATAGGCGCGATCGCACAACTGCCGTGGCTGTGCATTCAAAATGTTATAGAGAATGATATGCCCGAGATTGGATGCACCAACTTCATATATTTCTGGGTAGGTTAATACCCACCGTATTTCTGCCTGTTCCCACGGTTTATGTACCGCGAGGAGTTCGTTACCTAAGTAACGAGCGGGTTTTAATATATCCGATGTGATTAATGTTTCTAGTGCAACAGCCACTATGCTATTTTTTAGCTACTTTATATTACAGCTATCAAAATAGCAGGTTAACATTGATTCGGTATTATCAAACAGTTATTTACTAAATCATTATTTTTTCTTAATATGCTCACCGGGCAAAAATTTCGGTGATTCTTGACGCTTTTCCCATGGGACATACTATCGAAAAGTTCTATGCCCCTCTACCTCTGTTTAGAGTTTCGATTAGACCCGATGGCGACTTGTATAATTTCTATTTCAATATGCTGTACTCAATAATTCAGCCACTTCTTCCTTAAGCAGCCTCTAATTCTATTTGACTTGCAAACACCTCAAATACCCTATCAAGTTGGGTAACTTCCAAAATAATTTTCACCGCAGGTGGAACCTTACCCAACACGAATCTATGCCCTAATTTCTGTGACAGCTTCAGTCCAGAAACCAACACCATTAAACCAGCACTATCCATTGACTCTACCTGTGACAAATCCACAAGCAAGATGGTATTACTATTTTGCGTTAATACAGCGGTTATTTCTTGCTCAAATTCTAAGGCATTGGTGGCATTAAGAGCACCAGAAGGACGAATAGCTGTAATTTGGGGATAATTTAGTGCTGGGGTCATTTTTTCTTCCTACAAAATTTAAACTATCATGTTCTAGAAGATAATCTTTTTTCAGTATCATTGACTATGATTTTTCTATGTCTTTGCTAAATCTTTATCACCAATGAGGTTCTTAATAAAGATTTTCCTAAACATATATTTTTTGTATCTATAAATACTTATTTTTGATTAATTAATCCTACGTAGAATTTAATGTACAATAGCGTCAAATGGTGAAAAATAGAATTTAATGTTCACTGTTTTAGCTTCACAAGGAGGGTCATAAGCATCAGTGATTCCACCATTTTGGCAAAACGTAACAATTCTTAGCCTGGAAAAAATAGTCAAATTTTTATCCATAACACGCCTAATGTTACGGTGCCACATTTAGTGACCCATATTACAATGTGACATATGTCACACTATTTTTGTGGTATGGATCACTCTTGATACGAATAGTAACTTGGTATAATTATTGCCAAAACAAAGTTGGCATCGCCCTATGAGAACTAATTACCCTATTCGCCAATTAGTTGAAAGAGCATTAAATATAAAGAAGCTCACTCCTGAAATTGAGAATGAAATTAACTCAGAACTAACTCAGAAGGGTTACATTTCTGATGTTGATTATGAGGCTTTGGAGTTACTGATGACAGAAATGGATGCGGGTCGAATTAAATTGGTTCCCAGTATTTAATTAAGTTTGATGAAAAATTAGCAGATGTGACCAAGATAATGTTTGCCAGAAAGCATAACATTTTAAGCATTAAACCATAATTCCCTCATACTTACTTTCGGATTTATATATACCCATATGTTTTCAGCCGACTAATGTATAATATATTTCTAATTTAGTAGGACTTACGCAACTGGCATATTTTTTGGCGTAGGGGAGGCAAAATGCGGTGTAGATGTTCTTCTGTGCATTATTGCCGTTGCGTGAGGTGCGAAAATATTTGAACGTAGTAATAAGAGTTATAACGTCACGCACCAACCACCGATTGTGACAATTGCGTAAGTCCTGTTTAGTTCTCAAATTATTTCTGGCTCGAAAACCTGTAACTCTCTTCAAATCTACATCCTTTTCTTTTATTA
>JAAUYD010265790.1_pt1 | contig 13182 bp, 18 predicted proteins | sample 7278101 | NCBI WGS metagenome assembly JAAUYD01 (sample SAMN14350128, study PRJNA611818) | marine sediment metagenome | isolation source: surface marine sediment (0.6m) | place: French Polynesia: Moorea | collected 2018-08
CGGTGTGACCAGAAAAGCACTCGGTGAAGCGCTGGAGAAGCTGGAAGGGATCCTGGCGGAGAGTTCCGATCTCGAGCCCGAGCGGCGCGAGCGGGTCGACCGCGCGTTGCAGGAGATGCACGAGGCCGTCGAGGTGGAGGGGGGCTCCCATCCGCCCGACTCGCTGATGGAGCTGGCGACGCACTTTGCCGAGGAGCATCCGCGCCTCTCGGAGGCGCTGGGTCGGGTGGCCGACGCGCTCGCGAAGCTCGGCATCTAGCGCAGGGGGGAAGACATGAGCGAGTCGGAGACCCTGTATCACCGCGTGGGCGGCGAAGCCGGGGTTCACGACCTGATCGGGACCTTCTACCAGCGGGTCTTCGCGGACCCCGAGCTGCGTCCCTTCTTCGAGGGCATCGAGCTCGAGAAGCTCGAGCGGATGCAGCGCGAGTTCTTCGCAGCCGCCCTCGACGGGCCGAGCCTCTACACGGGCCGGCCGATCGCGGAGGCTCACTACGGGCTCGGCATCCAGCCGAAGCACCTGCGTCGCTACCTGGACCACCTGCTGGCGACCCTCGAGTCGACCGGTCTGAGTGAGGACGACGTCTACGGGATCATGGACCGCATCAGCAGGATCGCGGACGAGATCACGGGGACGACGAGCGTCGACGGCTGACGGGCAAGGAGCATCCCCGACGGCCGACATGACGCCGGCGCGAGGTCGCGTATGCTCCCCCCTCGCGCACTCCTGCGCTCCATCGAGGGGACCCTCATGCATTCGATCCGTTCGGGCCGCGCCAGCCTGCGGCTGGCCGCCGCCGCGAGCCTCCTCCTCCTGACGCTCGCGTGCGTCGCCGAGGCGGAGCAGGACCCGTCGAAGGAAGCGCCGGCCGCCGCTCCGACCGCCCTGACCGAGGAGGAGAAGACCTTCTACTTCCTCGGGACGCTCACGGGCCGCAGCCTCGAGCGCTTCTCGCTGACCGAGGAGGAGATGGCCGTCGTCCAGCGCGGGATCGACGACTACCGCGCCGGAGAGACGATCACGCTGGATGGACAGACCTACGGAGGCCGGCTGCAGCAGATCGCGACCGAGCGTGCCGCCCAGATCGCGAGCGCGGAGAAGGCCGCCTCCCAGGCCTTCCTCGACGAACAGGCCGCGCGGCCCGGCGTGGAGAAGCTCGAGGGCGGCCTCCTCATCGAGCGGATCTCCCCGGGAGACGGAGACCAGCCGACGCCGGCCAACACCGTGAAGGTCCACTACCACGGGACGCTCCGCGACGGGAAGGTCTTCGACTCCTCGGTGGATCGCGGCCAGCCCTTCGAGACGCCGCTCACGCGAGTCGTTCCGTGCTGGCAGCGGGGCGTCTCGGCCATGAAGGTCGGCGAGAAGGCGCGTCTCTACTGCCCCTCGGACCTCGCCTACGGCGACCGCGGCTCGCCGCCCACGATTCCGGGCGGGGCCGCGCTGGTCTTCGAGGTCGAGCTGATCGAGGTCGTGCGCTAGGGAAGCTCTGCAGATGTTGACTACACCCGACTGACGGGCCCCGACGGTCCGTGTAGATCATGTGCAGAGCTTCCCGAGCTCCGTCGATGACGGACTTCCTCTACGAGCGCGAAGGGGACTCCTTCGCGCCGACACCGTGGGCCGGGGGACCCTGGTCGGCCCAGCTGCAGCACGGCGGGCCCGTGAACGGACTCTTCGCCCGGGCGATCGAGCAGGCGGCCGAAGAGTCGCGGCTGCAGGTGGCGCGCATCACCGTCGAGCTGTTCCGGCCCGTGCCGAAGGAGCCGCTCCGCCTCGCGTGGCGCTTCGTCCGTCGGGGTCGCCGCGTGGCCGGGGTCGAGGCGCGCCTGCTCCGCGGAGAGGACGACGAGATCAGTCGTGCTCACGGCCTGCTCCTGGCGAGGGCGCCCGATCGCGAGGCCTCCTACGACATCGCTCCGCCGGGCTGCGACGCCGCCCCACCCGAGCGCGGCGAGGCGATCGAGTTCATCCCGACGTCTCTCGGCGATCCGCTCCCGGGCTTCCACCGGAGCGTTCGGGCCCACCTGGCGAAGGGGGTGTCCGTCCCCTGCCTGTGGGCCACGACGCCGCTCTCGCTGGTGGCGGGCGAGGCCACCACGCCGCTGGTGCGCTGCGCCATGCTCGCAGACGTCACCTTCGGGCTCGCGGGCCGGGCGTTGATGCAGGAAGGGCATCGCGAGTGGGGGATGCTGATCAACACCGACACGACGCTCTACCTCGAGCGTCCACCCCGGGGTCACTGGTTCGCCCACCGTCTGCTCGGACTGCGAGAGGATGCGGGCGTCGGCCTCGTGGAGACCGACGTGAGCGACGCAGACGGCCGCATGGGCCGCTCGCTCCAGGCCCTGCTCGCGAACTAGCGGGAGCCCCTAGGGAAGCTCTGCAGATGTTGACTACCCGCGACTGACGGGCCCCGACGGTCCGTGTAGAGAACCCTGTGCAGAGCTTCCCTAGGCCGGCCGGGCGGGGGGCCTCGGGATCAGCGAGGGCGTCGACTCGAGGTACCGCTGGTAGGCGGGGTCGTCCCCCCAACGCTTCTGGCCGACGGCTTCGAGCATGGGGATGCCGCTCACCTGGGTGAGCAGGTACGTCACGAAGAGCGGCGAGACGAGGGTCACGTACTGCCAGCCCGAGAGCACCGGGATCGCGATCAGGGCGACGCCGATCCAGAGCACGATCTCCCCGAAGTAGTTCGGGTGTCGCGACCAGGCCCAGAGGCCCGTGGTGATGAAGCGGCCCCGATTCTCCGGATCGCTCCGGAAGTGCTGCTTCTGTCGATCCGCCACGACCTCGATGCCGAACCCCAGGAGCCAGACGAGGAGACCGACGACGGCGAAGGGGCCGAGCGGCGCCGTCTCGGCGGTGGTGATGGCTGCGAGCGCGCACGCCGCGGTCAAGAGCACCCAGAGGCCCTGCACGGTCCAGGCGACGAGGAAGCGCCCGAAGTGGGGCTTCATCGAGTCGAAGCGCACGTCCCGACCGTCGCGGCGGATGCGCAGGAAGAGGAAGGAGCTCAGCCGGATCGCCCAGATCGCGACGAGCGAGGCCAGCAGGAGCCCGCGCGGGTCGGGCGTTCCCACGAGCAGGAGCGCGCAGGCGACCACGGAGAGGTACGTGAGCCCGCCGGTGAGATCGTAGTAGTGCTCCGTCTGCTTGATGAAGGACGGGACGAAGACGCCCCAGTTGATGGCGAAGGAGACGGCCGCGCAGAGGGCGAAGACCGGTACGCCGAGGGCGAGGGCTCCTCCCTGGCTCCCCGCGAGCGCCACGCCGGCGCCCGCGGCGACGGTGACCAGGAAGCGGATCGCGGAGGTGGTGTCGAAGCTCACGTCCGCGGCCCTCAGCCGCCGACCTGGGCGAGCACCGCGATGCGCTCCCGGCTGGAGACGACGACGCCGCCCGGTCGCTCGACGGTGACCGCGAAGAGCGTCGCCTCGTCCACGGGAAGGTGCGCGCGGATCGGGACGATCACCTCGCCGCCCTCGGCCACGTCGAAGACGCCGCCGTCCACCGGGTGGGCGGCGTCTCTCGCCGCGTCGAAGATCCAGAGCTGGTACTGCTCCTTCGTCGGGTCGTTCACGGCGAGGCCCTCGAAGCGCATGTAGCCCTCCTGGAGCGCATCGCTCCAGACGACGTCGCCCTGTGCCGTGCCGCCCGTCTCGTCGCCGCCCGCCGACCAGTCGACGCGTACCAGATCCGCGGCGCGGGTCTCGAGACTGGCCAGCCGCTCGGCCACCGTCGGCGCGGGGGCCGGTTCGGGCGTCGGCTGCGGCAAGCCTCCGAGCCATACCAGCGCCCACCCGGCGGCGGCCGCCAGCCAGCCCGACGCCATGGCGAAGCGTCGCCCGGCTCCCGGCGCGCGCCGTCCCGGTGCCGTCCTCCGGGCCGCCGCCTCCCGGATGGGAGTCGGGATCGGAGTCGGCGCCGCGGAAGGTGCGGGCGCGGCGAAGAAGTCCTGGGCGTCGGCCTCGATGCGCGCGCGCAGCGAGGGCGGCATCTCCTCCGCGGGAGACGTCTCCATGGCGAGCGCGACCTCGGCGGCCACCCGGGCCAGGGCGTCGGGATCCGCGTTCGGGTCGTCGGCCAGCAGGGCGTCGAGCTCCGCGCGCTCGGCGTCTTCGAGGCCCACGGTGGCTTCGTCCGCCAGCAGCTCGAGAAGGCGCTCGTTCATGCCGGCGCCCCCAGGCTGCCGGCGGCGGAGTCCTCCAGCAGCTCGCGCAGTCGGATGAGGCCTCGTCTCGCGTGGCTCTTGACCGTGCCGAGGGGCAGGCCCGTCCGTTCGGCCGCCTGTCCATGGGAGAGCCCTTCGACCACGCACAGCTCGATCACGCGTCGCTGGTCGCTTCCGAGATGCTCCATGGCGCGGGTCACGCGGCGTGCATCGACGGCCGCGTGGATGCGTGCCGCGCCCGCGCCGGCGTCGGCGTGCACCGCCGCTTCTCCGGCCGTCTCTTGCGACTCGGTCGCGGGGGCGCGTCCGAGGACGCGCAGCCGATCGATGAGCCGCCTCCGCGTGAGCACCGCCACGAAGGTCACCTCGGTTCCCTTCGAAGGATCGAAGCGTCCCGCGTGGCGCCAGAGCTCGGTGAAGATCTCCTGAGCGGCGTCTTCGGCCTCGGCCGGGTCGCGCAGCATGCGGCGGCACAGGCTCCAGACGAGCCCGCTGTAGCGGTCCATGCATTCCCGGACCGCATCCTGTTCGCCTGCCGCGATCCGTTCGAGGAGTTGTTGAGCCACGGTTCCAACTCACGCTATCCGTTGCGCGCGCCCCGGTCGAGGGGAGAGGCGAGGCAGGAGGGGTCGCCGTGGGGCACGCGCCGCATGCGGTCGGTCTCGTACCCCTGGTCCCGAAGGCGCTCCTCGATCGCGGCGAGTCGCTCCTCGGGCAGCCGCGGCTCGCGCGCCATGATCCACGCATAGCGCCCGGAGGGGTGTCCGATCACCGTGGTCGTGAACTCCGGGTCGAGCTCGAGGATCTGGTAGGAGAGGCCGAGCGGCCAAAGGGGTCGCACCCGCCACTCGGCGTTGGTGGCCGGGTCGTGGACCCAGCCGCGCATGCGGAGCTCCTCGGCCGGGCCCTCGAAGGAGCCGTCGCAGAAGCGGAAGAGCACGTCGATGTCGCCGTCCTCCCGTAGCGCGTAGCTCTCGATCGCGTCGTGGGCCTCGGCCTCAACCGAGGTCGGGATGTGGGCGATCACGAACCAGTCACCCATGAATCGCTCGAGGTCGATGGGGAGGTCGGTGGAAGAGAGCCCCCGGGGCTCGATTCCCGAGGGAGCCGCACACGCGGAGAGCAGGAGGGCCGCCGCCGCGGAGACGGCGGCCAGAGAGCGGGTCGGTCGCATGCGGTGGGATTCGGCTCCGGCTGCCGATTGGATGCATCCGCCTGCGCTGCATCCGCCGACCCACGACCGGGCGAAGTCGTGGACGTGAAGCACGTCATCTTGCAGCAGATCGCGTTTCAGGGCGTCTGGATCCTGTGTGCCCTGGGGGGCGCTCGGGGGCAGTCGTGGCCGGGTGTGCTGGCGGCAGCACTCTACCTCGGTGTCAGCCTGGGTCTCCCGCGGAGCCGGGTGTCGGACCGCGCCCTCGTTCCCCTCGCCATCATGATCGGCCTCGCGCTCGATCTCGTCTGGGTGAGCGGGGCTGGCTGGCTCGCCTACCCCGGTACTCCCGCTCGCCTCGGCGCGAGCCCGCTCTGGATCCTGGCTCTCTGGGCCTCGTTCGGGCCGACCCTTGCGGCTTCCTTCCGGTGGCTGCGCGGGCGGCACGGGCTCGCCGCGAGCCTCGGTGCCGCCGGAGGGTCGTTGGCCTTCGCAGCCGGCGCCCGCTTCGGGGCGGTCGAGGTCGCCGCCGATCCGACGAGCTGGCTCGGGCTCGCCCTTGGCTTCGGAGTCGCCGTCCCGCTGCTGCTCGCCGCATCGGCCCACTTCGAAGGCGCGTCCCTCCGGTCGCTCCGTGGGTCGCTCCGTGGGTCGCTCCATGGGTCGCGGCTCGGGACGCCCCGGTGATCCGGAGCCTCGAGGCCGGATCCGTTCCCGGATCGGCTCTGGCCTCCGTCAGCCGTCAGCGCCCGAGGTAGGGCTCCGGCATCGCCACCTTGACGGGTTGGCCCGCGCTGAACCTCGCGTCGAGCTCGACGCCGTTGGCGACGGCCAGGGCCTCGGCGCTCCAGCTCGAGCCCGTGCGCTCGACGAGGGCCGCGGGCGTCTCGCCCGCCTCGGCGTCGCGCACTCGCAGGCGCGATTGGCGGATGCCTTCGCGCTCGTGGGGACGCAGCCTTCGGAAGCTGAAGACCGTCGTCTCGAATCCCGCGACCATCTCCGAGACCGCCGCGGCGTTCGCCTGTCCCACGATCGCGTAGACGTCGCCCTTGTGGTCGAGGATCGCCATCTCCGCGCTGCGTCCGCGGCCCTCGGCTCGGGTGCGCGCGCCCTTGGGAATGCGCTCGAACTGAAGCTCGCTGCCTTCCCGCTCGAACGCGGCGAGCACCTCCTCCACGCTCGTCTTCTGGCCGACGACCTGCAGGCTGATCAGCGCGTCCTTCTTCGGGCTGATCGCACCCACGGCCTGGGGTGTGTTGCGGACCTGCCACTTGGCCGGGAACTCGAGGATCAGGTCGAGGTCGGGGTGGAGGAAGCGGTTCTCGTCGATCACGCCCTGGGCGGGGTCTTCGCCGACGACCATTCCGTCGAGTCGAAGGAGCATGTCGCGTCGGCTCGCCGCGATCGGCGAGGCCGGCGCACGCGTGAGGCTCGTGGCGCGAGCGCGCGTCCTGGCCACGCGGTCCGCGGAGGGTGGGTGCGTGTCGAGGAAGCTCGCGCGTCGCCGCTTGCCGCGCATCAGCTCCTCCTCGCGGTCGAGCACGTGGAGGAAGTGGCTCAGCGCCATCGGGTCGTAGCCGGAGGCCGCCGCCAGCGTCTGGCCGATCTGGTCGGCCTGGTACTCCTGCGCGCGGCTGCGCGGTGCCATCACGAGCCCTTCGGAGAGCAGCTTGCCGGAGCCGGCCAGCAGGCCGCCCACGCTCGGGCTGATCAGGCTGGTCGCGAACCCCGCCAGTCCGGTGGCGATGGTGATCGGTGCGGTCAGCACGGCCACACCGATGCGCTTGCGCGCGTGGTCCGCCGTCACGTGTCCCATCTCGTGGCCGATCACGCCGGCCAGCTCGTCCTCCGTGTTCACCAGGGCGAGCAGGCCCCGCGACACCCACACGTGTCCACCGGGCAGGGCGAAGGCGTTGGGCTCGACGGTGTCGACGATCGCGAAGGACCAGGGGCCATCGGGCCGCGAGGAGGCCGGGGCGAGCTTGTTGCCGATCTCGTTCACGTAGGCGACGAGGGCCGCGTCCTTGACCAGGCCCATCTCAGCCTCGATCTGGGTGGCCTGCTCGTCCCCCACGCGGTCGACGGTGCTGGCGCAGGACAGGCAGAAGAGGACGAGAGAGAGGAGGGGCAGGCTTCGGGCGCTCATGGCCCTGACTTTGGCGGGGGAGCGCGGGACGCGCCAGCCCGGTGTACGCTGGCTCGCCTCGCCCGAAGGAGCCCCCCGTGCAGAGACTTCAGGTTCGCCGCACCGACGAAGGTGTCGTCCACGTCACCCTCGACCAGCCCAAGCGGAAGAACGCCATCGATGCGGTGATGTGGGACGAGCTGGGCGAGACCTTTCGCGAGGTCGCCGAGAGCGACTCCGATCGGGTGCTGGTGCTCACCGGCGCGGGAGACGATTTCTGCGCCGGAGCCGATCTCACGCCGGATCCGGCCTCGAGGGACAAGCACCAGCTCGACAAGATGCACCACTACGGCTGGGTGGGTCTCGCCCTGCACGAGATCCCGAAGCCGACGATCGCCAAGGTGAACGGCATCGCCGTCGGCGCCGGGCTCAACCTGGCCCTCGGCTGCGACCTGATCGTCGCCGGCCAGAGCGCGCGCTTCTCGGAGATCTTCGCCAAGCGCGGGCTCGCGGTGGACCTCGGCGGCTCCTGGCTGCTTCCGCGGCTGGTGGGGATGCACAAGGCCAAGGAGCTGGCGCTCCTGGCCGACATCGTCTCGGCCGAGGAGGCCGAGCGCATCGGCATCGTGAACCGGGTGGTGCCCGACGCCGAGCTCGACGCCTTCGTCGACGACTGGGCGCTGCGGCTCGCGACGGGCCCGCCGCTCGCGCTGCAGATGACCAAGCGCATGATCACGAGCGCGTTCTCGTCGAGCTTCTCCGAGGCGCTCCACTGGGAGGCGATGGCCCAGAGCGTGACCGGCACCTCGAAGGACACCCAGGAGGCGATGGAGGCCTTCTTCGCCAAGCGCGCGCCGGTGTTCAAGGGGCGCTAGGCGGGGCGGCCCTCGGACAGGAACTCGAGCAGCAGCCGGTTGAAGGCCTCGGGTCGCTCCTGATGGGCGAAGTGGCCGGCGTCCTCCATGCGCTCCACCCGCAGCCCGTTCGGGAAGTCCTCCGGGAGCAGGGCCACGTCGTGGAGGCGGGTGTCCATGCAGCCGTCCTTGGCGCCGGTGATCGCGAGGGTGCGGACGGGGATCGGCCTTGCGAGCAGCTCGTCGGTGCGACGGGCCGTCTCGGAGCGCGTGTCTGCGGCCGCGCGGTAGTAGCCGAGCGCCGCCTTCTTCACGCCCGGCTGGGCGAGCGTCCGCTTCACGCTCGCGAGGTCGTCGGCCGGAAGCTCCCACCCCGGCGACCAGTCGCGCCAGAGCTTCTCGATGAAGGCCCAGTCGCGCGCCTCGACGACGAAGTCCGCGAGCCCGCGCAGCTGGAAGAACAGGATGTACCAGGAGTTCCAGAGCTGGCTCGGGATCTGGCGCAGGCCATGGCTGCGCAGGCGCCCGGGGTGAGGGATGGCGACGGTCGTGAGCGAGCGCAGGCGCTCCGGGGCCAGCGAGGCCGCCACGTAGGCGATCACGGCACCCCAGTCGTGGCCGACCAGGTCCACCTGCTCGACGCCGAGGTCGTCGATCCAGGCCACCATGTCCTCGGCCATCCGCAGGATGTGATAGTCGCCGTCCTTCGGCTGCGAAGAAGGCTCGTAGCCGCGAAGGGTCGGCGCCACGGCGCGGTAGCCGGCGTCGGCCAGGGCGGGGAGCTGGTGACGCCAGGAGCCCGCGTTGTCCGGGAAGCCGTGGACGAGCAGCACGCATGCGCCTTCGCCCTGGCTGCGCGCCGAGAAGGAGAGCGGTCCCGCTTGGAGCGTGAGGCTCTCTGCCCCGCTCACTCGTCGGCTTCCGGAAAGACCTGCAGCGACTCGAAGACCTCGACGTCGCCGAAGACGCCCGAGGTGGTGTACGGGTCGCCGTGGGCAATCTCACGCGCGGCTTCCAGGTTCTCGGCCTCGAAGACGATCACGCTGCCGCAGGGGCTGCCGTCTTCCTGCTTCAGCGGGCCCGCGAAGCGGATCCGTCCCGCCTTCGAGAGGGGCGCCAGGTTGTCGATGTGAGCCGGGCGATGTTGCTTGCGGAGCTCGGCACCGCGCTCGCCGTCGCGCCCGATCCAGACGTAGAGAGGCATGGCGGCAGGCTAGCGCGTCGCGCCATGCGACGGCCGTCGACCGCGCCATGCGACGGCCGTTCACCGCGCTATCGTGGCGGCCGCTCCCGGGGGGTGCGCTTGGAGGGGAAGATGACTCGAGCCTTGATCCTGAGTGCTGCGCTGTTCCTGATCGCGGGCTGCCAGACCCAGTACCGCGGAGACGTGAGCTACGACCCGGACGCGCTCTACCGCGGCTACCAGACGTTCTCCTGGGTCGAAGGACAGGGGGGCTCCGAGCAGCCCGTGCGAGCTCTCGCCGAGAAGGCCGTCCAGGCCGAGCTCGTGAAGGACGGACTCACCTACGTGGAGAACGGCGAGCCCGACCTGCTGGTGCGCGTCAACCTGGGACGCCGTCGCCGCACCTCGTTGAGCGGTGCCACGGGTCCGCGCGCCGAAGCCGTCGGCATGGAGGTGATCCTGCAGGACCGCAAGACCGGGCAGTGGGTGTGGAACGGTTGGGCCGTGAAGACCTACTCGTCCGATCTCGAGGCCGAGACGGAGATCCCCCTGGCTCTGGCGGAGATCTTCAAGGACTTCCCGCCGACGCAGTAGCTCCGCTCCGCGCGGGCTCTCCTACAGGCGGGCGACCAGGCGCAGCGCGTCGGTCGTCGTGAAGATCCCGACCAGGATGTCGCCGTCGGCGACGAGGGCACTGCTCACCCCGCGTTCGAGCATGGCCTGCGCCACTTCGACGGCCGGGCGCATGGGGTCGACGGTGAGCGGATCGGTGGTGCAGACCTCGCCGGCGCTCATCTCCTTGGCCGTGGCCCCGTCGCGAAGCACCAGCTCGTAGAGGTCCTGGCTGGACAGGATGCCGAAGGGGTGCGCCCCGTCCATGATCGGCACGTGGTGGCAGTGGTGCTCCTGCATCAGGCGCACCACGTCGGCGACGGGGTCGCGTCGATCCACCTCCGCCGGCAGCCGGCTCATGACCTCTCGGACGGGCGTCGTCTTGCGCATGGGGGTCTCCTCGGGGCGGGGGACCCGGGGCCGCGGCACGAGGTCGTGCCGAGCCCGAGCCGTTGCCTTTGCGTCGCCCGCCCACAGGATCGCGCGCCCACGGCGGGCTCGCACCCGAGCCGGCTCCGATCCTTCCGGGTCCAAACGACCACTCCTCCTCGAGAAGAAGAGTGCGCAAGGCCGCCCAGGGCCGACGGCGACCGGCGCAAGCCTCACGCCTGAGGTCGGCAGCCCGGAGCGGCAGCTATCCTCCGCGCATGAATCGACTCACCCGGTCGTTGCGCGGGGCTCGCTACGCCCTCGTCCTCCTCCTCGCCCAGGGCGCGCTCGCGGATTCGCTCGCTCCGGGGAACGCTCTGGTCGAAGCTCCGGTTGAAGCTCCGGTTGAAGAGTACGGCGCGCCGATCGCGCTGCGGCAGCCGACGCCCCTGGCCGAGGTGCTGAACTCCCCGGAGCGGTTCGCCGAGCAGCCGGTGCTGCTGCAGGGCCGCATCACCGACGTCTGCCAGAAGAAGGGCTGCTGGACGGTGCTCGCCGAGGGCCAGGCCTTCGTGCGCATCCGCTTCCAGGACTACGCGTTCTTCGTCCCGACGGACGTCACCGGCCGCCGCGCCTACGCTGAGGGTCTCGTCTCGGTCGAGACCCTGAGCGAGTCCGAGGCGCGCCACTATGCCGAGGAGTCGAAGGATGGAGATCCCGACGCCATCGAAGGCCCGCAGCGTGTGGTGTCCTTCACGGCGAGCGGGATTCGCATCCTCGCAGCCGAGGGCTCCGGCTCCTAGGAGCCGGACCGCCTGGTCGTCGGCGAGCAAGGTATCCTCGCGGCCAACCAGCTTCTCCAGCCCAGCCTCTCCAGCCAGGAGCCCCCTTGGACCTCATCCTCCATCACTATCCGGCCTCCCCCTTCTCCGAGAAGGTTCGCGCCATGCTCGGCTACCTCGGCGCCGAGTGGCACTCGGTCGAGATCCCGAACATCATGCCGCGCCCGCTGCTCATGCCCCTGACCGGCGGCTATCGCAAGACGCCGACGCTCCAGATGGGGGCCAACGTCTACTGCGACACCGCCGTGATCGCCCAGGGCCTCGCGCGCCACTGCGGCGACACCACGCTGTACGCGCCCGGCTTCCCGGCGCACCGGGTGGCCGAGTGGGCCGACGGTCCGCTGTTTCGCACCGCGGTCACGCTGAACTTCCGACCCGAGGCCCTGGCCGGCTTCATGGGACAGCTTGGCGACACCGACCCCGGCGAGTTCATGAAGGATCGCGCCCAGCTCACCGAGGGGACGACGCTGATGGCGAGCTCGCCGGCCGCGGCCATGGCGAGCCTCGACCAGGCACTCTGCCAGCTCGAGGCGTCACTCGACGCGCCCTTCCTCTTCGGTGAGACGCCCTCCATCGCGGACTTCTCCGTGTACCACGGCTGGTGGTTCCTCGACGCCAACTCCGTCAACGCGCCGCTGCTCGATGCGTTCGCCGGGATCCGCGCGTGGATGGGACGCATCGCGGGCTTCGGACACGGCACGGTCCACGAGTCGAGCGGCGAGGCGGCGCTCGCGCACGCCCGCGCGTGCGAGCCCGCGCTTCCGGCCATCCAGAGCCGCTGGCCCGAGGGCGTCGCCGAGGGAGACCGCGTGACGGTCACACCCACCGACTACGGGAAGATCGCGGTGGCGGGTTCGCTCCTGGCCTGGGGCCCGGAGGAGATCGTCCTCGACCGCGAGGATCCCGAGGCGGGCCACGTCATGACCCACTTCCCGAGCGCGGGCTTCGAGGTGGCGCCTGCGTAGCGCGCTGCGCTCCGCTCAGACTCCGCTCAGAGCCTGGACAGGAGCTCCCGGGTGTCCTCGAGACCGGCCCGCGCGGCCGCCTCGTCGTAGCTCTCGCCCTCGTGGCTGAAGCCGTGCTCGAGGCCCTCGTGCACGACGAAGCGGGCGTCCTCCACGTGGGAGAGCGCGGCGCGAACCGCCTCGATGGCCTCGGGCGGCGTGATCGTGTCGGCACTCCCGTAGTGGAAGCGGATCGGCCCGCGGACCTCGGAGGCGCGGTCGAGGAACGCCTCCATCCGGCTCCCGTGCCACGCGGCCAGGCCGTCGAGCGCGCCTTCGCCGGCCAGGGTCAGGACGACGGGCCCGCCGAAGCAGATGCCGAGGCCCGCCACCTTGCCGTTGCAGCGCTCGCGGGTCCACGCGATCACGGCCCGGGTCTCCTGCAAGCACGCCGGGACGTCGAAGCCCTGGAGCCGGCCGAAGGCCGTCTCGCGATCGGAGTACGGAACCGCACCTCCGCCGCCGCGCCAGAAGGGATCGGCCACGACGGTGAGCGCCGCATCGGAGAGCGACGCCATCTGGCGCAGCAGATCGGGAGCCGGGCCGAAGATCGAGGGGATCACCACCAGCCCGGGGACGCTGCTCGCGTCCTCCGGCCCCTGGACGTGGATCGGCACGGCGCCCCCCTCCACGGGGATCGAGAGCTCTCGGAGGCTCATGGATCGGCGGGCGCTAGTGGCAGTCGCCGGGGTTGCACTGACAGCTCGCGCCGGCGGGCTGCCGGGCGCACTTCTCACAGCAGTAGGTGCGACCATCCAGCTCGAAGCGGCTGTCGCCCATCGGGCACTCGCAACCCTCTCGTGCGCACTTCATGACGTTCCTCCTCGCTCAGGAGTCTAGCGTCAGAAGCAGACCACCTTGCTCC
>JAAUYD010224958.1_pt1 | contig 13180 bp, 12 predicted proteins | sample 7278101 | NCBI WGS metagenome assembly JAAUYD01 (sample SAMN14350128, study PRJNA611818) | marine sediment metagenome | isolation source: surface marine sediment (0.6m) | place: French Polynesia: Moorea | collected 2018-08
TCCCTTCCTGAGGTCCGTGATGGTGACAGACAGCTTCTGATGCTCACCCAATCAAGGATTCGTAATTCGGCAGCCGATCTCTGTCGTGAGGTATTGTACCAACCGGGAGACCCAAGAAGGATTTCAAAATTATTGCGCTGACTATTTCCAATACCCATATTTAACCAGCACCGGAAATTCACCGGAGACCAAAGAGCGATGACCGACAACATCATTCCCTTTGATTGTGAAGAGCGGCTTTTAACCAAAGCGCGCAGTTACCTCTGCGCGGTGGATGACCTTATTCGCGATGGGGATCAAGGCATTGCCTTGCTACTTAAAGCCTTTGATTGCGCTGATGACGATTTGAAGGTCAAAATCGTGATCATGTTGGGGACCATCGCGAGGCCCAAAGTACTCTGGACACTCCTGGACATCATGCGCGACGGTAATCTGGGAGAATCCATTCGTCAGGCAGCCGCCATACAGATCAGTGTGGTGGGAGCAACCTCAAAAGATAGCAGAAAACTGGTGGCACAGTTGCGCAAAGATTTAGAGAGTGATCATCCGTTCACTCGATCCAATGCGGCCTTTGCCCTGGGTTGGGAAGGCAATATGGCTGCCGCTCCGGATTTGATCGATTGTCTCTCCGATGATGATGTGGACGTCCAACAGGCGGCGGTGAACGCCCTATCCAATCTGCATGATGACAGTTTGTTCACCTTATTGGCCCAGCGCCTGCAAAGCGGATCAAAAGAGCAGCAGCGTAGCATTTTATATAATTTAGGACATTTTCCTTCCCGCCATGGTGAGGCCGCTCAAATCTGCCGCACCTATCTGCACCACAGTGATCCGGATCTGCGTTATGATGCCATGGTAGTATTGAACAGCGTATCGGAACCTGCCGAGAACCTGTCGATATACGAGCAATGCCTACAGGACGCCGACGAGCGGATTCGTGAGCTTGCCCTGATCCGGTTGCAGTTGATGGACAGAAGCCTTCTCAAGCCCTTGACCCCCAAGGTACGCGCGCTAGTGGCAGATACTCAATCCCGTGTTCGGCAGGCCGCCACCCGGTTGGTACACTATATCGACTCCATAAGCCTTGCCAATGAAGAGGAGAGCGATGAACAAGTATAGAATTCATCCGATGGTGGTCGGATCGAAAGTCTTTGATCAAGGCATGATGACATACCAACATGCTTACGGACAACCTTACACCATTCCCATCTACAGCTGGTTTATCGAAGGGGGCGATAAAAAAATTCTGGTGGATACCGGCGAAATGTTTCCCATTCAATCCAAAGAGCGCCAGAAGGCCATCGGTGGGAAAATTTACAAATTCACTGATGCGTTGGCATTGTGGGGACTGACACCCGCTGATATCGATATCATTATTCATACCCATCTGCACAACGACCATTGCGAAAACGACTATTTGTGTGAAAATGCAGTGATATATGTCCATGAAAAAGAGCTTCAGCATATTCATGACCCGCACCCGTTGGATTTTCGCTATCTGGAAGATTATATCGAAGATGTCGAAGAGAAAGGTCAGATTCGCAAGGTCACCGATGATCAGGAAATCGTGCCGGGTATCGAAGTGATTCATACCCCGGTTCACACAGAAGGCGGTTTGAGCGTAGCGGTTAACACCTCCGCTGGCAAGGCTGTGATTACCGGTTTTTGTGTGATCATGGAAAACTTCGAACCCCCCAAAGAGATCAAGGCCATGGAGATGACGGTGATACCCCCCGGTACATCTGTGAATACATACGAAGCTTACGATATGATGATCAAGATCAAAGAGATGGCCGACATTTTACTGCCATTGCATGAGCCGGCATTTGCGGCCGTAAAAGAGATTCCCGAACCGTGATGATGAAGATTAAGCAACCTCACGTTTCAACTCGGCCTTAACGGCCATTCCAATCTTTTCAAGGGTATAAGGCTTTCGGATATAGGCCCCGGCTCCTAAACCCTGAGTCTCTTTAACGCGCTTGTTTTCGGCATATCCACTTGCAATAATGGCTTTTTGTCCTGGATGACGTTCAATTATCCTGGCGTAGGTTTCCATTCCGTCGATGCCAGGATCCATGATCATGTCAAGGACCAGAATATCCACAGATGACTCTTTGAGAAATTCAATGGCCGCCTCACCACTTTGCGCGGTGAGAACCTGATAGTTCAGCTGTGAGAGCAGTGCCGATGCAATGGTACGCTGCTCTTCAACGTCATCGATAACCAACACTGTTTCGCCAGATCCCATATAGCTGTCAATACTGACCTCTTTAGTGAATTTTCGAGACCTTTCACGGGTCACAGGAAAGTAGAGTTCGAAGATGGTGCCTTCCTTGATGCGGCTTTTGATATTGATATAGCCGTTATGGTCTTGGACCGTGCCCCACACCACCGCCATACCGAGTCCTGTGCCGGAGCGGCCCATGACTTTTTTGGTGTAGAACGGTTCAAATATGCGATTTAAATCTTCAGGGGCGATGCCCATACCCTTGTCTTCGACGCGCAGCACCGCATAATCGCCTTCGTTGACGTGGTCATACCCGGCCAAGGGTAAATCCACATAGGTGTTCTGGGTTGAGATAATGATGCGGCCGCCGTTGGGCTGGGCCTCCGCCGCATTGGAGACGAGGTTCATCAAGGCTTTTCTGAGGTGTACCATGCTACCTCGAATGTTCATCAGGTCGGGCTCCAGGCGGGTTTCAAAGGTGACGTTGGGATGGTAGGATTCCAGTTTTTTAAATTCCGGGGATTTTAAATAGTCTTTGACAATATCGCCGTTGATGTTCATGACCGTGGTGTGGAGAACACCTCTGCGGGCCAAGGTGAGAAGGTCCTGGACGATGGCAGCGGCCTTGCGTCCGGATTTTTGAATTCCCTCCACCAGCGCCCGGCATGGATCCTTCTCTTCAAGATCCATGAGGATAAGATCAGGGTAGCTGACGATGCCGGACAGGACGTTGTTCAGGTCGTGGGCTACCCCGCCGGCCAGAAGACCCAGGGCCTCCATTTTTTGGGATCGGGCCAGCTGCTCTTCCAGGCTGCGTTTGGCCTCATCGGTTCGAATGCGCTCTTGAATCTGTTTGCGCAATCGCAAATTGCTGGATTGCAGTTCGTGGGTGCGTTTTTCCACCATCGTTTCCAGATCTACATTCAACTGCGCCAGTTTTTGATTGGTTACCTCCAATTGCTGTGAATAGGAGTCTCGCAAAGCCATGGATTTGAGAAGCCGCTGGCGCTGCTCCTTCAATTGGGTGGACATGGCATTGAATGAGTCGCCCACCTCCCCGATTTCGTCATTTAGATTCAGAGAGACCTGCTCTCCCAACTGCCCCTGCATCACCTGCTCCATGGCGCTTCGAATTTGGGTGACCGGGTATATCACCAGGCGCGTCAGCAGCAAATGGAGCAGAACTGAGAGAATGACCAGAAGGCCGGCAAATACCGCCACAATGAACAGGATGCGCTGACGATAGGCTTGCTGCAATTGGGATAGATTTAACAAAATGGTGAAATAACCCAAACGTTCACCGATCATCTCGATGGCACAGGTATAGGTCAAATAGTGGTCTATACCCACTTCGATTTCGTTAAACACCGGCCTTTTTATTAGTTTTTCGCGCTCTTGTCCGGAAAGGTCAAACCGTTCACCATCGCCGACCCACGCCGTTAATCGGCCGCCGTTGTCATGGATGTAGACGGCGCCGATATCTTTGACACGTTTGAGCTCCATCAACGTGCGCTTGAGGGCTTCGCGATGATCGGCAAAAATCTCGTTGGCCAACTGCTCTCGTTTTTGTTGAAAGATGGCTTCCAACAATATTTTAGACTGGTCGATTTGGGCTCCAAGCTGTTGCTTCTCAAAGGCGTAAAAAAGAAAAGCGAACAGAAAAAACAACAGAGCGCACACGGTCCAGATGGTGGCGTTGATTCTAAAAATGAAGCTATGGCGGTTTTTTAGCATCAATACATTTTCGGTGATACTGTTGTTTCGACCTATTTGGGGTCAAAGGCTTTGTAAAAGACCCAGCGATCGTCTTTGAATTTATGAATGCTGGCGCCTTTGTTGACCGGATCACCATGGTTGTTAAAAGAAAAGCGGCCGGTGGCCCCTTGGTACTCCTGGGTGGCTGCCAGCGCGCTGCGAATTTTCACGGGATCCAGACTCCCGGATCGTTTTATAGCATCGGCAAATAGCCAGACAGCGTCGTAGGCCAGAGGAACATAGGCGCTGATGTCCCCCTTGCCATAGACGGATCTAAAGAGCGATCGAAACGCTTGGCTCCTTGGGTAGGGCATATCGGGATGCCAGAAGGTGGAATAATAGCTGCCGTTCAGCGCCTCTCCGGCGACCTCTGCAACGGCTGATTCCCAAGCGTCACCGCCCATAAAGACTGCCTCGATGCCTAATTTTCGGGCTTGCTTGATAATGAGCCCGCTGTCTTGAGAATAACCCGGAACAAAGATCACTTCCGGCTTGAGGGACTTGAGCGGCAAAAGAATGTCCTGATAATCGATGGCCGATCCTTTGTATCCTCCTTCATAGACAATATCGCCACCATAAACTTTAAAATTAGCTGAAAAATAGCGAGCGAGTATTTTGCTGTAGGACTCGCTAATGTTGGTCAAAACGGCTGCTCGGTGATAATGTTTTGATTCATATGCAAATTTTGCCATAAGTTGGCCTTGAAACGCGTCGGTATAACAGGCACGAAAAATATAGTCCCCTATGCGTGTCACTTCGGGTGCCGTGGATCCGGGACTGATCATTGGAATACGATGTTTCTGTAGTACCGGCGCCACCGCCAGGGAGTGGGTGCTCCATACCGCGCCCACCACCCCCACCACTTTTCGGAACACCGCCTTCATGGCGGCTTCTCTGGCGTTGAGGGCCGTACTTTTGTTGTCGAAGATGGTCAGTCGAAGCTGATGGCGCAGCACGCCGCCTTGGGAGTTGATTTCGTCCACCGCCAGCTGAGCACCTTGTATGGCGGCTTGTCCATAATCTCGGGCTTTGCCGCTTTGGGCCACGATGACTCCGAGCTCCACCGGTGGACCGTCGAAACATAGACCCGATACCGGACATAGGATCAGCGCCACAGACAGGGTTATCCACACCCAGCGGACGTTGTATCGAATGGGGGTGATCATGTTAGACTCCTTCAATCCGGTGTATCCGGTGTTACCCGTTTATAATACATCGGAATGCCAGCTTCAATTTTCATGATAACGACACTTTTAAGTGGATCTCCGTGGCTGTCAAAGGAGATCTTGCCAGTGACGCCTTCAAACCCTTTCGTTTGGGCTAGGGCATCTTTGACGGCTGAACGAAGGGGCGTCCCCGCCCGTTCTATGGCATCCACCAACAGTTTAACCGCATCATAGGAGAGCGCCGTAGGGGCAAATAACCGTTCACTGCCACCGTACTGCGCCACAAAACGTCGAGACAGCGACCCATCAAAGGACTGGCTCCAATGGGTGGAGTAGTAGCCCAGACCTATGTTTCGGCCACCTTGTTTAAAAAATTCCTCAACATCCCATCCGTCTCCTCCCAGCATAATGGCATTGATGCCGTTTTGAATCGCCAATTGGGCGATCTGGGCACTCTCTGCATGGCCGGCAATCAACAGCGCTTGGGATGGCGCTAATTTAGCCTGGGATACGACTTCACGAAAGTGGGGTTGCTGAGCCTTATAAGGAAGTTTCACCGTTACCTTGCCGCCGCCCTCAATGAAGGCCTTTTCAAAAGTGCTGGAAAATCCTAGGCTGTAATCCGAGGCTACATTGAAAAAGACGGCCACATCTTCGACCCCCAGCTCCTCCCGTGCAAACCGCCCCATCACCTCACCTTGAAAGGCATCGTTATAGCAGGCCCTGAAGATATAGTCTCCAACACGGGTCACCGCCGGATGGGTTGAGATACCTGTGATCATGGGAATGCCGTGTTTTTGCGCGACTTTGGCAACGGCCAGGGAGTGGGAACTGAAGGCGGCGCCAATAATGGCCGTCACCTGGTGTGCACGGGCCATATCCGCCGCCACCTTGGATCCAATGGGAGTGCTCTGATTGTCGAATTCCTTGAGTTCCAGGTTTCGTCCCAATACACCACCGGATGCATTTATTTCTTCCACCGCCAAACGCACACCGCGGGCAGATGGGCTATGGGCTTGGGCCGCAGGGCCGCTAAAGGCATATATGGAGGCAATTCTTATTGGGGCGGCAACGGCGAACCCCGACGGTCCAATCAATAGGGCGGTAGAAAGAATGCCGACAAGGGTAAGTTCGCGGAGCAGTAATCGTGGTACCCTTACGCGAAAAATAAGAGACATCATAAAATCAGTTTTGCGGATACAATTTGAACCGATCCTTAAAACGGGTTAAAGTGAACCCCCTCTGTATTTCAATGGTATGTGATCAAGGGAGAGAGTGTCAATGAATATACATCATTATTTGTAATCCCTCTATGGGGTGATTAAGATCTATTGGGTATGGGATTTCTCGGTCAAAACCATTTGTTCAGAATGATGTGATTTCAGTTTAAGAAAATTGCCCAAGCCGGGGGGTTCCCATAAATATCGAGCAATCTTAGGTGGCTATGGGATATCTGGTGTTACAAGGTGGAGCGGAGTTTGGTGGGCAGATGAAGGTCTCCGACCTCAGGGCCATTGAATTGGCCGGCGGTCATCAAACTACAGTCTGTATTATAGCCGCAGCGGCGGCGCCGGATAACAACCACGACCGTGCGGGCCGCAATGGCAGACAGTGGTTTAAGGCCCTGGGAGCACAGCGGGTATCTGTGTCCGGCGTGATCGATCGAGCCACGGCCGATGATCCGGAAAATGCCGAACAGTTGCTGCAATCCAATCTGATCTACATATTAGGCGGATTTCCGGGGTACCTGGCCGAGTGTTTGAGGGGGACGAGATGCTGGACCGCCACAATGGCGGCTTTGGATGGTGGAGCGGTTCTGGCCGGCAGTAGTGCCGGCGCCATGGTGCTTTGCGAATATCTGTATGACCCCCAAAACGCAGAGGTGATCCAAGGCCTTGATCTGCTGCCCGGATGCTGTATTCTGCCTCATCACGACACCTTTGGCTGGAAATGGGCGCCTCATCTTCAAAACGATTTGCCCCAGGCCACCCTGATCGGTATTGATGAGCAGACCGGTATGATCAACGACGGTCTCCACGGCAAGTGGAATGTCTATGGTCGTGGAGGAGTTTCGGTTTACAGCGATAACAGATTGGAACATCATCTAGCCGGTATGCCTTTCACACTTTAGGTCGGCTCCAACTCTTCAGCTTAAGGACAAAAATGCCAAACAACCAAGGAACAATTGTTCTAATGGGTTCCGGCGAGTTGACCGCCAGCATGGTGGAGGTGCATAAATTCATACTCCGCCGATTAGGAGAAGCGCCTTCAGCGCTTTTCGTGGATACGCCGGCCGGGTTCCAGCTCAATGTCGATCACATTGCCCAAAAAGCATCCGAATACTTTGAACGACGCGTACAACACCCCATACAATTGGCATCGTACAAAACGGCCCAAACCGACGACGCACTCTCCACCGAGCAGACCTTTGCAAAGTTGCGCAAGGCCGACTATATCCTTATCGGGCCGGGGAGCCCGACCTATGCCTTGCAGCAGTGGCAGCAGAGCCCCATTCCAAACCTGATGCTCGATTGTATCGAGCGCGGCGGCTGCCTGGTGGCAGCCAGTGCTGCCGCGTTAACCGTGGGAATATCTACCCTGCCGGTTTATGAAATTTATAAAGTTGGACAACCACTGCATTGGAGCGAAGGTCTGGACCTTCTCGGACACTTTGGTTTTCGCCTGGTTGTGGTTCCCCACTGGAACAATGCCGAAGGAGGGAACCACGATACACGTTACTGCTTTATGGGCGCGCCGCGATTCGAGCAATTGGAGGCCATGCTCCCCCACAATGCGCAAATCTTGGGATTGGATGAACACACTGCATTGATTATCGACCTGGCGCAATCCCATGCCACGATCGAGGGCGTGGGTCGGATCACAATTCGGAGCCGGGGTGAAGAGCATGTCTTTAACAAGGGCGACAGGCTGCCGTTGTCCCTCTTAAGGGGAGAATCGTCAACCATATCCAACCCCACGGAACCGTCTGCGGCTGTTGCCAAAAAAGATGAGGAAGCTGATGAAACGGATGTGTGGGAGGAAATTCACACCCTGGCCGACGGCATTCGAGATGCTTTGCAGGAAAACCAGGATTCAAAGGTGGCTGGCGGCGTGCTGGACTTGGAGCGACTGATCTGGAAATTCCAAAAGCCGCTGGAAGAGCTCAATGAAATGGGTGCGGCCCGAGAGGTCCTGCGCGAGATCATTACGCTTTTGGCATCTCAATTGGGGAGCCGCCCCGCCAGTGTGAGCGCATGTCTGGCCCCACTTGTGGAGTCTCTGATCGAATTGCGCGCCAAGCTTCGCGAGGCCAAAGCATGGGAGGCGGCTGACGCGGTCCGGGAGTGCCTCATAAAGGCCAATATTGATGTCACCGATACCCCCCAGGGCGCCAAGTGGCGCATCGTTGACACCCCCTGACGTGTGATCTTTCCCATGCGACCTGTTGTGATCATCGGGCCTATTAGAGATACCGCCGGTTCAATGACAATAACCACTTAAACAAGTTTCATCAGAGAGGATGTACCCCTGGCTTCAACATACCGCGTTCACCAAATTAACTTAGCTGCAATGGAACCTTTGTGGCAAAACACCCGAAATCGCCTGCCATGGGATTGCCTATTTGTGACGCCTTTTTGGCTCGAAACAGTGGTGAAGTACCTGGGGGCCGACGGTGATCCTAAGATCTTCGTTGTCACTCACGAACAGGAAGTTGTTGGGGTCGTGCCTTTGGCATGTCGGGATAACAGCGCCTCGTTTCTCGGAATACCCGATGTCTGCGACTATCAGGATGCGGTCATCACCCCCGGCCACTGGTTGGCGGTGGGACAAGCGCTGTTGGCGCATCTATCCCTTGAGGGTATCCACCGGCTGGATCTCCAAACATTGCGACCCCAGGCACAAATGGTAAAAACACTGGCGTCTTTGGAACAGAGCGGCCGGATAAACCTTTCACGATTGCCTTGTGATGTTACCTATGAGGTGCCTTTACCCAAAGATTGGGACGCCTATTTAATGCGCCTCAACGGTAAGCAGCGCCATGAAGTGCGTCGCAAGCTACGGCGCCTTGAATCCCATGGGCCTTTTACCTTTCGCTTAGCCGATGGCGGAGCGAAATTAGGACCGGCCATTGAGCAGTTTTTGACCTTGTTTCATTTGAATCGCACCGATAAGGCTGCGTTTATGAACGACACCATGTCGGCCTATTTTACCGCATTGATTGAGCGGCTTGCCGAAGAACAAATATTACGGCTCTATTTTCTGGACGTGGGAGACCGGCCGGCGGCCACCGTTCTCTGTTTTGACTATAAGGGTACCCGATATTTATATAACAGCGGCTACGATGCCGATTTTCAAAACCTGAGCGTCGGCATTCTCAGTAAAATGCTGAGTATTCAGCAAGGCATCGAAGCCGGATGTGGCGTTTATGATTTCTTAAAGGGCACTGAAAATTACAAAAAACGCATCGGCGGCGAAGAGGTTCCCCTGTATCGGTATCGGGTGGCCTTTTAACAGGTCCAATCCAAAACCGCCGCCATTGCCTGACGCTATTTTCCGGAAAACCGATTGGAAAGACGGCCATGGATCCCTGTGTGATCCCCCATAGGAATGAACCTATTCGTATTGCCATGCTCAGCCTTCACTCCAGCCCCACTGGACGACTTGGTACTCAAGACACAGGCGGTATGAGTGTCTATGTGCGTGAAGTCGCCAAATGGCTCGCCAAATTCGGGCACCGCGTGGATATTTTTACCTGTGCACCTTCCAGCCGGCAATGCATTGAGCTCTATCCCAAAGTACGGTTGATTTGCTTAAATCTAAACAGCGATAAGGCCGTCACCAAAGAGGCACTGTTTGATTATATCCCCCAGGTGGTCCAATCACTGGTGCAATATGCCCAAATGGAAAATGTCCAATACCAGCTGGTTCACAGCCACTATTGGCTCTCCGGCGTGGCCGGCGAAATGGTTCGATCCCATTGGCGCTGCCCCCATGTCACCATGTTTCACACCCTTGGCATGATCAAAAACAGCACCACCCCCGGAGAATCCGAACCCCGGCTGCGAATCCGCCACGAACGCAACCTTGTCCAATCGGTGAATGCCATCGTGGCACCGGCGGACCCGGAGAAGACAAATTTGCTCCGCCACTATGGCGCAACCCGGTCGAAGGTTCACGTGGTGCCATGCGGTGTCAATATGGATCGCTTTAAACCCGTGGATAAAGAGTACGCCCGGGCCACTCTTAAATTAGACCCGGCGTCCCGGCTGATCCTGTTTGTGGGGCGATTTGCACCGGTCAAGGGGCTGGATCTTCTCTTAAAAGCATTGGCGGACCTTGTACCGCGACACCCCCATGTAAAGCTTTTGGTGGTAGGAGGAGACGGCCCCGAGGCCGAAGCCGCCGTGGCCCTTGCACGCCAGGCACGACAATTGGAGGTCAACCACCACCTAAGCCTGGTCGGCCGTATCGATCATGATGAACTGCCCCTATATTACAGTGCCGCCGATATGCTGGTCTTGTCCTCTTCTTACGAAAGTTTCGGATTGGTTACCCTGGAAGCCCTGGCTTGTGGTACGCCTGTTGCGGCGACGACAACGGGTGGCGCAGCATCCGTAATCCGAGAAGGCACCAACGGGGTGCTGATTGAACAGCCCGACCATCAGTCCATCGGCAGGGGTATCGAACAGCTCTTAACCCTTGTAGCTCAGCAGGCGCTATCCGTGGAACAGATTCGTTCCAGCGTTTCCGGCTTCAGCTGGGAATGTATTGCCGCAATGAATCTGAAAATTTATGATGCCCTTTTATCCCGGGAATAACCGCTTATATTGTAATGCGATTAGGACAACGCAACAGCCATTCTGAATATGTTGAAAATAATAATGATTTAACCCGATGGAGAGGTGTCCCTTGGAAACAACTGTTGATTTGATGGTGATCACAGCCCATCCTGACGACGCTGAATTTGGCGCAGCCGGCACGGTAGCCCAATGGACGCAGCAGGGAAAAACCGCCGTCTATGTGGTCTGTACCAGCGGCGATAAAGGCACCACCGACCGCAATCTCACCCCGGAATCCCTGATGGCCATGAGGGAGGAGGAGCAGCGCAATGCCTGCCGAGTGCTGGGTATCACCGAAGTGGTCTTTTTAGGTTACAAAGATCAGACCCTGGAGGATACACCTGAGTTTCGCAAGCGACTGGTCGAGATGATCCGTACCTATCGACCCCACACGATCATATCTCTGGACCCTTATCGTCGCTATCTCTGGCATCGCGACCACCGCATCGTGGGACAAGTGGTCATGGATGCGGTGTTTCCCTATGCGCGGGATCACATGGCCTATCCCGATTTGCTGAAGCAGGGTCTGGAACCCCACAAGGTCAAGGAGGTGCTGTTTTTCGGTACCGACGAGATCAACCACTACTCAGATATCGAGGCCACCTTTGATCAGAAGCTGGCGGCCCTGCAGTGCCATGACAGCCAGGTTAGAGATCTGGGCAATGGAGATCTGCGGACCTGGCTGCACAACCGCTGCCGTTTGTTGGCCAAAGGGAGTAAATATCAACTGGCGGAAGCGTTCCATCGGGTCAGGCTGCCCGACTAGTTTTAAGCGGCCTCTGGAAAAATTTCCTATTGTGTTTATGTTCTCATCGCCATATTCTGACGTTGCAGTTAAAATAAAGACAAAAACGATTCAACAGAATAAGCTATTAAGATGGTAAACCTTAAAAGACAGTATATTAAAGTAGATAAAGAGCGACGGAATAACGACCGAATTGAATTCCACTACCCCATTGTCATTCTTGGCATTGATGAAAAAGCGCAGATACTGGATTTCAGCCCCGAAGGGCTTTACATCGAAATGCGCTCCAAAAAGAGATTGACCGTCGGCCGATACGTTAACCTGGCCCTGAAGCTGCCCACTGAAAAAGAGGTCCTACGGCTCAGAGCTAGAATTGCCTACAAAGACAAAAACGGCATTGGATGTCAGCTGGTCGACACCACAGGCCACATCTATGCATCACTTGAGCGCTGTTTCAGCATTATCAATTCAACGCTGCCCCTGGATTAACCCCACAGTTGGATAAAAAAGAAGGTGTTCTCCCTGTTACATGTGCGTCCCAGCACCTTAGGGGATGAGGTAACTAAGATTCGGTTTCTCATCAGAATCCGTTGTATGGTAAGTTAGGGTCGTAACCGAGGCATGGGCCGGATAGGCGGTGGGAAATCCCACTTGAAGAAGCCGGTTCTTGTTTCCAGGCGTCAGGTCCTCTCCTTTGGCCCATAACACCATGAAGGTGACGATATCCCCATGGGTAACCGCCACCACCCGGCCACCGGCATATTGGCGCCGCATCCTTGCGATAAATTTGCGCGTTCGCATCACCACATCTTCCGGTTGCTCGGAGCAAGTGTCCGCACCGGTGTAAACATCCCCTTTGCGTGCGTCGATTTCAGCACCCGGACGACCTTCATATGAGGTGCACACTTCATTGAGCAGTTTGGAGGTACCTAATCTTAAGTTTTGGGTATACGCGATAATTTCCTTCGCGGTCTGCTGTGCCCGAAGCATGGGACTGCAATACAGCGCAGAGAGGGGCCGCCCTTTGAGCCATCGCCCGGCGGCCCGGGCCTGCCGACGGCCAAGATCACTCAACCGGAACCGCGGCATTCTTCCGTATAATATGTTATGGGGATTGTGTACTTCACCATGTCGTATCAAATAAATCGTAATCGGCCCAACTGTCATTCAATCATCCCAATCTATAAAGTTTTCAATTCGATCTAAAACGATAAGTCATTATAAGGTACGGTTGGTATGTTCCTTTATCCAAACCCGCGAAGCCGATAATAGCCACTATCGACTATTTTGCAAATTCATTTGCTCATCTTTCGCTTTTCGGAATCCGGTGGTTTGGTTGAGAGCTTTTTGCTACACGCCCCTTCGTAAAGTGCCGCTAAGATGCGCTCCGGGCGTCACGCAAACTCGCATTCGCTCAAACAGTGCGTGACGCTGATCCTGCGCTGCA
>JAAUYD010214681.1_pt1 | contig 13179 bp, 11 predicted proteins | sample 7278101 | NCBI WGS metagenome assembly JAAUYD01 (sample SAMN14350128, study PRJNA611818) | marine sediment metagenome | isolation source: surface marine sediment (0.6m) | place: French Polynesia: Moorea | collected 2018-08
CCGTAGATCTCGCGCTTGGTGAAATCGACTCGTAGATTGCCTTCGTACTGGCTGAGCTCGGCGATATAGCGTTTGATCGCCTCGCCCATATAGCCAAGTGCCAGCACGAAGTGATGGTGCCCGTAGACCGAGTAATGCTGCATGATATGCCACAGAAGCGGTTTGCGCCCGATCTCGACCAGGGGCTTTGGCCGGATGGTGGTTTCCTCAATCAACCGCGAGCCCTTGCCGCCCGCAAAAATCGCAACTTTCATGACCCAAACCTCCTTGCCGCCCGGATCCCGGGCGGCGGATAATCTTGTCGCGACACTATCCTGTCCACCCGAGGCGGCAATGAGGAATTTTGGCGCGGTTTTCAGGACAGAGCACAAACTGTTTCCGATGCATCGATCAGGGTGCAGCGCGCTTGCCTTCTGCACTGCGGAAAAGGTAGCTTCGCCGCGATTTCACCGCCCTCCCGCGAAAGGCGCCCGATGCCCAATTCCGTTGTTACGAGTGATCTGGACCATATCCATGCCATGTTGGGTGACAAAGCAAAGGCCTTTGACGGCCAGACTATTGTCATCACCGGCTGCGCTGGCTTCCTGGGCTTCTACATCACACAGTATTTCGTGACGCTGGCCGAAAAGCTCGGCGTCAAACGCGTCATCGCGCTCGATACATTCCTCTTGGACAAGCCGAAATGGCTGACCGATCTGGCGGCGGCCCATGGCGATGTCCTCGACATGCAGACCTTCGACATCTCGAAGGATGATCTCTCGGCGATCCCGGGCGCGGCCGAGGCGGGTTTCGTCGTGCATGGCGCCTCGATCGCCTCTCCGACCTTCTACCGCAAATATCCGGTCGAGACGCTCGACGCCAATATCTGGGGCCTGCGCCATATCCTCGATCTCTATCGCGGGAAGGATACGCTGAAGGGGCTCTTGTTCTTCTCGTCGTCGGAGATCTACGGCGACCCGGATCCATCGGCGATCCCCACGCCCGAGACCTATCGCGGCAATGTCTCCTGTCACGGGCCGCGGGCCTGCTATGATGAATCCAAACGTTTCGGCGAGACCATGGCCTGGGTCTACGCGAACCAGTTTGGCATGCCGATCACGGTAGCCCGTCCATTCAACAATTACGGCCCTGGCATGCGTCTGGGCGACAAGCGCCTGCCGGCGGATTTCGCGCTCGCCGTGACGGAGGGGCGCGATCTGGTGATCCATTCCGACGGCACACCCACGCGCACCTTCTGCTACGTGGCAGATGCGGTGGCGGGCTATCTTCTGTGCCTGCTGCACGGGACCTATGACTACTTCAATATCGGCATCGACCGCCCGGAGATCATGGTGCGCGAACTGGCCGAGATTTACCGCGCCGCCGGCGAAAAGGTCTACGGCTACACGGGCGCGGTCCATTATCAGGAGGCCGAGGATCCGGCCTATCTGGAAGACAACCCCAACAGGCGCTGCCCGGTGATCGACAAGGCGCGCGAGGTTCTGGGCTACAATCCCACCATCCTCGTCGAGGAAGGGATCGAACGTTATCTGCGCTACCTCAAGCAAGAGGGCTCATGAGATGAAAATCGCTGTTGTCGGCACGGGCTATGTGGGCCTCGTCTCGGGCGTGTGCCTGGCGGCCAAGGGCCATGACGTCACCTGTGTCGATCTCAACCCCTCCATCGTGGAACGGCTGAACCGGGCCGAGCCCACGATCCATGAACGCGGCCTGCCGGAGTTGCTTAAGGAGGTGCATGACGCCGGGAATTTCCGGGCCACCACCGAGATCGCGCAGGCGCTCGAGGGATCGGAGGCGGTGCTTCTGGCCGTGGGCACGCCGTCGGAAAACGGCGTGATCGATCTGAAATACATCCGCGCCGCCGCGCGCGATATCGGCGAGATCATCCGTGATCGTGACGAACATCTCTCGGTCATCGTGAAATCCACCACCGTGCCGGGCACCACCGATACGGTCGTCCGCGAAGAACTCGAACAAGTCTCGGGAAAGACGCTCGGGGCGGGCTTCGGTCTCGGCATGAACCCCGAATTTCTGCGCGAAGGCGAGGCTATCGAGGATTTCATGGAGCCTGACCGCGTGGTTCTGGGCCACGAAGATGAAAAAACGCTCGAACGGCTCCGCGCGCTCTACGCGCCTTGGGACGTGGACAAGCCCGAGGTGAACACCCGCACCGCGGAGATGATCAAATACGCCAATAACTGCCTGCTCGCCACGCAGATCTCGGCCGTGAACGAGATCGCCAATCTGGTCGCCGCCCTGGGCGGGATCGACGTGATGGACGTGATGGCGGGGGTGCATATGGACAAGCGCTGGAACCCGATCCAGGGCAATACCCGCGCAAATCCGAAAATCCTGACCTACCTGATCCCCGGCTGCGGTTTCGGCGGATCGTGCTTTCCCAAGGACGTGCAGGCGCTCCGGTCCCAGGGCGAGGCACGGGGGCTGAAGATGGATGTGCTGAACGCGGTCCTGTCGGTCAACGAAGCGCAGCCTGACCAGGTCACCACCATCCTGGAAATGGAAGCCGGCAGCCTTGCGGGCAAGCAGGTCCTGCTTCTGGGCCTGGCCTTCAAACCCGAAACAGATGATGTGCGCGAGAGCGCTTCGCTGAAGATCGCCGCGAATCTTCTGGCCAGAGGCGCCCGGGTCACCGCGCATGATCCGATCGCAACCGAGCCCTTCAAATCCGCCTTCGGCCCCGATGCCGCCCGGATCACCTTCACCGGGGACTGGCGCGCAGAGATGGCAGGCGCCGAGATCGTGGTCATCGCGACGCGGTGGGACGAATACGCTGCGGTCGCTGATCTCGGGCGGGGCGGCCAGATCGTTTTCGATGCCCGCCGCATGCTGCCGCCCGGGGATGTGCGGGACGCGCGTTATCTGACCATCGGCCGCCGCCTGCCCGCGCCCGCGGCCGCAGCGGAGTAGCGTCACTGGCCAAGCCCGAAAAGATCGCCTAGCTTCTCAAAATCGACGGAATTCGCGGCTAGTCTGCCGCAGACCAACCAAACCCTTGCGTACGAGTGTAGAACATGGACCGGACACGCCACACGCCGAAGGTCGTCATCGGACTCCCCGTCTATAATGGCGAGAATTACCTGACCGAAGCCATCACCTCGATCCTCGACCAGACCTTCACCGATTTCCACCTCGTGATCTCGGACAATGCCTCGACCGACTCCACACAAGACATCTGCCAGGATTTCGCGGCCCGGGACGACCGGATCGACTATCAGCGCCAGCCGACCAATATCGGCGCGGCGCCCAATTTCTGCAAAGTGTTCCAGCCAGGCGACTCGCCCTATTTCAAATGGGCCGCCCATGACGACACGATCCGCCCAGGCTACCTGGAGGCCGTGGTGCCGCTTCTGGATGCCAATCCGGACGCCGTGGTTGCCCATACCCGAAGCCGCAAGATCGACGAGACCGGGACCGATATCGGCGATTACGACAACCAGGTCAGCCTGCGCCACGACACCATTCCCGAACGCTTCTGGTCGATCCTGTGGGCCAGCTACTTCACCGAGCTGTTCGGGCTGATCCGGTCGGACGCGGCGGCCAGAACGCGTCTGCATGAAGGCTTTCCGGGATCGGACCGCAATTTCGTGGCCGAGCTTCTGATGCAAGGCACCGTCGTCTATTCCAGCGAGGTGCAGATGGACCGACGCGCCCATGACGGCAGCTATGTGCGCAAGGCCAAGAACCGGGCCGCGCAGAAGGCGTGGTTCGACCCGAACGCAAAATTCAAAATGCCGGTCTCGATGGTCAAGACGCAGCGCTATCTGCAGGCGATCGCCCGGCATGACATGTCCGCATCCGACCGCCGTACCTGCCGCTGGATGGTCGCCCGCTGGACCGCGCTGCGTGCCCGCGAAGAGCTGCGCCTGCGGCTCACCGGACGCAAGCGGCGGGGCAATCTCTTCCAGACCTACGGGGTGACAAGCCTCAGGACTGAACTGGGTCTGGGCGAGCGGGCCTGACGCCTCCCGGCGGCACCGCCGCCTGCGACAGGGGGGACCCCGGCCGATGCTGTTCACCGAACTCAGGTTTTGGATCTTCTTCGGCATCGTGGGGGTTCTCTACGTCCTCATGCCGCACCGGGCGCAGAACCGCATGCTGCTGGTGGCGTCCTATGTCTTCTACGGCGCCTGGGACTGGCGGTTCCTGAGCCTGATCCTGTTCAGCACGGTGGTCGACTATCTCGTCGGGCTGAGGATGGCGCGCTCCGCTGAGGACACACAGCGCAAGCAGCTTCTGGCGGTCTCGCTCGCGGTCAATCTGGGGCTTCTGGCAGTCTTCAAGTATTTCGGCTTCTTCGCCGACAGCTTCGCAGCGCTGATGGGCAGCTTTGGGCTCGATCCCGGCCCGGTGACGCTGATGATCGTGCTGCCGGTGGGGATTTCCTTCTACACCTTCCAGACGCTCAGCTACACGATCGACATCTACCGGCGGGAATTGGAGCCGACGCGGGATTTCTTCGATTTCGCGCTCTTCGTGGCATTCTTCCCGCAGCTCGTCGCCGGGCCCATCGAACGGGCGAGAAACCTCCTGCCCAACATCACCGCCCCGCGGCAGCTGTCCTGGGAAGGGCTCGGGCGAGGCACGGTCCTGTGCCTTCTGGGGCTGATCAAGAAGGTGGTGATCGCCGATGCCATCGCGCCCTCGGTCGATGCGGTCTATGCCAATCCGGCCGCCACCGGCATCGACATCGCCCTGGCGACTTGGCTTTTCGCGATCCAGATCTATTGCGATTTCTCGGGCTATACCGACATCGCCCGCGGCGTGGCCAAGATGCTCGGCTTCCGGCTGATGCGGAACTTCGCGCAGCCCTATTTCGCCGCCGATCCACAGGAGTTCTGGCGGCGCTGGCATATCAGCCTGTCCACCTGGCTCAGGGATTATCTCTATATCTCACTCGGCGGGAACCGGGGCGGGCGGTGGGCCACCTACCGCAACCTGATGGCCACGATGGCGCTTGGCGGGCTGTGGCATGGAGCGGCATGGAATTTCGTCCTCTGGGGGGTCTACCAGGGCGGGCTTCTGGCGGTGCACCGCGCGCTTCTGGGCCGCCATGCCCGCACCGGCGAGGGCACGCAGCGGGGCGTGCTGGCCTGGGCCGGGCGGATCGTGGTGATCGCGCTTTTCTTCCAGGTGGTGTGCTATGGCTGGCTTCTGTTCCGCGCCCAGTCCTTCGACCAGATCACCACCTTTACCGCGCGGCTGGTGAACATCGCTGCGCCCGATTACTTCGCCAGCGCCCTTCCAGCCGTGCCCTTCGCCGCCCTTCTCGGAATCGGGTTCATCGCGCTATGGGATATCGCAATCGAGACGACCGGCCGGGTGCGTTTCTATCAGGGATGGCCGGTGCCGGTTCGGGCTGCGATCTATGCCGGTATGATCTATCTTCTGGCCTTCGGGGCGACCTCCAGCCCGTCGGCCTTCATCTATTTCCAGTTCTGAGGAGGACGGGCCCATGATCCAGACCCTGCGTATGTCCGGCCTCGTGCTCGTGATGCTGGTCGCGCTCGATCTGGCTGTGGCCGGCGGGCTTGCGGCATTGGACCGGGTGGGCGCGGGGCAGGCGCTGGTGCGCTATTTCGAGTTCGGACGCTCGGTCCCGGGCAAGCTCGAACGCTGGCAGAACGACCCCGACATGCCCGGCAATCTCCATTCGGTGGCCTGGCGGGACGATATCCTCGCCCGCTCGGCCGACGCCTTCGCCGCCGAGCCCGACGGGGCCGGATCCGTCCTGCGCAGCTACGGCATGTCGTTTTCCGGCAATATCCTGCGCGAGGCGCAGGCGCTCGACCCGGACCTTAGCGTCGACCGCCATGCCGGGCCCGCCGCGCCCCCCAACATGGTCTACGAACTTTTCCTGGCCGATCGCGAAAATCGCCGCGCAGGCGACGTGGTGATGGTGACCTTCCTCTCCTCCTCGGTGCCGGCCATGGCTGCAATGTCGAACCGGACCTGGAATTTCGAACAGCCCGCGCCCGTCACCTATCCGATCTTCCGCGCCGATGCCGCTGGCGGGCTCACGCGGATCGCCCCGCTCATTGAGACCGAGGCCCAGGAACGCGCGCTGTCCGATAATCCGGCCACTCAGGCCGCCTGGGCCGCGCAGCTCGCCCGTGAGGATGCCTTTTACACCGGCGCGGGTTTTGGCCTGTCCGCGCTCGACGCCTCGCCCTTTGTCCGGCTCCTGCGGCGCTCCGCGGCCACCCGCGCGGTCGCTCTGCGCGAGGACCGGGTGATGGCCGGGAACGGCACAGCCCAGGCCGAGGTGCTGCGCCGGATGATCGAAGACATTGCCCGGATCACCCGCGAGGACGGGCAGGTACCTGTCATCGTGCTGGTGCAGGGCCGCGACCGGGGCGATCTGGACATGTTGGCGGCGGCAAGCCCTGCGCTGGACGCCACGGGCATCGCCTACCTCGCCACGGTCGATCATGCCGATCCCCGCGATATCGCCGCTTTCGCGCCGGACGGTCATTACCGCCCTGAAACCGACCGGCGCTTTGCCGCGGCCCTTCTGCACATCCTCGACACGGAGGTGGTGCAATGACCCAACCCGCCCTGATCCATATCGGCCTGCACAAGACCGGCACGTCCTGGCTGCAGGACCGGCTCGGCCGGCGCCACGGGCGCGATCTGTGGTATTGCGGCCCCGGAGAGCTCGTGCGCAACACGCTCATCGTGCCGGGCATCCCCGATTTCGACGCCGGTCGCGCGCGCGCCACGCTCGCGCCCCTGACCGAGGCCGCTGCGGAGGCCGGCCTGCCCCTCGTGATCTCCGACGAGGCACTTGGCGGGCTGCCCTTCCACCGGCAATTCCTGCGCGAAGTGGTGCTGGAGCGCATCGCGCGGGTCTTTCCCGAAACACCGCTGATGATCTCGATCCGCGAACAGGCCGCCGTGATCCATTCGATCTACGGCCAGTACCTGCGCTTCGGCTACACCAGCAGCCTCGCGGAGTTCCTGACCGAGCCCGAACCCGGCAGTTCCTTCCGCGCGGTGCTCGACCGGAGCTATTACGATTACGACCGGCTCCGGCGGCACCTGGAGGCAACGGGTCTTGCCGGGCGGACATGGATCGTGCCGATGGAATGGATGCTGGCCGACAGTGCCGCCTTCTTCGCCGAACTGGGCCGCCGGCTCGGGCGTGATCTGCCGCCCGAGGAGGACGGCGCCGGCGGAAAGGTGGTGAACCCCGCCTGGTCGCCCCCGGCCATGTGGCTCGCGCGGCAGGCCAATCGCTTCCGGTCACAGGACTCACGCTGGCAGAAACCGCGCGACGGTTTCTTCTACGCCAACAACCTCGCCAACCGGCTGAACCGGCTGGTGCCCGAAGCCACGGCCAGGCGCCTGCATGAACGGGACCGGGCCGAGGTCGGCCGGATCCTGGGCGATAGCTATGCGGCCTCGAACACGGCCCTGGCCGCGGCAACCGGGCTCGATCTGGCCGCCTTCGGCTACCGGGCCACCGACACCACAATGGAGAGACCTGCGTGACGCACAAGATCCTGCTGACCGGCGGGGCCGGCTATATCGGCTCCCACACCTATCTCGCGCTGATCGAGGCGGGGTTCTATCCGGTGATCCTCGACAGTTTCGCCAATGCGCAGGACGACGTGCCGGGGCGGCTGGAACGGATCACCGGCGCACCGGTCGCGGTGATCCGCGGCGATGTGCGTGACGAGGCGCTTCTGGCCGAGGCCTTCGCAACCCATGCCTTCGATGCCGTGGTGCATTTCGCGGCGCTGAAATCCGTGGCCGAAAGTGTGGCCGATCCGCTGAACTATTTCCGCGTCAATATCGGCGGGCTGACGGCCCTCCTGAGTGCGATGGAGGCCGGCGGGTGCCGCAAGCTGGTGTTTTCCTCCTCGGCCACGGTCTATGGTGAACCCGACGAAAGCCCGACCGCGGAAACCGCCCCCCGCCGCGCCGTGAACCCCTATGGCGCAACCAAGATCGTCTGCGAACAGATGCTGGAGATGCTCGGCCCCGATTGGGCGGTGGGCATCCTGCGCTATTTCAACCCCGCCGGCACCCATGCCTCGGGCCTCATCGGCGAGGATCCGAAGGGTCGGGTCGAGAACCTGATGCCGATCATGGCCGAGGTCGCGCGCGGCGATCGCGAGGAATTGCAGGTCTTCGGCGATGATTACGACACGCCCGACGGCACCGCGATCCGCGATTACATCCATGTCGAGGACCTCGCGCGCGGGCATGTTTTGTCTCTGAACAAGCTCTTCGAGGCGAACTCGGGCCATCTGGTCAATCTCGGAACGGGCCATGGCTATTCCGTGCTGGAGATGGTCGAGGCCTACGGACGGGCTGCCGGCCGCGCGCTGCCCTACCGGATCGTCGGGCGCCGCCCCGGTGACGTGCCGATCTATTGTGCGCGTACCGAGAAAGCCGCCGAGCTCCTGGATTTCCGCACCGAGCGAACGCTCGACGAGATCTGCGAGACGAGCTGGCGCTGGGCGATGAGGAACGAGAGATGAGCGGCAGCCCCTTCAAGGCCTACGATATCCGTGGCCGCGTCGGCGACAACCTCGACGAGGACCTCGCCCATGCGCTTGGCCGCGCGGTCGCCGCGACGCTCGATCCCGGCCAGGTCGTGCTGGGCCACGATATCCGTGAAAGCTCGGTCCCGCTGGAACAGGCGCTGGCGCGCGGGCTGACAGAGGGTGGGGTCGATGCGATCACCATCGGTCTCTGTGGCACAGAGGAGGTCTATTTCGCCACCCACCGCCTTGGCGCGGGCGCGGGTATCATGGTGACGGCCTCGCACAACCCGATCGACTATAACGGCATGAAGCTCGTCGGCCCGGGCGCCGCGCCCTTGCCCGACGCCACCTTCCGCGCCCTCGAAAACCGCACCTTAAGCGGTGATTTCGGACCCGTATCCGCGACCCCGGGCAAATATACCGGCGCCGATATGCGGCCGCTTTACGTGGCCCATGTGACCGGGCTGATCGATCCGGCCGCGCTGGCCCCGGTGAAGCTGGTGGCCAATGCCGGGAATGGATGCGCGGGGCCCACATTCGATGCGATCCTGGAAGCGCTGGTCGCGAAGGGCGCCCGGATCGAGGTCGTCCGGCTGCATCACGACCCCGATGGCCGCTTTCCCAATGGCATCCCCAATCCGCTCCTGCCCGAAAACCAGCCGGTCACGGCCAAGGCCGTGCGTGCCGCGGGCGCCGATCTGGGGCTGGCCTGGGACGGGGATTTCGACCGGTGCTTCTTCTTCGACGAAACCGGCGCCTTCGTGCCCGGTGAATACATGGTCGGCATCATCGCGCAGGCGGCGCTTGCGCGGGAGCCGGGGGCCCGCATCGTGCATGACCCCCGCGTGATCTGGAACACGCAGGCCCGGGTCGCCGCCGCCGACGGTACCGCAATCGTGTCGCGCACCGGCCATGCGCTCGTGAAGGCCGCGATGCGCGAGGCTGATGCGGCCTATGGCGGAGAGATGTCGGCGCATCACTATTTCCGTGACTTCATGTTCTGCGACACTGGGATGGTGCCCTGGCTGATGGTGCTGGCCGCGATGGAGAAGACGGGCCAGAGCTTGGGCGAAATGGTCGCCGGCATGCGCGCGGCGTTCCCGTCCTCGGGCGAGATCAATTTTCGTGTCGCGGATGCGGTCGCGATGATGGCGGGGATCGAGGCGGACTATGCCGCCGAAGCCGAGACCATCGACAAGCTCGACGGCCTGTCGATGGCGTTTGCCGATTGGCGCTTCAACCTGCGCATGTCGAATACCGAGCCGCTACTGCGGCTCAATGTGGAAACCCGCGGCGATCCGGCACTGCTCGCGCTCAAGGTCGCGGCGCTGAGCGATCGGATCCGATCGGGGCAGGGGGGCTGAGCCCGGGCAGCGCATCGCTCCAGCTGTCGGTGGAGATGAGGTCGCTGGCGCGGCAGGCAGTGATCTCATCGGCCATCAGCTCGCGGAAGGCGTCGATTTCCCCGGGCGCCACCGTCCGGACAGACCGGGCGTCGGCATGCAGCCCCTGCCAGAGCCGGTGACGCAGGGCGGCGGGCAGAAGCGTCCGGGCCGCCGCCTTGGCGGCCTCGCTTTTCAGAATCTGGCCGACCACCCGGTTGCGCGGCAGGCGCGAGCGGTTCTTGTGTTCAAGCTCACCCACCTCGGCCGGCGACAGGCCCAGGAAGCCGCTGATCCGCGCCATCAGCGCGTCCGGATCGGCCAGTTCGGCATAATCGAGGATCAGAAGCCGGTCGCCGAAGAGGTCGCGATAACGGTGCAGGTCTCCGGCGATAGTGCTGCGGCGGCGGTGGTAGAAAAGCGGATGCCAGCCCGCTGCCATGCGCTCCGGCTCGGCCTTCAGCGCATCGGCGAAGGACAGCGTCTCCCATCCGTGGCGCAGCGTGTGGTTGTATTCCGATACCGCACGGGCCACCGGGTCGCGGGTCACGCAGATCAGCCGAAGCTCGGCCGTTTCGCCGAAGCGGTAGAGCAGGCCGGGGCTCGCCTGGCACCAGGCGTAATCGGTCGAGGCATCCACCGCCCATTGCCCCGGCGCGAGGTCGGGAAAGTTCTCATGATAGGCCTGCGGGTCGGCCAGAAGCGTGTCGAGAAAGCCCTTCGTGGCCGGACCGGTCCAGCTTTTCTCCGCGAAGTCGGTGAAATGCTTCGGCTCCTTTTCGGTGCCCAGGCACATATCGTGCCGGGCGCCCAGGTAATGGGCAAGCGAAGTCGTGCCGGATTTCGCGCATCCGATCACCGCAAGGAGCTTTTCCAGTGTCTCGGCCATCCTCGCCGATACCCCCTTATCTCAACCGATGTCCCGGGCTATGCGATGCCCGACAAAAACGCCAGCCTTGGGGCAAGACCGTGACCGGAACGCCAAAGACCCAAGCCGCCCGGACCGGCCTTCTGGCCGCGCTTTGGATCAGCCTTGCCGCGCTGATGCCGGCCATGGCGGCCCGCGCCCAGGAGCCGGTCGGTGAATTGCGCTGGCCGCAGCTGGCCTGGTGGCCGGGCGGGCTGTCGGGGCTCGTGTTGTCCGCCGATGGCGGGCAGATGCTTGCCGTTTCGGACCAGGGATACCTGATTCGGGCCGGAATCGAGCGCGACGGGATCGGACGGATCCGCGCGCTCAGCGCGCCCGAGCGCCTCGAACTGGCGCGGCCGCCACGGGCGCGCTGGAGCGACAGCTGGCTCTATACCGATGCCGAGGGGCTGGCCATGCTGCCCGACGGGCGGATTGCGGTGGCCTGGGAAGGGTTGCACCGGGTCACGCTGCACCATCCCGACGGCCGTTTCGCCCAGTGGATCGACGTGCCTGAGACCTTCGGCGCCTTCGCGGTGAACGAAAGCCTCGAAGGCGTGGCGGTGACCGAAGACGGCACCATCCTGGCCCTGGCCGAGGGCTGGCCGCCCGAGGGAGATGCGCGGGTACCGCTTTTCGCCTTCGAGGGCGGGGACTGGCGGATCCGGGCCTGGCTCGCGCTCAGCGAGGGGTTTCGCCCCGTCGGGCTCGATCTCGACACGGTCGGGCGGCTTTACGTGCTCGAACGCCGCTTCGACTGGCTCTTGGGGTTCCAGAGCCGGATCCGGCGCTTCGACCTGGGCCCGGACGGGCTTTCGGGCGAAGTGCGACTTCTGCGAACCGCACCGGACCGGTACGGCAATCTGGAGGGGCTGAGCCTTTGGCGGCACCCAGACGGGACGCTCATCGCCACGCTGGTGGCCGACAACAATCTCAACCCACTCCTGCCGCGGGGTCTCGTGGAGTTTCGCCTGCCCGAACCGGACTGAGCCTCGACCCGGCGCCGGTCAGAATCCGATCCGGCGCAGCGGGCCCTGTATCCGGTCGTAAAGGATCGGCGGCAGCACGCGCTGCGCGATGCGGCGGCGGTGTTCGCGGTTGGAGGCGACATCGCCGCTGCCCGGGCGGGGCCGGAACAGCGTGGAATGGGCCACGCGGCTCTCGTCCCAGGTCGGCGTGTAGTAATAGAGCGCGATCGACAGGCGCGGATCGCCGTCGGGGTGGTTCACCGGTTCGGGATTGCCGTGATAGGAATTCGAACTGGTCGAGAAGCAGCACATCCGGTTCATGAACGGCGGAAACTGGGCGACGCGGGTCTTCATGTCCTCGGTCCAGACCTCGAAGGCGCCGCCATATTCCGGCTTCCAGTCCGGATTGAGGTAGATGAGGATGTTGAGCCGGCGTTCCAGATACATCCGCTTGTGCATGTTGAAATCGGCATGCACGCCGAGATAGCCGCCATTGTTGGTGCGGTGGATGCCCGCGCCGAGATAGTAGGGATCGGGGATCAGGTTGGGGATGCCCGTCATCTCCTCGAGAAACCGCAGGAAGGCCTGCGAGTTCAGCGCCCCGAAGACCGCGCGGGAATAAAGCGGCAGGATGTCGGGATTATAGGATGTCTTCAGATGTTCCTGCGGGCTCATGTGCTCGGGGCGTTTCTCGCCCATCGCCAGCGCCTCCTTGCGCACCTTCTCCACGATCGGCAGCGGCAGGAAATCGTCGATGCAGATATGGTGGTAGGGCTCACCCGACTGGTACTGGTCGGCATAGGCCTTGCCCGCGGCCTCGGCTTCGGCCACATCGATGAACAGCGTCTCCGGATCGATCTTGTAAACGGCTTCGGTCACGGAAAAATCCCCTCCTTGGAACTGGATGCTCTCGTTACGGATGACGGTCGTGCCGGGTCCGGCATGCCGAGGTTATCACGGCACCCGCGCCCGGCAGCAATCAAAAGCATGGCACCGCGTCGCCTCCGGCTCAGGACGGATCGGGGCACAAGAGACCGGCGATGGCCGCCGTGATCCGGGGATCGTCGACCCCGTTCCAGGCCATGGCATTGCCCGGCGCGACCGCCTCGGGATCGGCCAGAAAGGCCAGCAGGCGGTCTTCGGTCCAGACCCCGTCCATGGCGCCGAAAGCGCCGGAATAGCCGTTGAAGTTCGCCACGGTGCCCGGCGCACGGCCACAGATGCCATGAAGCGACGGGCCGCCGCGATGGTCGCCTTCGGCCAGGCCATGACATTGCAGACAGGTCTCGAAGGCGGAATCGACCGCCAGGCTCAGGCTTTCGGGCTCCATCCGGGAAATCTCGATATAGGCCTCGGCCACCGGGTCGGTGCCCTCTTCGGGCGAGAGATAGATGATGCGCCGGTCGTCG
>JAAUYD010235268.1_pt1 | contig 13179 bp, 14 predicted proteins | sample 7278101 | NCBI WGS metagenome assembly JAAUYD01 (sample SAMN14350128, study PRJNA611818) | marine sediment metagenome | isolation source: surface marine sediment (0.6m) | place: French Polynesia: Moorea | collected 2018-08
AGCTAATAAAATACTTCTTTGATAGACAATATATGCATATAATATCAAGTGGATGAGCGACTTATTAACAATATTTGTAAAAAAAAATTAAAAAAAATGTTAAAATCATGTGAAAATTCTTTTATTTTTTAAAGAAGCAATTATCCGTATATCGGTCCAAAATCAATGCATATATTTCAAAAAAAGATGAATGTATCGTACATCATTCAATGCAAAAAAACAGTCAACTTCTTCTTTAAACAAGGGTTGACACAAGATATATAAACAGATGATTTCAATAAGTTATAGAAATCGTTATCTTCAAGTCGCAAACGACATTCCTTACAGAAAGTACATGAGATGACTACTGCGCAATCCCTGTCAGGCATGGGACTTATAGCGGACACCGGCGACAAGCATGATTATCAAAAGGATTTCACGATTCAACCTCAATCCAAGGCTAAATCGGAGATGCGGGACTTAAGGTACCGCAATACAATTTTGGCTAAAAGTGATAGGAAAAACTGACGCCAAACAGATGAAGTATCGCTTCATATTCACCATTGGCGGTGCTGCCGTCCAAGGCGCTGATGTTGTTGTTCTTGGTGCGGGACTCTTTCCATTGCAAACCATAACTTATTGAATATTTTATCTTCTCGTGCTCTGCAGCAAAGCCGATAGAGTAAAGGTAGCTGTCGGAACCGGGGATTGCCGGCTCAAAGGTACTGTCGGGGACCGGATTGTTTTCGTATAAAAATCCCAACAGCAGGGCATATTGTTCCGTAAAGTTGTATTGGGCGCCGATATTGACAGCCAAGGTGTCATCCCAGTCCCGGGGGGTGACATCTTCGGTCTGCATGGCAATGGGGCGGTCGAAGGTAATTTTCAATTCGTCGAAACTGGACCACTCTTCCCAGCGGAGCCCAGTCTCGATGAGGATTTTTGGGGATATGCGGTAGGCGACCCCCCCAGAAATCTGACGCGGCAATTCGATTTTTGTTCTGCCGTTGGCCGTTGGGAACAGGGGTGCCACAGGATCGGCGCCCGCCGGCAGCTGGGTGGAGACCTGCCCTTTGGCTGTCACGTCAATGGCGCTGCGATAGGAAATCCCCAATGATGTCCGATCATTGATCTTGGCCGAGAGCCCCAGGTTGTACCCAATACCCTGGCCATCGCCTTTGAATTTTTGATTGCCGTCCGGGAACCCGGCAGGAAACCCCAATAGCGCCATATTCAGCTTGTTTTGCAGGGTGGCGTCCAGCCGCAGCAACGCGACACCGGCGGCAACGGAGATATCGGGCGTAGCCCGCCAACTGACCACCGGATTGATATTGTAGGTGGTCATTTCCGTTTCAGTGGTCAGATAGCGCCCCTCCCAATCATCGGGCCATTTGGTCCCCAGGCCGAAAGGATTGAACACCCCCAGACCCGCACTAAATTTTTCGGAAATAGATTGTGTGTAATATAGAGTACTTGGGAAATATTCGCCGTCATCACCGTCTGTCTTGGCGCCGGTGGAGGTACTGGTGAACTCTTGGCGTGGAGCGACCAAGGTAGTGCCGATTTCAATTTGGCTGCCGGGCAGGTCGTTGATGAGTGCCGGATTGAAAAAGATCGCCGCGGGCGTATCGAGGTGCGCCGTCACGGCATTGGAGAGGCCCAGCGCTTTAGCGCTGTGGGTAAAGACGCCGAAGCCTGAAGCATGGACCTGAACAACAGATCCAATAGCGAAAAAAAGTCCCAAAGATAAACTCAGCCAGCTTCGGATCTGCAATCCCATTAGAACAACCCCCTTCACGACATTCGCGCTTTAGAACCACTAGTACTCAGTTATCTATACAGATTATTTAGTATTTTTGCAATAATCACATTTTAGTACAAATCGTGCTACAGGATATATATTGACGGGATCGAAATATTATTTAGTTTTTTTTTCATTGGAATGGCAGGATTCAGTCTCAATAGACGAGCCTTCATTCACTGCAGGATTTTAATGGACAATACGCTTAAACGCTTTTTCCAAGTCTTTGACCGTCCAATGAATCCACGTGGGACGACCATGGGGGCAATGGGAAGGATCCTCACAGCGGTCCAATTGAATGAGCATCTGACGAATCTGCTCCTCTGATAAGCGCTGGTTGGCCCGAACGGCATGGTGGCAGGCCATCACCATGCGGCACTCATCCAAAACCGTTTCGAAGTCCGTCTCAAGCCCGGTTTCTGCGGCCTTTTCCACAAGTTCGGTAATGATGCGGGCCACATTACGGTCATCCAGCAGGACCGGTACCGTTTTGACCACGAACGTGTTCCCTCCGAAAGGTTCCACCTCCAGCCCCAATTCATCGAGGCGGGGAATCAGGTTTTCCAATATCCGGGCTTCGGCAAAGCCCACTTCGACCGTTTCCGGCATTAGCAGCCGTTGGGATTCTATATGGCCGGCACGCTTCTTGAGCTGCTCGTATACGATGCGCTCATGGGCGGCATGCTGATCTATGACCACCAAGCCCCGCGAGCCCTGGCAAATAACATAAGTCCCGTGAAACTGCCCGATAATCTCCAAATCTTCAAAACCTGTTGACTCCCAAAGCGCCTGCTGATCATTATGGTGCGGCGCCAACGACCTCTCGGCACTCTCCAGATCCGGTGGTCCAGGTGGCTGAGACGGTCTGTTATCGGGTTCACCCAGAAATCCGGTGGAATGCGCCGTTGGGGTGCGCTCCCGATAAACAAAAGGCTCGGTATCGGCGGAATCATTCCATTGACGCTTTTTTTTAGGCGCTATTCGATAGGGTTCCACATATTCAGACACGACCGGAACATCTTCCATGGGAGATTGATCCCGGACAGCCCACAATTTGCGCTCATCCTCGGCCAAGGCCCGGGTCACCTGATCCCGGACATGGTTATGCACCCTGCGTTGATCCACAAATCTAATTTCATGCTTGGTGGGATGGACGTTTACATCCACCTGATCAAAGGGCAATTCAAGAAATAGCACCGCCAGGGGATATTGGCCTTTGACCAATCGACCGCTGTAACCCTCGAAGACGGCGTGCTGAATGACGCGGTCCCTCACGCGGCGTCCGTTCACGTAAAGGTAGATCCCCCGTGACGTGCTGCGTGCTAATCGGGACGGCCCCAAATGGCCCGAGAGCTTCAAGTCACCGGATGGTGTAGACAAAGGGATGAGGGCTTGGCTGTCGACCTGGCCCAAAACCGCCGCTACCCGCTGGGCCGAATCGGGTACAGCAGACCAACGCTTCACGACCTTGGCGTTGTGGATCAGTTTAAAGTGGACCTGGGAATGCCCCAGGGCCATGCCGGCCACCACATCGGCGATGTGGCCCATCTCGGTATTGACGGTCTTTAAAAATTTCCGGCGCGCCGGGGTATTGTAGAATAGGTGGGCCACGCTGATCATGGTGCCGGGAGGGGCGCCAGTCTCGGATACATTCAAAATTGTACCGCCATGGATGCGCACCTCGACACCGCTGTCGGACTTTCGATCGCGCGTTACCAGCGTCATTTTGGAGACACTCGCCAAACTGGGCAGTGCTTCACCACGAAATCCCAGGGTCTGGATCGAAAACAGGTCGTCATCCGTGCGAATTTTACTAGTGGCAAATCGCTCCAAGGCGAGCAAGGCATCATCATGATTCATGCCGATACCGTTATCGGCCACCTGAATCATAGAGCGTCCGCCCTTCTCAATATCGATGGCAATGCGCGTGCTACCGGCATCCAAGGCGTTCTCCACCAGCTCCTTAACAACCGAAGCCGGGCGCTCCACCACCTCGCCGGCGGCAATTTTATTGGCTAATATTTCTGGGAGGATGCGGATTTGGGGCATATCAATCACACTTTAAAGTATAGCACTTTGTAGGAGCGGCTTTTAGCCGCGATAATAAATTATTCAAAGACATTGAGTGGATCAGATTCAACCTGTTCACATAACCAAAACGGATAATCCTGATAATTCTCGACAATCCCGGCTCGAACGGGATTGTTTAAGCAGTAAAGGCGGATATCATTTAAAATTTCATCCTTCCTTATCGCATGGTCGTAATACCCCGGCTGCCAGATAGGCCCAGTACTTCCAGTTCGCGCATTTATTTGACGAGCCGTAAATCCCTTTAACTTCTTCATAATTACAGGAAGACCATATTTTTTAAGTACAGCGACAAAATGCAAATGGTCCGGCATAACAACTGCCGTATCCAACTCGATGAGTGAATTGCCGCTGAGCCACTTTAAAGATTCGATTATAATGTTGGCATTTTCTGGTGTTTTGAATATTTGCCGACGCTTGAAAGCAGTTGTCGTCACGAGGTAATAATGGCCTAAAATGGAACGCCTACCCTTTCTTAATGCCTTATTACCTGTCAATACCGGCAATTGCTCCTCCAGATGCCGAATAATCGCGGCTAAAAGCCGCTCCTACAGGACCGTTTCAATCTCCCTCTTCTGCACCTTTAATCCACCGCCCCAAATACTCAGCATCCATGGGAGACAGATTAAATTTCAGGCAAGCCTGCTCGACCAGCTTTTGAGGAGTGGTTTCAGGTTCGTCTTCACGCATTTCGGATATCCATTTAACGGCTCTGCGAATATCTTCACCTTGGGGTATAATGGACATGACGATCTCCTCTTCGAGAGGTAAAATGCAAACTGGTCTCAATGCTGTCCGCATTTTGTTTATTGATTCAATATCAATATGTTAATAGCCATGGCGACAATTGTCAAAATCTGTACGACGACTTGGCCGTCCTTAAACTTTGAACTTTGAACGCTGAACTTTGAACTTCCCTACAATTTTGGCCGGACCTTATGAAATTCGGTCGCCTGCTCAAAATTATAGGCTGTCTTGAGCAGCGTGGCCTCCTGAAAATGGCCGCCCAGCAATTGCAGGCCGATGGGTAGCCCTTTTCGGGACGCGCCACAGGGAACTGATATGCCGGGTATCCCGGCAAGGTTTGTCGATAAGGTATAAATATCGGACAAATACATCGCCAAAGGATCACCGGCATGGGCACCGATTTCGGTTGCCGGCGTGGGCGAGACAGGCGAGGCAATGACATCGCATTTATCGAAAGCCGCTTTAAAATCGTTCATGATCAGGGTCCTGATCTGAGATGCCTTGCCATAATAGGCATCATAGTATCCAGCCGAAAGCGCATAGGTCCCCAATAAGATGCGACGCTGCACCTCCCTGCCGAAACCCTTAGAGCGGGTATGACGGTACATTTGAATCAAATCGGTATGGCCCTCATCGCGCATACCGTATCTCACGCCGTCATAGCGTGCCAGATTGGAGCTCGCCTCGGATGGAGCGATGAGATAGTAGGCAGCAACACCATAGTCGGTATGGGGCAGTTCCACCTCTACGGTCTCTGCGCCTAAATCCCTTAAGGTATCGATGGCGCTCTGTACCGCAGAAGAGACCTCAGCATCAAGCCCCTCCATGGCAAAATAGGCTTTGGGAATCCCTACCTTCAATCCTTTGATGTCGGTTTTCAAAGCGGCCAGATAATCAGGAACGGGATCCGGTACCGAGGTGGAATCATTAGGGTCATGCCCGGCAATGGCTTGCAGCAGCAATGCACTGTCTGTAACGGTTTTAGTCAGCGGTCCAATCTGATCGAGAGAAGATGCAAAAGCCACCAACCCAAACCGTGACACACGACCATAGGTGGGTTTGAGGCCTACAACGCCACAGTGGGAAGCCGGCTGCCGTATGGAGCCGCCGGTATCCGATCCCAATGCAGCCAGACACATCTCCGCCGCTACAGCGGCACCCGAGCCGCCGCTTGATCCACCCGGTATACGGCTCAAGTCCCAGGGATTCTTTGTGACATGGAAAGCCGAATGCTCGGTGGTAGACCCCATTGCAAATTCATCCATGTTGAGCTTTCCCACCATAACCGCCCGCTCTTTATTGAGCCGCTGCATCACGTGGGCGTCATAGGGCGGAATAAAATTTTCAAGCACCCGGGAACCGCAGGTCGTGCGCACGCCACTGGTGCAGAGCACATCTTTGATCCCCAAAGGAATCCCGGTAAGCGCCGTGATGTTTCCCTGAGCAATGGCCTGATCGGCTTTTTGAGCTGCCGCCATGGCATAGTCCCCGGTAACGGTTATATAAGCCCCAATTTTATCCTCCACCGTCTCGATGCGATCCAAGACAGCCTGGGTCAACTCCACCGAGGAGATCTCTTTGGCCTTGAGCATTTCGTGGGCCTGAGCCAATGTTAGGGTGTGCAATTCCATGGTTTACTCCTGTTAAAAAAACCAGTGTTAAGAAAAGGACTATACTGCTTCGACTTCAAGGCCTTGATTACTTTTCGGCCATTCTCTGATCTTAACCAGAATGTTCCGCACGTAAGCGCATTCGCACTGGGCCGGACAGGGCCTGAAGTCATCTTCATGCAGGCAATGTTCACCGCATTCATCACTTCCGAATGCGCGCTCCTCAAAAATTGGGCCGTCATGCAGATCCGCAAAATCAGAAGCATAGAGGGCCAACGTGCCTTTGCAGCCATGATTGAATAAAAGAATGCCTGTCTCCAAACGTTGAAAATTGACTTGATATCCTACCAGAGTGACATCCGGAGCCATCAGCAGATCTTCGCGAGTAGACCACTCGAAATCACAGTTGGGGCAGCGCTTGTACATACTAAATCACCTTGGGCACAACGAAACTGCCCTCTTCTTTGGCCGGGGCATTATCCATAGCTGCATCATTGGGCAACGCGTCACGGACCACATCCGGCCGAAAGGCGTTGGTCAACTCAATGGCATGGGATGTGGCCGGCACATCCTGGGTATCCACCTCTTCCAACTTATCCACATAAGATAGAATCGTTTCCAATTGATCGGCCAGTTTATCCACAGCTTCGGGCTCTATCTCCAGCCGTGCCAACTTGGCCACATGTTGAACTTGATCTGCAGTGATCTTCATGATCCTCCCCTAATATCGGTGATCGGTGATCGGTGATCGGTGATCGGTGATCGGTGATCGGTGATCGGTGATCGGTGATCGGTGATCGGTGATCGGTGATCGGTGATCGATGATAGAACATGTTAAATTTTTTGCGTATTCTGTCAATCTAAAACAAATAGAATGCCACAACCTAACCCTTATCACTAAAAACTATCTTTACTTCGTCCCAACGATCATGCCGTCGTATTGGTTCGCTTTGAGTTTGGCTAGCATCTTGTCGGCCGCACCGCGATTTTCAAATGCCCCAACCCGCACCCGGTACCATACACCCTTACCAGCCACTTCGGACCGCATTTGATATGCCCGGAGACCCTTTTTGCGAAGCTTGGCCACCAGCACTTCTGCCTTTTTGGCATCCTGAGAAGCGGCGATCTGGATGGTGAAGCGCCCCTTTTGCGCGACCTGTTTGGGTTTCGGTTTGGGTTTGGATTTCAGCTTCGGCGTGGTTTGGGGTTTCGCCTTGGGCTTGACCACCGGCTGCGGCTTGGACGTTGGTGCGGGTTTTGCCTGTGTCACGGATTTCTTCGGCGCAGGTTTCAATGGTGCCGGTTTAGGCGTTATTTTTGCCTGGGGCAAAGATTTAAACGGTTCCTTTTTTTTTCCGGATTTCAGCTCCTCATAAAACCCCAACCGGCTTGAATCCGTACCTTTACCTGAGACCTGTTCCGCCACACGGGCCTCTTGTTGATTCAACATTTTAGCTTTGAGATCGGCCAGCTCTTTTTCAAGCTTGCCCACCTCAATGTTGACCGGGGCGATGCCTCGGCCGACCATGATACCCAGTACGAACATCCATCCGGCAATGAAAACGACCAGCCCGATCCAAATCGCCAGGCCTTTGCGGGAAATGTGAATACCAGGGGTAGGTTTTTTCTTGGCCAAAGTACACCCCTCTACATGGAATCGGGTGCCGAAACACCCAGCAATGTCAAACCATTGCGAATCACCGTCTGCACCGCCAGGATCAGACAAAGCCGGACTTGGGTTAGCTCAATGTCATCAGAAAGCACGCGATGCTTATTATAGTAAGTGTGGAATAACGAAGCCAGATTCATCAAATAATAGGTAACCCGATGAGGTGCAAGATTTTCGGCACTGCCGCGCACGACCTCACCATAGCGCCCCATGGCTTTGATAAGATGAATCTCTTCGGCGGCAATCAATTGCCGGTGTCCGTTTGGCGGCATTACGACCTGCCCCACTCCTCGCTCACCGGCCTTTCGCATTATACTGGCGATACGTGCATGGACATACTGGACATAGTAAACCGGGTTGTCGTTGGTCTTCTGCTTGGCCACTTCAAGGTCAAAATCCAAAGGACTCTCGTAGTCACGGGTGAGGAAAATAAATCGGGCGGCATCCCTGCCGACCTCATCAACCACATCTTTGAGGGTTTCGAATTCTCCTGCCCGGGTCGACATGGCCACCGGCTGACCATCCCGCAACAAGTTCACCAATTGCACCAGGATGACCTCGAATTGATCTGCCTCCTGGCCTACTGCTTGAACAGCTGCCTTCATTCTGGGGATGTAGCCGTGATGGTCTGCTCCCCAAACATCGATAACCTTTGAATACCCGCGCTGATATTTGTTTTGGTGGTAGGCGATATCCGAGGCGAAATAAGTGGTCTGTCCATTCTGACGCACCACCACGCGATCTTTTTCGTCTCCATAGGCAGTGCTTTTAAACCACCAGGCGCCGTCCCGGAGGTACACCATATCCTTCTCTTTGAGATCCTCGAGGGCCTGATCCACCTGTTGGCTGTCATAGAGGGTCTGCTCGCTGAACCACTCTTGAAAATCCACACCAAATGCTTTGAGATCCTCTCGTATACCCGCGATGATCGCATCGGCCGATGTGCGGGCACAAAATGAGAGGGCCGTCTCTTCATCTTCATTGATGAATGCTTCACCTTTGGATTCGATGACGCTGCGGGCCAATGCCCTGATATACTCCCCTTGATAGCACTCTTCGGGAAATTCGATCTTTTGGCCCAACAACTCTTTGCATCGCAAATACACTGAACGCCCCAGGGTCTGAATCTGACGGCCCGAATCATTGATATAGTATTCGCGCTGAACATCAAATCCGCAAAATGCCAAGATGTTGGCCACACTGTCCCCCACGGCCGCCCCCCTCCCATGGCCCACATGCAGGGGGCCGGTCGGGTTGGCGCTGACGAACTCGACTTGAACCTTCAACCCTTTGCCAATATCGGAGGCACCATAAGCACTGTTTTGATTCAGCACATGATCAACCAAGGGTGCCCAGGCTTCAGGCTTGACAAAAAAATTGACGAAACCGGGGCCGGCAATCTCCACACGATCTAAAACGCCCTGGGAATCATCGATATGATCAACGATGGCCTGGGCAATCTGACGCGGTGCCAACTTCTGAAGTTTGGCAGAGAGCATGGCAAAATTGGTGGCAAAATCTCCATGGGTTTCGATCTTGGGCTCTTCTATCTCCACAGATGGAAACATGTCCGATGGTAGCGCACCTGAAGCATGAGCCCGATGGGCCGCCGATGTAATCAGTTCGATAATGCTATTTTTCATAAAGTATGGTGAATCCTTTTATATTTTAGGGCAATAGAGTTGTACGGACAGAGTATCAGACCGCCAAACCGGGAATACGCTCCCCCTTCGTATAAACTTCAGATTAATAGAGATTTTTCCCTGGCAAGTCAAGAAAAGGACATGGGCCATAGGGTAATGATTTGACAATCCGTCTCTGCTCCATTATGAAAAAATGAACTTCAGGCAGAAGCTTGATATGCCCATCACACCTAGGCGTTTGATCCACACAACATGACCACGAAGGTTTGCGTTTTTCTGAAATACTCAACCGACGTGGGTTTTTTTTGCCACGCACAAAAAGGAGGAGAGATGCTGTCGTTGATAAAGAGTTCTGCCTTTATAATTCTTATGTCTGTGTGTGCTTTAGTGGCCCCGGTGGACGCCCATTTCGGCATGGTGATACCCTCAGACACCATGATCATGCAAAATGATGAGCGCACCATACACGTCGCCTTCAGCTTTTCCCATCCCATGGAACTCATCGGTATGGATCTGGCGAAACCCAAAACCGTTCGTGTCGTGGCTGGCGGCCGGCAATTGGACTTGACCCAACAGCTCCAATCTCACAACGTCATGGGACACCCCGCCTGGAAGATCGATTATGCGGTTAAACGCCCCGGTATCTATATATTCTACATGGAGCCTCAACCCTACTGGGAACCGGCCGAGGACAGTTTCATCATCCACTATACCAAGTCGGTCATCACCGCTTTCGGCATAGAAAATGGATGGGATACGGAAATTGGCCTGAAGACCGAAATTGTACCGCTGTCAAAACCCTACGGGCTTTACGCCGGCAATCTTTTCCAGGGTGTGGTAAAGGTAGATGGAAAGCCGGTTCCCAATTCCATTGTCGAAGTAGAATTTTACAACCAACATGGCAAGGCCAAAGCACCCAGCGATGTCATGACTGCCCAAACGATCAAAGCCGACACTAACGGCGTCATTAGCTATGCTGTTCCGGCACACGGTTGGTGGGGATTTGCGGCCTTAAATCCTTCGAACGAAAAGATCAAGCACAAAGGTCTTGAAAAGGATGTCGAGCTGGGGGCCGTGATTTGGGTCAAGTTTCACCCCTGGCCGTCATCATCCAAAAAACCATGAACCCCAATACCCCGGGGCACCATTTTGACAAACACTGCTGCCTGGGCTACTTTCGAACCTAAATAAACGCAACAAGGCTTCCAAATGCACATTTCAGAAGGATACCTATCCGGTCCAGTCCTGATCTCGAGCGCGGCATTGGCTGCAGCAGGTACCGCTGTTGGATTGAAGAACCTCGATTATGACCGCATCGCCCAAGCAGGTATTTTGGCCGCCGCCTTCTTCGTGGCGTCTCTCGTGCATGTTCCTATCGGACCGTCCAATGCCCATCTCATCATGAACGGTATCATTGGACTACTACTCGGCTGGGGCGCCTTCCCCGTGATTATGGTCGCCCTGTTACTTCAGGGCGTCTTCTTTCAGTATGGCGGCATTACCACGTTGGGGGTCAATACCTTGATCATGGCGTTACCAGCTGTGATAGTATACCTTATTTTCAGTCCATGGTTGAGAAGTCCAGGATGGCTGGGCAAAGCTGCAGCGTTCGGCTGCGGTGCCGGGGCTGTGGCATTATCTGCCGTCGTCATGGCCGCCAGTCTAATCTTTACGGATGAAAAGTTCTTCGCTGTGGCCGGTACAGCCATCGCCATACATATACCGGTGATGGTCATAGAAGGGGTTGTGTCGGCCGTTTGCGTGGCTTTTTTGTCAAAGGTAAAGCCGGAACTCTTACCCTAAGTTGAGCATAAACAAAATGAAGCAAGCTTATACGGTAGTGAAAATCAACATTATAGATTAATATGAAAGATTGCTGTAAAAACTTTATACATGAAAAAAGGAAACCGCAATGCGGCATCTGCTACTCATTCTACTCATAAGCGCCGTTCTACATCTTTTTTGCCTACCGGTTTACGCCCATAAAGTGAATGTCTTCGCCTGGGTTGAAGGCGATACGGTGCATACCGAAAGCAAATTTGGTGGCGGCAAGATGGTTAAGGGCGGCAAAATCGAAGTCTTCGACCATCTCAACCAAAAAGTGGCGGAAGGCACTACCGACGACCATGGCAGTTACACCTTCTCTGCGCCCCCAGCAGCGCAAACGTTAAAGATCGTTCTTACGGCGAGCATGGGACATTCAAATCACTGGCAGATCACAGCAGAAGAGCTGGGAAGAGAAACACCAACCGAAGATATAAAACCGCCAGCAACAACACCCCAAAAACAAAGCGTTACCGGAGTGAGTCCAGAAGAAATCGAATCCATCGTGGAACGCGCCATCGAAAAAAAAATAGCCCCCATCAGAGCACAACTGGCGGAACAGGCATGGGGCCTGAGAGACATCGTCGCCGGCATCGGATACATTATCGGCCTGATGGGCCTGGCCAGTTATATGCACTACCGGAAAGCGAAAAAGACGACACCATGATTCGTGCCGGCCTGAAGTAATGAAGTTGAATCGCCATTGGACAGTATTCTACCAAGTCCCAATACAATCGGCACAATACCTCAACTTAAAACCTAACACTTAAAACTTATAACTATATTTTGATATGATTCAAGAACCCTTTTCCAAAGGTCACTCCCCCATCCACCGCACCAGTCCCATGCTCAGGGTGGTACTGGCCACGGCTTACTCTTTTACTGTGGCCCTCATGGCCCAACCAGCAGCATTGTCGTTGGCGCTGCTCTTTTCCGTGGGGTTGGTGATAGGCGCCAGACTGCCGGCCAAACCGGTGTCCAGCCGGATTGCAATGGCGGCGGCTGTTTTGGTGTTTGTTTGGCTGGTGGTGCCCCTAACTTACGGGGGCGATAGCGTGGCCCATATCGGTCCTGCCGCCATTAGCCGAGCCGGTGTTCAACTTTGCTTGCAAATCACTCTCAAGGCGGTGTCCATACTGCTGGCCTTTATGGCCCTGGTGGCCACAATGCCCACGGCAGCATTGGGGCATGCCCTTCACCAATTGGGTATGCCAACCAAACTGGCCCAACTCCTGCTCCTTGCCTACCGCTATATATTTGTGATCGAACAGGAATATCGGCGTCTTTTTCGGGCGGCGAAAATTCGGAATTTTAAACCTGCAACCAATATGCATACTTACAGGACATACGCCTACATGGTGGGAATGCTGTTTGTCCGCGCCTCGGACCGGGCCAACCGGGTTTACCAGGCCATGAAATGCAGAGGTTTCAATGGGCAATTCTACACTTTGATCAATTATCGCCCGACCCCTTGGAATTCGGTATTGGGAATTTCCGCGGGGATAGCGAATCTGTTGTTGATCTATCTGGAATGGATTCGATAGGGATTTGAAAATCAATTCACCAATCGGATGATCAAAATCAACTCCCAAACGACCACCAGGAGAAAGCAGCCGGCAAAGACGTTCAATAGACTTCCGAAACGAAATCCCATAAACCGGACAAAAGCGTAGTTTAACATCACGGCCAATGTAACGGCTGCGGCAGTGATGAAGTATTTGATCGCCATAAAGGTAGCCGGGCCCAGATTCAGGTAATAAGCCATTATCGGATTAATCTCCACTGCACCCCTATCAACTAGCCACAAGGTGAGCAATG
>JAAUYD010021027.1_pt1 | contig 13178 bp, 10 predicted proteins | sample 7278101 | NCBI WGS metagenome assembly JAAUYD01 (sample SAMN14350128, study PRJNA611818) | marine sediment metagenome | isolation source: surface marine sediment (0.6m) | place: French Polynesia: Moorea | collected 2018-08
CCATTGCTGAATAACTAAGTTGTAAACCAAGTTTTCAGCAATGTTTAAATTCGTAAATGGACTTTACGTAATCGGTTCCTATCGGCTTAAGACAATGTAAGCCAAGCATCCCATCTAAATCAAAATAATAAAATAATACAATGTTTTATGCTCAGCATTGGGGCAACCTACCTATTCTTTTAATTCCTGGCACCAAATTTGCTTATTGAATCTTCAGGCAAACCACACAAAAACCAACCATTCAACTAGAAGGGGGGCGAACCATGTTTAAACGAATTCTCGTTGCATTGAAGTTCACCCCGGCCAGTCGACCCGTGCTGGAAAAGGGGATCGAGATCGCAAGGGACCAGGGGGCCGAATTGCACATTTTTCATGCCTTGGATTATCGGCTGCAAGCGCTGGATTGCAGTGATCCCAAGCTGGAGGAAATAAATAAGGAAACCAAGGACCGATTTGAAACGGAAGTGAAACCTCTCCTGGGTGATTCTAATCGCGTTACCTTCGGATGTCTTCCTGCCGATCCTGGCCTTGAAATCTGCAAGATAGCAAAGCATCACAAATCTGACCTGATCATTTTGGGAAGCCACCAGAGACCGGAAAAAATGAGTATAGGCCGGGTTGATTATGTGGGAATGACCATTCTTGAAAAAGCCTCTTGTCCGGTAATGTTGGTTCCGTCGTAAATTTTATGGGTCTACAGGTTCAAAGTTCACCGTTCAAGGTTACTATTTTTCTGTTAACCTTCACAAACTCCGAAACTGAAGTATGAATCTTCCTCATGCAAGCAGTGCCTCGTATGATGTTCCGAGAGGCCGAACAGCGAACCGCAGACGAACGAAGGATGGTTTCGTTGCGCTCAGTCTTTTCTTGAGTAAATAACAAGACTTTTCCCCAGAACCGGGTTCAGTAGATTTTCCAGAAAACGCGTCCCTCGAGGCTGCTTCATGATATCCCAGGTCAGAAAACGGTGATACAGTTTGACCGGTATCGAATCATTGCGATTGGGTCCCACCAGGCATTTAAGCCACCAGAACGGGGTGTGCAAGCTGTGGGCGAAATGCGCCGCCCACCTTTTAACTCCGGAGTCTTCCAAATCGGTGATTAAATCGGATTGTTTGAAGATTCGAACATGCCCCCCGCGGGTATTACGGTAATCTTGCGACAGGACCCAACAGATACGTTCCGGCCAGGACCTGGGTACACTGACCACGAGATCGCATCCCGGCTTCAAAACCCGGACGATTTCTTTCATGGCAATCTGATATTGCGTAATATGCTCCAGAACCTCGCTACAGATCACCAAATCGAAACAATCATCCTTAAAGGGCAAGCAGGTCAGGTCCGCCGCTGAAAGTCCCCATGCCCCCCCGCCGTGTTCACCCATTCGATCGTGCAGTTTGAGTCGATCGTCGGCTTCCATCAATTCCTTAAAATTCAAATCGACTCCGATAACGATGACATTATGGCATCGATATGCTGCACAGGTATGCCGACCGGAACCGCACCCGATGTCCAGAATCTTAAAGCCGGGTCTAACGGCAAGCCGATTGAAATCGACGGTGACCATCGATGACCTCCCGGTAGACATTCACGGTTTTTTCTGCCGCCTTTTGCCAGGTAAAATGCTTTTGAACGCGCCTGTATCCGGCCAGGCCTAAATCCCGGGCCTTTATAGGATTGGCGATAAGTTCACCTATAGCCCTGGCGAGGGCTGAAGAATCGGCCGGCGGTACCAGGATGCCGGTATTCCCCACCACTTCGGGCAGTGCGCCTCCCGTTGTGCTAATTACCGGAACTTCACATGCCATGGCTTCACCCACCGGCAATCCAAAGCCTTCATAGACGGAAGGAACGACAGCTACGGTCGCCCTGGCATATTGTCGGACAAATTCCTGATCGTCAATCCTGCCGGTGAACCTGATGCGATGACCGATGCCGAGCTTCCTAACCAGTTTTGCAATGTCACCGTCCTTTTTGGGTTCCCCGACAACCGTCACCTGGATATCCTGAATTTTGGATAGTTCGGCCACCGCCTGAAAGAGAAAAAAAAGCCCCTTTAGCGGTGTGTCGGCACTGTTGGTCACGATCACACGATTTTTTTCTCTTTCAATTTCGGAGATAGGGTAAAAAAGGCTGGTATTGATGCCGTTGGGTACGGTGCTGAATTTTTTAGTTGGTATATTAAAATCCCGGCTGATGTCTTCTTTGGCCGATTTTGAAACGGTAATGATGCGCGGAAGCGATCTGGCCACCCGCTTCTGCATGCCGATAAATGAATACCAACGCCACTGTTTCATTTTCTCCCATGTAGAGGAAACCGATTGAATGGCGATTTTGCGATCCACCGTGACGGGGTGATGAATGGTGGCAATGGTGGGCAACCGCTTATTTATCGCCCATATGCCGTAAGAGAGGCTTTGGTTGTCATGCACGATATCATACCTGTCCAACCTGGATCTCAGATATCGATACGCCCTGAGGCCAAAGGTAAACAGCTCCGGAAACCCCATGGTAGAGACGCCGATCCATTCAACGAGATTAAACGGATCAAGGAGTTCCTTTAGCGTTGGGATTCTAAATGGATCCTCGGGATTATAGAGATCAAGGCAGGGCAGCTGAACGATGGGTATATCATCGTCCAGTAGCGGATCGGGAGGACCTGATACAACCTCTACAACCAGGCCGAGATCTTTAAGGGCCCGGCTTAAATTTTTCAGATAAACCCCCTGACCGCCGCAGTGGGGGTTGCTGCGATAGCTTAATAGGCACACGCGTAAAGGTCCATGATTATTTCGCGGCATTTCGAAAATCTCGTCATTTTAACATTTTAAAAATCTAACAAATACAGATTTTTTGTTCTCGCCGTCAAGTTTTATTCGAGGCAGTGCATACAGGTTGACATTGAACGCTACCCGGAGTCGCTGATCGGTTGCAAAAGGATAAGATAATGTCAACTACCCGATACTTTCCGAAGAAAAATGATGTAATTGAAAAGCTATCCGAATGCCGATTTCGTCTGGATATCATATTAATCTGCCGCATTAAAGAAATTACGCAATCCGGCGATATAAAATTTGGTAGGTATGCCACTGCTGAAATTCAATTGTATTTCCTGGAAAAAGCCAAATGGATGATCGAAAAAAAGAAACAATCCTCTTCGTGGATGATGAAGAGAGTATTCGGGATGTCGCCAGTCGATATTTTGAGCGACAGGGGTATCAAGCCCTCACTGCATGCAATGGTGTCGAAGCCTTGGAAGTATTTGAGAATCAACATGTGGATTGCTGTTTTACCGACATCAACATGCCTGAAATGAACGGACTTGAGCTAGCTGAAAATATCAGAATGCGCGATGCGACAATGCCGGTCATTGTCATGACCGGATATCCATCCCTGGAAAACACCATTCAGACCTTAAAAAACGGCGTGGTTGACTTTCTTATAAAACCAGTCAATCTCAGGCAGATGGAACTATGCATGCTGCGGGTGATGCAGCAGCGCGGACTTTTTGTAGAAAACGTGCTCTTAAAGGAGGAAGTTAAAAGCAAGGAACGCCTCGAAAAGCTCAACCGGGAATTGCTGTATAAAGTGGATGAACTGAACATATTAAACAAAATAATGGCCAGTTTTACCACCACTGGCTCCACCACGGATGTTTTTAAACGCGCGGTCGATGTGGCGCTTGAAATCACCCATGCGGATCACTGCATGTTCCATGTGATCAACGAATCCATCGGCCAGCCCTTTAAGGTTGCTTTTGCCGGAAATGAAAGGGATGAAAAACAAAAAGAGGGGTCGGAATTGGATCAGCTACCGGCTCCAAATGCCGTCGGCGAGTCACCGTTGGGATCCACATCATGTCTCAGCCGCGTCATTATGGAAGTTGCATCCGATGAGTTGCCGCTCCTGATTTCAGAAAATAATGGTGTCCGCGGACTCCCTAAGGAGATGCTGTCCGTGATGATCGTGCCTTTGAAAATTCGTGAGAAAGTATTTGGTGCTTTGACTGGTATTATCTGTCAGAACGAGATCAGATTTAGTGAAAAGGATTTATATTACCTCTCCTTTATGGCTCAGAGTGCGGCCCAATCCATTGAAAACCTGGCGCTGTATGAAAATATTTACGAAAATCTTTTTGCAACCCTGTATGCATTTGTCAATGCCGTCGAGGCGAGGGACCTTTACACTCGAGAGCATTCCAGTCGCGTAACGGGAATATCGTTGATATTAGGCAAACAGCTGGGATGCAGCGGTGAAGAATTGGATATTTTAAATTTTGCCGGCCACCTTCACGATATCGGCAAAATAGGAATCCGAGACGATATCCTGCTAAAACCCGGTCGGCTTACCGCCCAGGAATTTGAGAAGATAAAAGAACATCCGGTCATCGGTGCCAATATATTGGAGCAACTGGGTATGTGGGAAAAAGAACGCCAAATTATTCGATGCCATCATGAGCGATTCGACGGCAATGGATATCCGGACGGTTTAAAGGGGGACCAAATTCCATTTTTGGCTCGGATTCTTTCACTGGCCGATGTCTACGATGCCATGGCATCCGATCGTGCCTATCGCAAACGGATGGAAGAAGAACTCATCCTTAAAATTATCAACGAAGGCGCCGGTGCTCAGTTCGATCCGGTGGTGGTGGCAAAATTTAACCACATATATGATCAGGGAATCATTTTGCGTTATATGGAAAGCAGTCCGGCGGAAGATACCGGCCGCCTGCCGAGTCTCAATGGTTAGCTGAATCATTGGCTGGTTGAAATACCTGCACCGCTGTTTTTGAAAAAATCCGGCTCGCCAATTCACCGGCGGCCGTTCTTACCAAAACTTTCGCTACTGCACAGGGCATCGCTTTTTATCAGATATTAACATTTCTTTATCTTCCAATAACCCAACATCGCTTTTTAAAAAATCGAAATTAGAAAGTTCTAATGAAACAAAATACCATTTTACTCACTCAGCATGAAATGATGAGTGAGAAATTAGGTTGAAGTGAGGGCTTTGTATGGGTAATTGTATTTGCGAATTGATTTAACCTTTTGTTTTTGATAGGATAAATCGTAAGATCGGGATCTTGGGTAAAGGTTTGATTCTTATTTGATCAAAGGCCATGCATATCTCATTTGATATGACGATATATTTTGGTGGATATACAGTCTAATATGCCTAACGTCATAAGAAAAAAGCGGATTCACAGCAACGAAAATCCGCTTAAATCTCCAAAATTGGTCGGGGCGAGAAGATTTGAACTTCCGACCCCTTGAACCCCATTCAAGTGCGCTACCAGACTGCGCTACGCCCCGACAATAAGTGCGCAACCTAACATGTTGAATTGATCCTGTCAAGAAAGGATCGAGGATTTTAGCAGATAATGAAAAGCGAAAAAGTCAGGATGCCTGTCCGGCTAAAACCAGGTGACACCATTGGAATTGTCGCCCCGTCCGGCCCGTTTGATCGCCAAACGTTTTTACGCGGAGTGCGTATCATTGAAGATATGGGGTTTAACATTTTTACACCTCCGGGATTGTTTGAAAAAAATCGTTATCTTGCCGGTTCCGACTCCCATCGAGTCCAATTTGTAAATCAGTTGTTTGCGGATACATCTGTAGATGCCATCATTTGCGCCCGAGGCGGGTATGGCTCAATGAGAATTTTGCCTATGCTGGACTATGACACCATCCAAAACAATCCGAAAGCTTTTATCGGTTTTAGTGATATCACCATCCTTTTATCCGTTTTGTTCAGTCGCTGCAATTTGGTGACCTTTCACGGACCTGTGGTTACCAGCCTCGCCGAGGCATCCGAAGAAACAAAATGCTCTCTATTGAACAATGTTACCTCTGATAGCAACCTAGAGATCAAGCTGCACAATGGCAGGACGATTATACCCGGTGTAGCGACGGGGGAGGTCTGCGGTGGAAATTTGACAATGTTATGCCATTTGGTTGGAACGCCTTTCGCACCCGACTTTGATAATAAAGTTTTGTTTCTGGAAGACCGGGGGGAAGCCCCCTATCGAATCGACCGGATGCTTGTTCATATGGTTCTTGCAGGTTGTTTTAAAGGACTTTCAGGAATCATTCTGGGGACCTTTGAAGAATGCGGACCGATTGAGGACGTGATTAAAATCATCCTGGAGATATTTGAGAAATATTCCATTCCGATCCTTGCCGGGCTTGATGCCGGCCATGGACGTCACAATCTTACAATTCCTCTGGGCATTGAAGCAACGCTGGATGCGGATCGCCATTCATTGATTTATCACCGGGCGGCAACCACCGGTTAGTGGTATTTGTCTGTAGTTAAAGGAGTAAGATCGATACTTTTATCGCCGATATCACTGTAACATCTGCTATTAGATTAGGAAACATGGGCAAACCAAACAAGGAACAACACCCAACGGACAGGGTACAACCCAACATGGCCCGGGTTGACGCTCTCATGCGAAAAGCAGTAACCGAGGGCATGTTTCCGGGCGCAGTGTTGCTCGTCTCCAGGGAGAATAACATCGCCTGTCATAGCGCCTATGGATTCGCCGATCTGTTTGCCCGACGCGCGATGTCCACGAAAACCATATTCGACCTGGCGTCTTTGACCAAGCCCCTGGCCACTACACTGGCGGTAATGCAATTGGTGCAACAGGGCGACATCAGTACCGAACAGAATCTCGGTGATATACTCCCCGCTTTTAAAAAAGATAATAAATCTACTATAAAAATCAGGCAATTGCTTCATCACAGCTCCGGATTGGCGGCTTACCGGTCCTTTTACAAAGACATCGAGCATTTGCCGATAGAGAAACGCAAACAGGCAATGCGGAATTTGTTGGTGATCGAACCGCTCATTCATCCGATCGACACAAAGGTGGTATACAGTGATCTGGGGTTTATGATTTTGGAGTGGATAGTTGAAGAAGTATCGGGAAAACGGCTCGATCATTTTGTCTCTGATATGATTTATGGCCCTCTGGGACTTGATTGCCTCTTCTTTGTTGATCTGAATGAAAAAAAGCCCCACGGCGTATTTGCCGCCACGGAACTGTGTCCCTGGCGCAAAATTCTCCTATCCGGTCAGGTCCACGACGAGAATGCATATGTGGTCGGAGGTGTTCAGGGCCATGCAGGCCTTTTCGGAACCGCGGCCGCCGTGCATATGCTCGCCAGCGTGCTATTGTCGGCCTATCAAGGGTCCCATCCGAACAGTCTGTTTCAAACGGAGATGGTTCGTTTGTTTTTTAAACGCCTGCCGAATACAGATAAGGCGCTTGGCTTTGATGCTCCCGCTTTGGAGAATTCAAGTGCTGGCAGCTACTTTTCAGCCAACAGTGTGGGGCATCTTGGTTTCACTGGAACCTCTTTTTGGATAGATCTCGATCGTTCTATTACGGTCATCTTGCTGACCAACCGCGTCCATCCGTCCCGCGATAACGAGGCCATTAAACACTTTAGGCCAATTCTGCACGATGAGGTTATGGTGAGCCTGTTGTAGACCTTATTTTGCAACGGTTTCGCAACGGTTCAGTGTCCGGGTGGATTTTGTGGATATCTGTCTGCTGTCTGCAGTCCTATTTTTTTTATCAACATCATTTTTTTGATGATTATTTTTTCTTGTAGTGATATGATTATTATTGATAGTAATTTATTGATATATCTCTATTATATTGGCTTTGCTCTTTAAGATTTTAGATTCTTTTCCAGACTTGTTAAAGATTGACTCCCGGCGAACCAAACTTACGTCACCACAGAGTTTATAATTATCCCAGCGAAAAAATTTATGAAGCGGCGTATTTAGCGTTCAGTTAATTCCTTAATACTGGAGATTTGATAATTCACAAACCGGCACATTTATGTGCGCGATGATGAGGTACTATGAATCTTTTTTTAGATGGAATTTTAGGAATATTTTCAAATGATCTGGCCATTGATCTGGGGACGGCCAACACCCTGGTGTATGTAAAGGGCAAGGGTATCGTACTAAGCGAACCGTCTGTTGTAGCGGTCAGTACCGGAAACCGCTACAAAAATCGAGTTCTGGCTGTCGGACTGGAAGCAAAAAATATGCTAGGTAAAACCCCGGGCAACATTTCGGCGATTCGACCCATGCGTGATGGCGTGATAGCCGATTTTGAGGTGACCGAGGCTATGCTGAGACATTTCATCCATAAGGTTCATAATCGACGGACATTTGTGAGGCCCAGGATTATCGTCGCGGTTCCATCCGGCATCACCCAGGTTGAAAAAAGAGCGGTGCGTGAATCGGCCGAATCCGCAGGTGCTCGGGAAGTATTTCTCATCGAAGAACCGATGGCTGCTGCTATCGGAGCCGGCCTTCCCATTACGGAACCCACCTGCAATATGGTTGTTGATATCGGTGGAGGAACCACCGAAGTGGCCGTCATTTCGCTCAAAGGTATTGTTTACAGCCGATCGGTTCGGGTTGCCGGTGATAAAATGGATTCCGCCATTATTCAATACATCAAGCGCAAATACAACCTGTTGATCGGCGAACGTACGGCTGAAGTCATCAAAACTTCCATTGGCAATGCATACCCTGATCCGCAAAATTTGGAAACCATAGAAGTCAAAGGCCGTGATTTGGCTTCGGGTATCCCCAAAATTCTCTCAATTGATTCGGAAGAAATCCGCATTGCCATTTCCGAGCAGATTGATGCCATTGTTGAGACGGTAAAAATCGCTCTGGAGCAGACACCACCGGAATTATCCGCTGATATTGTCGATCGGGGAATCATTCTGACAGGTGGGGGTGCACTTCTTAAAAGTCTCGATCGGTTGCTTCGTGAAGAAACCAGCTTACCGATCACTGTAACAGAAGATCCTTTGTCCACCGTGGCACTGGGTTCGGGAAAGGCACTGGATAATCTTGAAATGTTAAGGGAGGTTGTCATCACCTAAACATAACCCCAATTCTGAGATGCAGCTGCTCACTGTAAAATTTGCGAATAATCTTAATCGTATTTATCTATGTTCTCCAGAAAATTGGTGTTTATCGTCGGCTTCATCGTTTTGATTGCCGTCAATATAATCGGCCTGTCAGTTACCAGCAGACGCTCCACGACATTCGGTATTGAGCGAATCGCCATCATGGCGATCGCCCCTTTCCAAGAACTGGTTACCCGCTCGCTTCGTTTCACAAGAGATATCTGGCGACAATATTTTTTTCTTGTATCTGTCGCTAAAGAGAATCAGATTCTGTCGGATCAATTGAGTCAGGCTGTTGAAAACAGAAACCAATGGCATGAGACCGAATTGGCCAACACCCGCCTGGGCAATTTGATCGACTTTCAAAAAAATATCTCAGAACAGGTTGTAGCAGCGGAGGTCATCGGCAAAGATCCTTCAGCCTGGTTTAAAACCGTCATCATCGATAAAGGGAAAGCTGACGGATTGTCCAGAGGGCTGCCGGTGGTAATATCCCAGGGCATTGTCGGACAGGTGATTGAAGTCTCGAACCATTATTCCAAGGTCATGTTGATGGTTGACAGCAACAGCGCGGTAGATTCTTTGGTGCAGAGAACTAGAGCACGGGGGGTTATCAAAGGAGAGTCCACCGATCAATGCCGATTGGACTATGTGCTGCGTAAAAATGACGTTCGGGTCGGCGACACTATTGTGTCATCCGATTTAGACGGGGTATATCCGAAGGGGCTTCGTATCGGATATGTGTCACGGGTTATTGAACATGACGCCGATATTTTCCATGAAGTCATAATTTCACCTTTTGTCGATTTCGAAAAACTTGAAGAGGTTCTTGTGGTTCTGGAAGTCCAGAAGCATGATTGGGTGGGTCGGCAATGAGCTATTTTTTCAATATCGGTGCCTGTCTTTTTCTCGTCATTATGCAAACCACCGTATTGCCTTATTTACCTCTATTGGACAAGTTTTACGATCTTCTGATACCGTTTATTATCTATCTCAGTCTTTCCCGTCCGGTCCGCGAAAGTTTACCTTTTGTCTTATTTCTAGGTTTCATTATGGATAACCTTTCCGGGGTACACTTTGGGCTTTACCTAACCACCTATTTCTGGTTGTATGTCGGTGTAAAAGGGGTCATGACCTTTATTCAGGTTGGAAATCGTTTCTTTATTATAACCCTTATTGTCGCCGGCGGCGTGTTGTTCGAGAACCTCATTTTATTGGGCGCATTCGCCATCTTGGGATCTGAGCAGCAGTTTGCCGCTGATGCATTGGGAATCATTACATTTCAAGTGCTTTGGGCCATTTCAACCGGCTCTTTGTTCCTTCTGTTTTTTAGAAACGCGCAAAGCAGGCTTGGTGTCGGTTTCAAAAGAGTTTATGCCCGCACAAAAGAGCAGGGATAGCCAATTGATTAAGGATTGACGATTGAAGACATATTAGAAAACCCATGGACAAATATCTAAAAACTGCAGATAGCGATTGGTACAAACAACGCATTACCGGTGTCATGATATGTGTGATGGTGGCATTTACTGTCCTTTTGCTGCGTCTTCTTTATCTCCAGATCGTCATGGGGGAAGATTACCTGGTTTTATCCCTTAACAACAGAATCAGACTGCAAAGCATCGATCCACCAAGGGGTCTGATCTACGATCGCAATAACCAAGTGCTGGTGGAAAACCGTCCCTCTTTTGATGTTACCATAACCTTAAAAGATGCCCGTCCAGTGGAAAAAACCATCAGCAAACTTGCTAATTATCTCAATCTCCCCTCTGAGGAAATACTGCAAAAATTGTCTTCCAGCAAAGGTATTTCTGCATACAAACCCATCCTGTTGCAACAGGATATCGGTCGAAATGCACTGGCCGCCATTGAAGCACACAAATACGACCTACCCGGCATAGCGATCAACGTAAAGTTGTTGAGACATTATTTGAATGTAAAAGATGCGGCACATCTGATTGGGTATTTAAGCGAAATTAATGCTACGGAGCTTGCCGGCGGAAAACATCCAGGACGGCGAGGAGGTGATTTCATTGGTAAGTTCGGTGCTGAAAAAGCCTTTGAAAAATATCTCCAGGGAACACGCGGTGGACGTCAGGTGGAAGTTAACGCCAATGGCCGGGTGGTGCGGATATTGAAAACGGTAGAGGCCAAACCAGGGCAAAATATTCATTTAACCATTGATCATCATTTACAAAAAAAAACCGAATCGCTATTAGAAGGTATTGCCGGTGCTGCCGTAGCCATGGATCCAGGCTCGGGTCGTATTTTGGCGCTGGCCAGCAGCCCTTCTTTTGATCAGAATTATTTTGCAAGCGGCATGTCCCATGAGCAGTGGGACTCATTGAAGTCCAATCCATTCCGACCCATGGAAAATAAGGCCATCCAGGGTGAATATCCTCCTGGTTCCACCTATAAAATTATAACGGCGCTGGCCGGTCTGGAGGAGGGTGTCATCGATGAGTCCACTGAATTTTTTTGCCCGGGCTATCATAGATTCGGCAATCGTATATACCGGTGCTGGAAAGCTGGCGGCCATGGAAATGTTGACATTGTCGAAGCCGTGGCCCAGTCCTGCGATGTCTATTTCTATCAGGTGGGCCAGCTGTTAGGGGTTGATCGATTGGCCTGGTATGCAAAAGCAAGTGGTCTGGGATCGCGAACCGGGATCAACCTGGGTAAGGAGAGCAGGGGATTGGTTCCAACAGCAGCCTGGAAAAAAAAACGTACCGGAATTCCATGGCAGAGAGGCGAAACCCTTTCGGTTGCCATCGGCCAGGGATTTAATCTGGCAACTCCACTACAGATGGTGGACTTGACCTCGGCGATCGCTAATGGTGGGACGAGATACAAACCCATAATTTTAGATTATATCACCACGGCTGACGGCCGTATTGTCTTTCAAAGCGAACCTCAGGTTATCGGCAAGGTGCCTATGAGTGTACCCAATCTGGAATTGGTGAGGAAAGGATTGTGGGAAGTTGTAAACGGAGATAAGGGTACTGCCAGGAGCAGCCGTCTGGCGGATATTGAAATCAGCGGTAAAACGGGGACTTCCCAGGTAATTAGCCGTAAAAAGAACGACACCAGGTCCGAAGCAGATCGGCCGGCGCATCTGAGACCCCATGCTTGGTTCGTCGCCTATGCGCCATCCATTGAGCCTGAAATTGCCGTTGCCGTGCTGGTTGAACATGGAGAGCACGGCTCCAGCGCGGCAGCCCCGATTGCAGCAGAATTGATCAAGACTTTTCTTCGAGCTGGGCGATCAATTGACCGGGCTGCAAAAGATCAGGATCGGGTTGTTCAAGCAAAGGAAAGAAGTTAGGTAAACCGACCCAAAAAAGGAACAAAAATTTTTTATCATTTTGAATTTAAGTACAATCATTGGGTTAAGACACAACAAATCAATCGATAACGATCAAAATAATCGATACGGATCGACTATGTGCTGAAAAATTATGTTTGACCGACGACTTTTACAATATTTTGATTGGGGTCTGCTGGGTCTAGCGGTGCTGATCGGATGCTCGGGCCTTTTGATACTTTACAGTGCGGTTACCGCCGAAACCCCCGCCCCGCAAATGAGAATTTTTTACAAGCAACTCATTTGGTTTTCGGGCGCATTGGTTGCAATGGTAATCACATTTTCATTTAACTATAAATTGCTGGATCGCTGGGGTCAGATAATTTATATCGGTTGTATCATTTTGCTGGTGTGGGTTCTTCTTTTTGGAAAATCGGCCGGTGGTTCCAGACGTTGGTTGGCGTTTGGCCCTATTTCCGTTCAGCCTTCAGAACTGGCCAAAATTGCAATCATGATTGCGCTGGCACGGTATTACTCAAAGGATGCCCATACCAGAGGCTTCACCCTGCGGGAGCTTTTCAGACCTGCTATTCTAACTTTTATCCCTTTTATTTTGATTCTGAAACAGCCCGATTTAGGTACAGCAGGACTACTTTTACTGATTGCAGGCTCTATGACCGTTTTTGTCAAAATAGAACGGCGTTCGTTTATTTATCTGCTAGTGTCCGCCGCCGCGGTTGTTCCGATGGTTTGGTTATTCCTAAGAGATTACCAAAAGCGTAGGATCCTGGTTTTTCTCGATCCAGACCTCGATCCATTAGGAGCCGGCTACCATATTATTCAATCTAAAATTGCGATCGGTTCTGGCATGATCTCCGGCAAAGGATTTTTAAAAGGGACCCAGAATGCCTTGTCTTTTCTGCCGG
>JAAUYD010050963.1_pt1 | contig 13174 bp, 8 predicted proteins | sample 7278101 | NCBI WGS metagenome assembly JAAUYD01 (sample SAMN14350128, study PRJNA611818) | marine sediment metagenome | isolation source: surface marine sediment (0.6m) | place: French Polynesia: Moorea | collected 2018-08
CCCACCGAGCAAAGCGCCGAGCGCATCAACGCCGGCATCGATGTGCGTCGTGAGTACGCGGTCGCGCGTGACGGCCGCTGGGTCCGCCTGCAGAGCCCCATGGCCATCCGGCGCGGCGAACTGGTGCGGGTGGATCTTTTCGTTTCGCTGCCGACCCTGCGGCATTTCGTGGTGGTGGACGATCCGGTGCCCGGCGGTCTGGAACCGGTGAACCGCGATCTGGCCACCGCCTCGTCCGTGGATGTGGCCAAGGGGGAATTCAAAGCCGCCGCCGGCTCGTGGTGGTTCAACTACAGCGACTGGTCCGATTACGGCCGCTTCGGCTACAGCTTCTATCACCAGGAGCTGCGGCACCACGCGGCGCGCTTTTTTGCCGACTACCTGCCGGCCGGCCGCTATCATCTTACCTACACCGCCCAGGCCATAGCGGCCGGCCGTTTCGCCGTGATGCCGGTCCACGCCGAGGAGATGTACGATCCGGACGTCTTCGGCCAGGGCCTGCCGGCGACGCTGACGGTGGAGCCCTGAATCCATGCGCATACCGCGACGCAACATGATTGGGTACGGCCTGCTCCTGGGGGTACTGATGGCGGCGGTACTCGCGGTCGTGGCAATCGAAAGCGCCCTGGCGCCACTGCCCGATCTCACCGCCGGCCGGATTGTCAAGCCCCAGCTTTTGGACCGCCACGGCCGCCCGCTGACCGTCACCTACCAGAACCCGCGGAACGAACATGCCCGCGTCGCCTATCACGAGATCCCGGCGCTGTTGCGCGCCGCATTCATCCTATCCGAGGATAAACGCTTTTTTTCCCACGGCGGCGTGGACTGGCGCGCCCGTCTGCATGCGGTCTGGCAGAACCTGAAAGCCGGGCGGGTGGTGCGCGGGGCCAGCACCATCAGCGAGCAGGTGGTGCGCATCCTGCAGCCGCGCCCGCGCACCCTCTGGTCCCGCTGGCTGGAGGGCATCGCGGCCCGGCGCCTGGAGAGACGCCATTCCAAGGCCGCGATCCTGGAATGCTACCTCAACCAGGTCCCCTATGCCGCCCGGCGGCGCGGCGTGCTCCCGGCGGCACGCTATTATTTCGGGCGCGACCTGAACACCCTGAGCGCCCGGGAGGCGCTGGCGCTGGCCGTGATGGTGCGGGCCCCGGCGCGGCTGAACGTGCACACCGCCCCACGAGCTGTGGACCGTGCGGTGAGGCGTCTGGCGGCGCGCATGCACACCGCCGGCATGTTGTCCGCCACACAGTGGGCCGCGGTGAATCGGGGAGGGTTCCGTTCCGCTATGCCCGCGCCGGCAACGGACGCCAGCCACTTCGCCCGCTTCGTCCTGGCCCAGGCGGCGGCGGACACCAACCGCGTGACCACCACCCTGGATCGTGACATTCAGCGGGTCGGGCAGCAGATCCTCGACCAGCAGCTGCGCAGCCTCAGTCGGCGGAATGTCGCCAACGGCGCCCTGTTGGTGGTGGATCACCGCCTGAGCGAAGTCCTCGCCTGGGTCGTCGGCCGCGCTGGGAAACCCTCGGCCACGGCCAATGCCTACGATGCCGTCCGGACGCCGCGGCAGCCGGGCTCCACCTTGAAACCCTTCGTCTACGCGCTGGCCTTGAGCCGCGGCTGGACGCCGGCCACCATGATCGATGACCGCCCCTTGAGCGAATCGGTGGGCCTGGGGCTGCATACTTACCAGAACTACAGCCGCCGGCATTACGGCCCGCTCTCCCTGCGTGAAGCCCTGGGCAACTCTTTGAACATTCCGGCGGTCCGTGCCATCCAGTACGTGGGCGCCGGGAAATTTCTGGACACCCTGCATGCCCTGGGCATCCGGAGCCTCGACCGGCACCCGGATGTCTACGGGGACGGACTGGCCCTTGGAAACGGCGAGATTACCTTGTTCGAACTGGTCCAGGCCTACGCCGCCCTGGCCCGTGGCGGGGTGTTCGTTCCCCTGCAGGTTCTGCCGGAGCCGCCGTCCCGGGGCTTGACCCGACGCGTTTTCAGTCCCGAAGTTGCCTCGTTGACGGGGCATATCCTGTCGGACGCGAACGCCCGGCGCCTGGAATTCAGTGCGGACGGCATCCTGGACATGCCCGTCCAGACGGCGGTCAAAACAGGCACCTCCAGCGACTACCGGGATGCCTGGGCGGTGGGCTACAATTATGGCTACACGGTGGGGGTCTGGATGGGCAACCTGGACCGTCGCCCCATGAAGGCGGTCACCGGGTCGGTGGGCCCGGCCCTGGTACTGCGCTCGGTCATGGCGGAGCTCGTTCGCGGCCGGGCCGTCGCGCCGCTTTATTGCAGCCGCCGGCTGGTACAGGCCGCGGTCTGCATTGCCGACGGTCGGCTGGCCGACAGCGACTGCGACCGCCGGGAGGAGTGGTTCGTGCCCGGAAAGATGCCGGCGGCCCGGGTCCCGCCGGTCGGTGCGCTTCGCATCCGGCAGCCGAGCGCCGGGCTGCAGATGGCGATGGACCCCCGCATCCCGGACGATCTGGAGGCGTTTGAATTCGAGCTGGCACCGCGGGGGGATGTCGTGGGCGTCGAGTGGTTTCTGAACGACCGCCTGCTGGCGCGCACCCGGGAGGTCCGCTACCTGTGGCCCTTAGCGCCGGGCGTGCACCGGCTGATGGCCAGGGCCTGGCTGTCGGGGGAGGCGCGCCCCCTCGAGACCCGGACGGTGGTGTTCGAGGTCAAATAACACCGCACGGGCATGCCCATCCCTATCGGCGCCCCTTGCGCCCGTCCAACACCCGGCGAATGTTCAGGGCCAGGTCGCTCAGATTGAGCGGCTTCATCAGCAGAGCGCTGATGCCCAATTTCCTGGCCCGGGGACCGTCGATGCGGCTGCTGTAGCCCGTGCACAGGATGACGGGGATTTTCTTGCGAAGTTTGAACATTTCCCGGGCCAGTTGATCCCCGGTCATGTTCGGCATGGTCATGTCGGTGATCACCAGGTCGTAGCGCTCCGGTGCCCGGCGGAAGCGCTCCAGCGCCTCGGCGCTGCTGGTGCAGCCCTCAACGCGGTAGCCCAGCCGTTCGAGCCCCTGGCGTCCGAACGTGACGATAACGGCTTCGTCGTCCACCAGAAGAATACGTTCGTGGCCCATCGGCAGGGCCGCCTGCTCGGCCGGCGACTCCGCCACGGCTTGGATGACGGGCAGATAGACGGTGAACCGCGTTCCCTGGCCGACGGTGCTTTCCACCCGGATATCCCCCCCGTAGCTCTGGACGATGCCGTGGACGACGGCCAGGCCCAGCCCGGTGCCCTTGCCTTTTTCCTTGGTCGTAAAATAGGGGTTGAAGATCTTGTCGACGATGTCGGGAGAAATGCCCCCGCCGGTGTCCTGGACGCGGAGACGGGCATAGTCGCCCGCCTGCAGCCCCGGGTGCAGGCGCACCGAGGCCGCGTCCAGGGCGATCTGGTCGAGGCAGACGGTCAACCGGCCCCCCCGGGCCTCCATTTCCTGGGCCGCGTTGGTGCACAGATTCATCACGATCTGATGAATCTGGGTGGGATCGGCCATGACGTTGCCCACCCGGGGGGCGATCTCGACATGCATTTCGATGGTGGTGGGCAGGGAGGAGCGCAGCATCTTGAGCGCCTCTTTGACCTGGCTGCCGAGTTGAAGCGGCTTGAGCTCCTTTTCGTCCTGCCGGCTGAAGGTCAGGATCTGCTGGACCAGGTCCCGGGCCCGCATGCCGGCGGCCTGTATCTGCCGGAGATTGCCGTGCACCGGGGAATCCGCGTCCGTATCGAACAGGGCCAGTTCGGCAAAGCCGATCACCGCCGAGAGGATATTGTTGAAGTCGTGGGCGATGCCCCCGGCCAGCACGCCGATAGCCTCCATTTTCTGCATCTGCTGGATGCGGGCCTCGTAGTCCTGGCGCTCGGTTTCGATCGCCTTCTGCTCGGTGATGTCCGTGGCCACCTGAAGACGGACGATGCGGCCGTCCACCCACTGAATGGCCCGGTCGTAATTCACGTACCACCGCCGCGTCACTGGATTTTTGTTTTCCCAGACACAACCGCTGGTGGGCTGGCCGTTCGCGTCGACCAGGCGGTCGTTGGTGCATACCGGGCATTGCTGCGGTTCGTTGCGGAAGACCTTGAAACAGAGGCGGCCGGTGAAATCGCCGCCGAAGACCTGCTTCATCTTCTCGTTCATATACAGAATTTCGAAGGTTATCATATCCGCCACGTAGATGGTGGCATCGATGGATTCCAGCACGGTCAGAAAACGCTGGTGCGCGTCTTTGAGCCGGGCCTCGGCCTGCTTTCTGCCGGTGATGTCCGTATAGACGACAACGACGCCCCGGAGTTCTTCGCCGTCCATGATCGGGGCGCCAGACGCGATCACATGCCGGGGGGTGCCGTCCTTATGAAATCGAATGGTTTCGAATCGTTCCACCTGCCGGCCGGACAGCACCCGCCGGGTCTTGCGGTGGGCCTCGTTGTCGCCACGTGCCACGAGGCGATCCAACTCCTGACCGCGCGCCTCCGCTGCCGCGTAGCCGAACATCTGGACGGCACCGGGGTTCCAGTCGATCACGCGATGGCCGTCATCGGTGGTGATGATCGCGTCCGGTGCATACGACAGGACCAACTCAAGGAAATGTTGGCGCTGTCTGATCTCTTCCTGGGCGGTTTTGATGTCCGTAATATCCATCAAAACGCCGTCGAACACCACCTCGTCGCCATCCATATGGGGCAGGGCGTTACCCGAAAACCACCGAGTTTCACCCGTGGGTTTGATAAATCGGCCTTCGTAGTGCCAGGGGCTGACGGTATCCACGGCCGCATCGATGGAGGACAGAAAGCCTTCCTGTTCTTCGGCCGGGATTTGACGGTATAAGGCTTCGAAAAACTTATCGATGGGCGCCTCCAGCCCGAACAATTCGGCCGCCTGAGCGCTCACATAGCGCAACCCGTATTCACGGGCGGGTGTGGCATAGAATTGGTAGATGACGCCGGGAATGTTGGCGCTGAGCCGTTTGAGCAGATCGTCCCTTTCGCGAATTCGCTGCTCGTGGGCGTAGGTTTCGGTAACGTCCCGGAAGACCAGGACCACGCCCACGACCGCTCCGTCCGCATTCCGGATGGGAGCGGCGCTGTCGGCGATAACGTGTTCGCGACCGCCCCTGGCCGCCAGCACGGTATGCCCGGCCCGCGCGATGCGATCGGCACCGGCCATGACAGCCTCCATTCGATGGCCCTTCGGCTCCTGGGTGCGGGCATGGATGACGTCGAACACCTCGGGGAGCGGTCGCCCGATCGCTTCCGGGGCCGACCAGCCGGTTAGATTTTCCGCAGAGGGGTTCATGCGCATGACCACGCCGTCGGTATCCGTGACGATCACGCCGTCGCCGATGGCATCGAGGGTGATCTTCAGGTTGTTCTGGCTCAGTCGCAGCCTCTCTTCGGCCCTCTTGCGCGCGCTGATATCCAGGGCGACCGACAGCATGCAGGCCTCGCCGGCCACGTCGATGACCTCGGCGAAATAGAGAACCGTCAGGATTCGGCCGCTGCGGGTCCGGCGCCGGACCTCGAATCCACGGACGCTGCCGTCCTTTTCGATGGCTTGCAGGACCCGATCGCGGTCGGCGGGATCGGCCCAGGTGCCGACGTCCAGCGAGGTTCGGCCGATGACCGCTTCCCGCTCGTATTCCATGACCCGCTCGAACGTTTCGTTCACCTCCACGTAGCGGCCGGTTTCAAGCACGCTCAGAACGACCAGCACGGGGCTGCTGTTGAAGGCCTTGGCGTATTTCTCCTCGGAGAGTCTGAGTGCCTCCTCGGCCTGTCGGCGCGCGGTGACGTCCTCGACGATGCCCTCGATCAGCTGCTCTCCGGTTTCCGGATCGGAGACGAAATGCGCATTGACGCTCACATCGATGACCTCCCCGTCATGGCGCCGGAAACGGGTGCTGAAATTCGTGATCTCCCCGTCGGCGCGCAGCTTCGCGATCACCCGGTGGCGATCCCGGGGATCGACGTAAAGCTGGCGGCTGACGTCGGTGAGCGCCGCGCGAAGGGCCTCCGGCGACGGGAAGCCGTACATTCGGGCCAGGGCCCTGTTGGCCGTGAGCATGCGGCCCTCGAGGGTCGCCTGAAAGATGCCTTGGACGGAATGGTCGAAAATGCTGCGGTATTTTTGCTCCGAGCGCTTCAGCTGCCGGAGATGTTCGCTGTCTTCGATCCAGGAGTGAATCAGGCGCACGGCCACCCGGGCCAAAGGCCTGGTCAGCGCCAGTTTGCCGGTGATGCCAAAGGCGGCCACCCGCCGGCCGTCGATGGTGATCGGACAGCTGAAGCCTTCGCGCACCAGGGGATTGTTCGCGGCCTCTTCAGGGCTGACGGCGTAATCGTCGACCTGGCCCCGCATGATCTTCTCGGCCCCCGCATGCAGATCGCCGATACGGCTGGGGTCGGTGGCGCGCACGATGATCCCCTTGTGGTCGTAGATCAACACGGGAAGGCCGGTCTCGGAGTGGACCACCTCCATGAAATGCTCGGCCATCTTCCAGAACGCATCTGAAAGCCGCATAATCATAGCTCCAGGTGGGGTGGGGCGCCTATGGCCGTCATCGACCGGGTCGAAGCCGGGCGACGATAACTTTCGAAAACCACTGCTATTATCACTCTATAAGCCGAGTTGCCCCCCCAAGGCAAGCCTATCCCTGTCCGACGGTGGCCTCTTTTGCAAAGGCAGCGGGTGGCAAGGCGTCCAGGGTGTAGGCCAATTTCTTTTTTGACAATTGCGGCGGCGGCATTTAGGTAGAAAAAGTCAACCCGAGCGTTCGATGGCGTCGACCGTTGCGCGGCCACCCGGCTGCAGCGGTGCGGCCGTTGTCGTGACGGCGGAACCATGCCCCGGAGGGCGCCATGCGATTGAGTGAACTTGAAACCCCATGCCTGGTGCTGGATCGCGAAAAGCTGGCCCGCAACATCGCTGCACTTCACGTGCGCCTCAGGGGCCTGGGCGTCAATCTGCGGCCCCACGGCAAGACCGCCAAATGCATCGATGCGGTCCGCCTGGCCCTCGAGGGGCCGTCCGGCGGTATCACGGTGTCCACCCTGAAGGAGGCCGAGTACTACTTCGATCACGGGATTGTGGACATGATCTACGCCGTGGGCGTCGCGCCGGTGAAGCTCGATCGCATCGCCGCTCTGATCGGAAGGGGCGCACACCTCAGCGTGATCCTGGATTCGATGGCCCAAGCGCGCCTGCTGGCCGAGCGGGCCCGGGCGCACGACCTCGTGATCCCGGCCCTGATCGAACTCGACTGCGACGGCCACCGTTCGGGGGTCGTCCCCGATGATCCGCTTCTGACCGAGATCGGCCGCTTTTTGCACACCCAGAAACACACCGCACTCGCCGGTGTACTGACCCACGCCGGCGAATCCTACAACTGCCGCTCCATCGAGGCCATCCAGGCCCTGGCCGATACCGAACGGGAGGCAGCCGTAAAGAGCGCCGAAGCGCTGCGGCGCCTCGGGCTGCCTTGCCCCATCGTTAGCGTGGGCTCGACCCCGACGGCCAATTTCGCCCGGGACCTTTCCGGTGTCACCGAGGTTCGCGCCGGGGTGTTCATGTTCTACGACCTGGTCATGGCGGGGCTGGGCGTCTGTGCGGCCGACGATATTGCGCTCTCGGTGCTGGCCTCGGTGATCGGCCATCAGGAGCGCAAGGGCTGGATCATCACCGATGCCGGCTGGATGGCGCTTTCGCGTGACCGCGGCACCGCCTTCCAGGCGATCGACCAGGGCTACGGTCTGGTCGGCGATATGACGGGGCGGCCGCTGGGGGATCTGATCGTGACCGGCGTCAGCCAGGAACACGGCATCGTGGCCGGGCGTGCCGGAAAGCCCACGCCCGCTCCGTCGCTCGAGGTGGGCGCGAAGGTCCGAATTTTTCCCAATCATGCCTGCGCCACAGGGGCCATGCATGACCGCTACCAGGTCGTGGACGGCGAGGACAAGGTCGTCGCCGTCTGGTCGCGGATCAACGGGTGGTGAATCGACGGATGAGCGCCTTTGAACGTCAATCGCTTGAGCGTCTGGTCGCTCGCTGGATGGCCGAAGGCTGGCAGAAGGGCAACCCGTCTATCGTCGACGAACTGCACGCGAACGACTTTGTGGATCATGCCTCTGCCGGCCGCGCCGCGGACCGGAGCGGATTCAAGCAGGGCATCATCGAACTGTATGCGGCCTTCCCGGATTTTCACGCCGTCATCGACGATCACGTCATCGACCTCGAGGCTCGGAAGGTGGCCGTGCGCTGGCGCGGTTCCGGAACACACCGCGGCCCATTTCTGGGCCAGCCGCCCACCGGACGAACGATCCGGTTCAAAGGCATCGAGATTCTGTATTTCCGACAGGACCGGATCATCGCGCGCTGGGGGGAGTGGGACGGCCTGGACATCTTCGCCCAGATCAGTGGGTCCTTGCCATGATGCCTGCCTGCACGACGGGGAGCCTCTTTCAAGTTTAATACCCTTCCGCCAACGCGATCGTCCCGGGCGTTCAAATTGACACTGCAGGGCGCGCTTATTACCCTGTTGGCAACTTAAAAGCGAACAACCGCGTTTTCATGCCCCCACCACTTTTAGACAAGGAGATGCCCATGGATATTGTGGACCTAAAAGCGACAGCCCGGAGACTGGTTGCCAGGGGTAAGGGCATCCTGGCCGCCGATGAGAGCTCCCCGACCATCAAGAAGCGCTTCGACTCGATTCAGGTCGAATCGACAGCCGCCAACCGTCAGGCCTATCGCGAACTGCTTTTCACTACCGAAGGCGCCGATGCTTTCATCAGCGGCGTTATTCTCTTCGACGAGACCCTGCGCCAGACGTCGGCCGACGGCACGCCCTTTCCGCAACTGCTGGACGACCGGGGCATCGTCCCCGGCATCAAGGTTGACCAGGGCGCCAAGGCCATGGCCGGTTTTCCCGGAGAGAAGATCACCGAAGGGCTGGACGGGCTGCGGGGGCGGCTGGATGAATACCGGCAGTTGGGCGCGCGTTTTGCCAAATGGCGCGCCGTCATCACGATTGCCCACGCCCTGCCCAGCGACGCCAATGTTCAGGCCAACGCCCATGCCCTGGCCCGCTACGCGGCCCTGTGCCAGGAGGCCGGCCTGGTTCCCATCGTCGAACCGGAAGTGCTGATGGATGGCGACCACGACATCGCGCGCTGCGAAACGGTGACGGCACGCACACTCCAGTCCGTCTTCGACGCCCTTTTTCACCAGCGCGTCGACCTGGAAGGCATGCTGCTCAAGCCCAACATGGTGATCTCCGGTCTGGCCTGTCCCGAGCAGGCTGATGTCGAAAGCGTGGCGGCCCGGACGGTCCACCTGTTCCGCCGGGTGGTGCCGGCGGCCGTGCCCGGGATCGTCTTCCTATCGGGGGGGCAGAGCTCGCTGGTGGCCACCGCCCACCTCAATGCGATGAACGTCCTGGGCCCGCACCCCTGGGAACTCTCCTTTTCTTATGGACGGGCGCTCCAGGAGGACACCCTCAAGGCCTGGGGCGGAGACCCCGGACGCGTGGCGCAGGCCCAGAAGATCTTTCATCACCGCAGCAAGTGCAATGGTGCTGCTCGCTACGGGGAATACCGCCCGGCCATGGAAGACGAGGCCGCCTGAAGCCGTATGACATAAACCCGCCGGGCGATCGCCGGGGCCGTGGTTTTCTCCCCCTCCGACCGCCTGGTCGGGATTTGCCGCTCCCGCTGGCGCTCTCCGGCACGCCCCCCACGGCCGTGAGTATGATATCATTATTATTGTTGGATTTTATCGACGTTTGCGCCCCATTCGTGTATGCTGGTGCGACTGATCGCCAAGCTGCCCCGATGGCGCTGCCCGAAGCCCGAAATCCGAACCGCTGGATGTCATGTTGTGGATTTGCCCTTGTGTGGTTTTCGCCCCGGAGTCCCGAATGCTGGCCGTTCCGTTTAGCTTCCAGTTCAGTATCAGCCAGTTCTTTCAGTCGCCGTTCAATGTCGCCCTCGCGCGCATGGTGCCCCTGCCGGTCTTCCGTTTTTATTGCTACGTCGTCGGCCTGTCCTATCTGACGGTGCGCGCCGATCACCGCCAGCAGGTGGCGGACGGTGTTCTCGCCAATCTGCCCGGCCTGACGAAGGCCTCGCCCCCCAGCGATTATCTGCTTTGGAAGACCTATCTGGGCATCTTCGAGCATTACTTCGAAAAGCTGGTCAACGCCTACCATCCCACCGCGCGCCTGGAACGCTATCTCTCGGAGCAAATCACGGTCCGCAACGAAGACTGGCTGAAGCGGGCCTACCGCGAACAAAAGGGCCTGCTCCTCGTGAGCGGCCATTTCGGGGCGGTCGAGTATCTGCCCCTTTTCCTGGCCCTCAAAGGCTATGCGCCGGCTATGATCATGCGGTTTAAAACCGAGCGTCTGCGGCGGGAATGTATTTTCCGGTGCCGTCAGTTCGACGTTGAGGCCATCGACGCCGATCAGCCCAACGCGGCCCAGAGGGCGCTGCGGGCCGTCAAGCGGGGACGCATCCTGATAACGCTCTGCGACGAATTCACGCACTGGCGTCCGCACCGCGAGCGTCACGTCTCGGTCCTGGGCCGTCGGGTGCGCGCGGACCGAACCCTCGACGTGCTCCACCGCCGCAGCCGGCCCCCAGCCTGCCTGGGACTGGTCCAGCGCACCCGCAGCGGTTTTGCCCTGCAGATCGAACCGATGACGGACGGCGGGGAGACGGCCCGCCTGGGCGAGTGCTCATGGCAGCTCCTGGAAGGCTACATCCGGCGATTTCCCGAACAGTGGTACCAGTGGCGGGCGGTGGCCAAAGAACTCGGCAGTTATGAGCGGCAGTACAACTAAACCGCGTATCGCCGGGGAAAAATGGATTCGGGTCCAACCGCAGGGCTTTCTGTCGGGCCCGAAATCCCATGGCGGGATAAGCCTTTCAAGCTGCCGTTTAGACCGCCAGGCCGTCTTCCAGAATTCCGCGCCCCTTCTCCAGGTGTTCATCCGAGATGACCAGCGGCACGAGGATGCCGCCGGAGAAATCGATTTATTCCCGACCGCCGCTATCCCAGAGCAAGGTCCCCTGAGCCTTGTCGATATAAACGGGGGCACTGCTGACGCTGCCATTAGCGGACATGGCGGCCCGTCGCGCTTCCCCATGCAGTGCGGCAGAAGATGGGGTCATGGTTTTCTCCAATCTGGGTTCGTCATCGGTTCTTGGCCGGGATCGTGGTTTTTCTGCTCGAAGCTGGGCGCCATCGACATTTGGGGTCGATCTGCGACATATCGGTATTAGTATGGAATTGTTATCCTTTTACCAACGTACCACATAACAGGGAGTGCTCGGACATGCAGCCTGCCCCTATGCCCAAAGATATATGCTGTGAGAACTTCAAGGGCCTCCTGGCGTATATCCGCAACCATTACGGCGATGACGGCGTTCGGCGGCTTACGGAGGGACTGGTGGGCGGGCCCTATTATGTGAGGGATAAATTCAGCCCCGATCGGATTATTCCGATACGTCTGGAGCAATTGACCGATCCGGCCTACTGGGTGTCCAACGATTTTTCCCTCGCGCTTCTGGGCAACGTCAAGAAACTGGTGCCGGGTCCCACCCCGCTCTACACGGCCGGCTGCGCCATGGTCCAGGAAAGCCTGTCGCGCACGACCCTGTTCGCCGCCCGGCTGGCCGGTCCCCGGCGTTTGGCCCAACGGGCGGCCCGCATTAACGCCCGTTTCAACCGCACGAAGGATGTGCATCTGGCCGGCTCCACCGCCACCTCGCTGGCTTTCGAGCTCAATTATCGTTCCGGTTTCAAGGTCACGCCGGACGTCTGCAACTGGAACCTCGGCATCTACAGCGGGATTGCCTCGCTGACCGGGGTGACGGACGTCGTCGGGCGGGAGACGGCCTGCGTGCTGGAAGGGGCGCCCCACTGCCGTCTGGAAATCACCTGGAAAAGACGCCGGCTCATCCCGCGCCTCGTGCGCGGCGCCCTGGCGCCGATCGTTCGCTGGTGCGTCCGGGATCTGATTGACGATTACGAGAGAACCATCGAAGAGCGCACATCGCTCTTTGACAAACTGACGGCGTCCGAAAAACAAGTACCGCACGCTTTTCGAGGATTCGCGCCAGCCCATGAGCCTCACCCGCGAGGGCCGCTTGGTGGAGGTCAACCCCGCCTGGCTCGCACTCCATGGTTACAGCGACAAGGCGGACGTCCTTGGCCGCGATGTCATCGACTTCATCCACCCTGACGACCGCCGGCTGCTGGTCGCCCGCCGCGCGAACGCCCCTGCCGCCACGTCCGGGGTCGCGAGAATGCGCGACCTGAGCGCCGCCGGGGAAACGATCGACGTGGAAGTCTACGCCAGCCGCATTGAATATGGCGGTCAACAATCCACGCTGACCACGGTGAAGGACGTCACCGCGCTCAAGCAGGCGGAAGCCAACCGTCTGCAACTCGAAGCCCGTCTGCAGCGGGCCGAAAAGATGGAAGTCGTGGCGGCCCTGGCCGGCGGGGTGGCGCATGATCTCAACAACATTCTCTCGGGCGTTGTCGGATATCCGGACCTTCTCCTGATGCAGCTTCCCAGGGACAGCCCGCTGGTCGAGCCGCTGCAGACCATCCAGGACTCCGGGAAGAAGGCGGCGGCGATCGTCGAGGATCTTTTAACCCTGGCCCGCCGCGGTGTTTCCGCACGGGAGGTTGTCAATCTCAACGCGGTGATCGATCGATACATTACCAGCCCCGAATACCGCCGTATGCTTTCCTTCAATCCGGGCGTCGAGGTAAACGTTAATAAGGACCCCGCGCTTCTGAACCTGAGCGGCTCGCCCGTACACCTGTCCAAAACGCTGATGAATCTCGTTTCGAACGCGGCCGAGGCCATGCCCTCAGGCGGGCGCATCACGATTACCACGGCCAACCGGCATATCGAGCCGCAGACCCGCGACTACGAGGAAATGCCCGATGGCGACTACTGCGTCCTGACCGTCCGCGATACCGGGATCGGTATTTCCGAGGAAGACCGCGACAAGATCTTCGAGCCCTTCTACACGAAGAAAAAGATGGGGCGCAGCGGGACCGGCCTGGGCATGGCCGTGGTCTGGGGAACGGTGCAGGATCACGCCGGGTTCATCCGAATTCAGAGCGCG
>JAAUYD010048265.1_pt1 | contig 13172 bp, 9 predicted proteins | sample 7278101 | NCBI WGS metagenome assembly JAAUYD01 (sample SAMN14350128, study PRJNA611818) | marine sediment metagenome | isolation source: surface marine sediment (0.6m) | place: French Polynesia: Moorea | collected 2018-08
CATCGTTAAAGAAAGCTTTGAGAGCTAAGGAAAGGATCGAGCGGACAGTATCAACCAATCCTTGGTTAGCATTGCTATTATTGCCGATAATCATGGTCAATAAAGCGGTAGCCAAAAAATCTTTATAGTCAGCAAATCGTTCTTCCTGTAGCTGTGAAGGGAGAGAACTTAAATCAGGCAATTCAAATAGATTGCTTGATTCCTTACCGATGTCAAAATACGCTCCATCTACTCCCATGAATTTGGTGTAGTCGGTAAAGGTGCTTGTGCCATCTGGTTTTGGATAATCCATAGCTACTACTGGCATGCCATGAGCTAAAGCTTGAGTCAGGATTCCACTAGCCAAGACACTTTTTCCGGCTCGGGTTGTAGCGAATAGTCCTAAGTTTTTATGTTCTTTATATATATCCAGAAATATTGGAGTTCCACCTTCTGTTGCCACAAGCTCAAAACCTTTTGGATCGATAGTTTTGGTCTTAACCAGTGGGATAAGTCCAGGAACTTCTTGATTTAAATAAACAATTCTTCGGTTAAAGGGAGTGGCCATTAATCGTTCGCGAACGATTGGCAGAGTCTGTAACCATATTCTCCAAGTATATTCATTTTCTCTAATCACCCAAGCAGGTCTAAGGAAGCAAGATTCTAGATAGCTGCAAGCATCATCTAATTTATTAAGCTGATTGCGATAAAGTAAAAAAACAGTTGCAGTATGAATTGGGATTGCTCCCGAATATAATTCTTGTTGTGCTTCAACTGACTCCTGAATATTCATTAAAGATTTGACGTCAATTGAATTTTTCTGATCTGCTAGAGCGGCATTTGTATTCGATTGTTTGGTTAAACGTTGCATGTTGGTTTTAACCAAACTCTCGTTGGCTCGAGTGACTTGAGAAATAATTTCAATATCATATACTCGATCGCGAGACACCACATCCCACAAATATTTAAGTTGAGAATCTTTATCTTCCCAGCCAGCAGGTTTATCAGCAAAGGTAAGGGCAGAAATATATTTGTTTTGTAAATTTACCCAACGGCGATCAGCAACAGGAATAGAATGTTCTGATTCCATCAGCATAGAACAAGGAGAAACATCTGAGTAAATTTCTTCCCTCAAACCATTTTCATCTAAAACTAGAAGTTGGGGAATAGAACGAGGAGAGGTTTTGTTAAAGCGATACCAGAGGATATTCCAAAGTTCCTTAGAGTCATAAGGGCGAATATCTAAGCCCATCTTGTTAGAAAGCAGTTGTTCCCAGTTTTGGAAGCCTTCGGTAAAAGACGATAAAAATATTTGTTCAATTCTGTGGAATTGAATTTGGTCGATCTCCCCAGTAAAGCTTTTCCAGTAACTTTCTACTTTAGAAAGAACTTGCTCTAAGACATCTTTGCTATTAGTTGTGTCTGGATTCACTGTATAGGTACAAAATAGACGTAAAGTTTTTGGCTTACGAATACCTTGTTGCGTAAGCTGTTGTACGCGGCATTTCTCTCCGATCAAAAGGTATTTGAGTTCAGTGTTGGGTGCTGAATCAATTAGCTTTTGTAATTGTTCTTGTCGATCGGTGTCGTCGGTAAAAGAACTCAGGTGAATTGTGAGATTTTCTTCTGATGGTAAATCTTTAAAGCCAGATACTATCGCATCAAAAACAGGGTCTATCTGTTCTTCTCTTAAAGTATGATGTATTCCTCTGCACTCGAAGCCGAATTTAATCACGAAGTTGTTGTTGTCTTTACCATCATGCAAAACGTAAGCTCCGATAGATCGACCCTGGAGATTCATTTGCAACATGGTGCGTAGTTCAATAGCTTTTTCTAAAGCTGTGAAGCGAATTTTTTCTTTTCCATTTTCAACTACTTTGACTTTTGACATTATTTCCTTCGAACTTAATATGTTAGGCTAAATTTTATTTATGTGTAGGGAACAGGGAACAGGGAACAGGGAACAGGAATAATAAAAAAAGTAAATTAAGAGATTTTGCATGTCAGTTATTAATGATTTTAAAGACTTAAAAATTTGGCAAAAAGGTATGGAGATTGCTGAGCAATGTTATTTTTTAACTAATAAGGCAACAGGGAACAGGCAACAGGGAACAGGGAGGAACAACCTGTTTCATACTCCTACTAAATAAAAATATTGGGTTCTGCGTCCCCCACCAATGGGTGGTAGGCGTTGGTTAGGGTTTTAAAGCCCCTACATTCTTGCATTCTCCGATAGGTGTGTGCAAACACTGTTCCCTGTTCCCCTTTCCCTGTTCCCTGTACCTAAACTTTTTCCTCGAGATGAATTGTATGGAATGGTACAACAAATAAGAAGATCTGCAGCATCTATTCCAGCTAATATCGCAGAAGGATATGGAAGAAGATATACACGGGAGTACGTCAGATTTCTTAACATTGCCCAAGGGTCAATAAATGAGCTAGAAACACATATTATTCTCTCCACTAGAGTAGGGTTGTGTAAAACAAAGGATGTAGAATTGATAATTTCTTTGCTTAGAGAAGAGAGTAGAATGATTGTTGCTCTTATTAAAAAATTAGAATAAATCATTCTGTTCCCTGTTCCCTGTTCCCTGTTCCCTTTTATTTTCTATGATTCTTTTTCTTGTTTTGCAAGATTGGATTATAGGTTACACGTATACGCACCCAGTTTGGTGGCTTGACAAATTTTGATAATATCCTCCATGAACCATTGGCAGTCAATATCCACCAACTAGAGATTCCCCAAGCAGCAACTAAAATTGTCCAAATCCAGCTTAGTTCAAAGGTTTGATGTAGAACTAAGGCAATGAAAACTGCGATCGACCAAGGGAATAATTGATCTGCAGGGATTGGACCAATATTGGGAGTTTTACCCAAAGTTTTATTGATCGCACGAAATTGTTTTTGTTTCTCTGCCATATTAACCTTGTAGAACTCTGCCTGTTCCGGGACCAATAATCATTCCAGAAAGAGTATCTCCCAGTGTCAAAACTACTAGGATTATTAACGGTGCTCGTGCTGCTGTTTGCCAATCCTCATCCCGACGCATTTTATCAACAACACCTATTAATGCCACTGCAAGATAAAGTATGACTAAAGCTCGAAAAATATTAAATATCAGAGCAATTGTAAGTTCCATACCTTCAGTACCGTCAGTGTTGAAGCTAGTTTTAAAGAAGTCTTCTGCTTTTACGAAGAATTGTGCTTTTACTGGAGTTGATAAGGTATCAATTGTGCATGAAGTCCCCAGTATCATATAAATAATTTTGCGGAATTTATTTATAAAATGAAATAAGAAATTTAATTCGTCTGAATAAATAACCGTTGCAAATCCAAAAATGATTAAGTTTAACAGCACAATCCCAATCAAGCTGGGATTAAAAAATAGGCTGATTGATGATAATCCAATCGCACATATAAACCAAGAATTAATATTTTTAGTCATTTTCATTCCTTGAGAGGGAAATCTAATAGAGAAGCTGTACCGCCTGCGACTGCTGTACAGCTTCTCTATTAGCTGTTCCCTACTGCCTTTTATCCTTCGTCCAGTATTAACTGTTTTCTGCTCCCAGATAAATTGACCCCCAAGGGGAATTTTGTTGTCCTAAACTATGTCAGGTCAATTTCTTTTTTTATACTTTTTGAGCTAATTTATATCTTGTATTTACTTATCTTAAGTATTAATTTTATATAAAAAATCTGAAAATTTAAGTATTTGTTCAGGCTTGTGTGTAACTAATATTTTGAACTTTCTATGTAGACTACATAGAGTATACTTGCTTATATTTAAGCTAATGTTTTAATTATGTCTGTAATCTATGCGTTAACACTTATTTTGTGGCTTTTATAGTATAAATAATTTTGATTGTTTTTAGTTTTATAAGTATTAACACACTTTTTTGTGTATATTGTAATTTAAATTAATTACGTGTTCTACATAGAATAATCCTGTAGATCGCCACTTATGAAATTTTTTCGTTTCTCTGAGTTTTAAGAGATTTTTTTACTCTTATAGGGATATTCTCTTCTGCTAATTCCACTAACAATGCCATCGCGTATTTGTTGCCATTACTGGCAAAATGCTTCCATATTGATAGCCAATCTCCGTAGGAAAAGGTAAGCTTGGTAGTATTATCAACTTTGCACTCGAAAACTTCTGAAATATTTAAATTAGAAATAAGTTTTACTTTTCTTTTTGATATTTCTGTCAGCCAATTGGCATCAATATGAACGGCTTTCAATCCTGAACGAAAATCTATGTAGTATTCATCTGTTGAAGTGTAGAGGATTTCTAGATCCTGGTTCTCTGCTATTTTTATTTGAGCTACACAAGTTTCAATATTTCTCAGTTTGCAGTTGAGAGGTTTAATTTTTCTTTGCGGGTTCAGTAAATTTTCTATTAGATCTTCCCAATCTTCATTTTTAAGTTCTATTCTTTTATGTTTGTATAATTCATTTCTTTTCAAAAGCAGCCTTAGTAGCAAAGCTACCGTTGTTAGACTATATCCCTGAATTACTTTTTTGTTGGGAATCTGCACATTTAAAGTTTGCAGATTATTAATCTTCACAAAGTTTTGAACTACTCTGGTTGGCTGACCACAAAGCAAAGCTATTTGGCGAATGCTCATTATTTTTTCCCCAGTAGGTAGTTCATATGCTGCCCAGCTTTTATATCGCCAATGAAAACGAGCTATTGTGGCTTTTGGTACTTTTATAAATGTTTCATCTTCTTTTTTCTCTTCATTTTTACATTGAGATTGTATATTTAATTCTAGAATTACTGGTATTCTTTTATTTCTAATTCTCTCACCTATCTCTTTAATTTTGTTCTTTTCTATTCTAGTTTTATTGTAATTAAATTTTGATGTCATGATTTCTGCGTTCGTCTACGTATTAATACTAAAAAGTAGAAAGTATTGGTGCAGTATTTTACTGTTTGTTTGGTGATGAAAAAATATTTAATGTCTATTGTAGACTACTACTATCTTAGATTCAAAATATAATCTTATTTTGTTTTTTGTTTCCGGCATATTTCAATCTCTCTCTTTGGTCATACGTGTTTTGAATAAGATTATAGTTGTTTTTAATGCTTATTTATTTGTGTATATAAGCTGAAAGGCTGTATTTATTGTGGTAATAAATATTGCTTTTCTTGTTTAATAGTTTTACCTTTTTATTTTTCAGTATTAGCCATATTACTTATTTAGTAAGAGTTTTAGTCCAAATTACGACAAAGTAAACTAAAAATTGATATTAATTAAAAGTAGCATTTTATGCTATCTATTTTTGATGTTGGCAGTTCATCAAGATATATCTGCAGTTATATTGCGTATTTGTCGCAAATTATTCTAATAAGTATTAAATAATCCCAATACCCATGCAAGTTTTTCAAGCTCATATTGGTTGTACCTAAAGATGGAATTATGGATAATAATAAAAGTATGGAAGTCCCAAAAGATACTAGCTCACAGCCTTTGGGATCTTCAAAAAAAGGTTTTGTTCCCAGGAAAGTAAATTTAAAGTCTAGTAAATTGAATAAAATTGATGATAAGGCTTTTCTGGAAGATGGTAATACTAAATTCCAGATGGTTAATGAATCACAAAATATTTCTAATAATGAAACTGGTAATGCTACTAAAAATCAGATTACTGATGAATTAAAAAATACCTCTAGCAAACCTTTGGCTGTGCAAGAAAAAGATAATACTGAATCACCATCTTCTTTAAATTCAACAAGTGAAGCTGAAGATGATAAGTCTCAAACTGACTTAAACTCTAAACAATCAAATGAAATTGATAATATTGATAATTTAAAAAATAAAATTATTAAAATTCATTTAGTTGATGGTGAGAAAGGTGGTTGTGGAAAATCTTTCTTTACCAAATCTTTTATTAAATATTGTGATTCTATAGGTCATGATTTAATTATTATAGATGCTGATAAAAGTAATGAAGATATCTTCAATCTTTATAAAGAACACAAGACTAAAAAAATTAGAAAAACTTTCTTTAGTGATGATGACAATAAACAGAAAGAGGCTGATTCAATTTTTACTGCTGCTTTAGAGAAAGAGAAGAAATCTGTACTTGTTAACCTACCTGCTCAAGTTGCTGAGAAGCTAAATTCATGGCTTGATTCTGGTGATTTGATTAATCTTGCTAAAGAAAATAATATTCAATTTATTAAATGGTTTGTATGTAACGGTAGTGTTGAATCATTTAATTTTTTCCTCAATTCTTTAAAATCTACTGATATGCAGCATATCTTAGTTGAAAATTTAGGCTTATGTGATGAAGATGGATGGAAATTTATTAAAGATAAACCTGAATTTAAAGAAGCTGAAACTAAGTATAATTTTATTTCAATTCCTCTTCATAAATTTCCTTTTTATGAACGTAACTGTATCGATCAGAATCAGATTCCTTTTACCGATATTTTAAATTCTGATGTCTTAGATACTGTCTCGAAAAGTCGCGTCAGGCGAATGTTTTTTGAAAAAATGGATTCTGCTTTTAAAGAAATAAAAATTATAAATGAGTAACTCAAAATATAATACAGATAACACTAAAAAAATTACTGATAGCTTAATCCATGAAGTTTTGGATGGTAAAAGTGAAGCTTTCAAGAGAAAGATTATTTCTTTTGTTATGAGTTGTGGCCTTTCTCCTGAAGATCCACTTTTATTATTGTTGATCGCCACCGGCAGTTTAGAAAAAACTCTTCAAGATGCTCCTATTGCTTTGGATCTCCACATTAAGACCTGGATTAAGCAGTTATCTGCATCCCTAGATGAACTGGCAATTTTATCATCACAACGTCAACAAATTGCAGTTACTAGAGCCGCTCAAGAACTAGTAAAAGAGGCTATGGCTAACACCACTGATTTTAAGGGAAGCCGTAATCTTTTGGCTATGGGTATTGGTGGTGGGCTAATAGCTATTTTTATTTTGTTTGTTGGTGCGTGTATTGGTGCCAATATGCCTGCTGCATTGAGAAATTTTTTAGGAGGTGGATATTCTCAAACACAAATGAATACATTGACTAATGATGAATATGATGCAATGCGTTGGGCTATTAGCGAGGAAGGTAAATTTGCTAAGAACCTAGTGAACTGGAATCGCGGTTATTTAGAAAATGGAGCTTGTGTTCAGGATGCCAAGAGATTAGGTGTTTCGTTGATTGATTATGGCCGCAAGGCCAAATCAGGATTTTGTATCCTTTGGGCTACTCCACCTAATCAACGCAAATTTGAAAAATAATTTTTCTCGATTCTAAAATTGAAATAATACCTCTTCAGGTACGTCTTCTATATCAATCTTTACCCAATTATTTTCTATAAGCTTATAGGCAATTTCATCTTCCTTTAATAAATAAGTTTCTCCTTTATTTGAATCTAGAACTTTTGATTTTTTTCTTTCTTCATATTCAAAATAATCGGTATTGACTAAGTCTTCACTTAACATTTCTTCGGGAGTCATTCCAAAATCATTCATATCTTTTTACCTCTATGAAACTTAAATATCTGATTCTAAAATCATATCTCAATTTATAGATTTTGACAGAGGAGGAAACAAGAAATAAATGTAGTATTTTCCCCATATATATTTAGATTTTGCATGTAAATAAATATTTTTAACAAGAAGGGAATACTCAACAGGGAACAGGGAGAAATGACAGGTTTCTCGTTCCCTGTGGTTCCCTGAATTAATCATATTTATGATTAATTCTTATTATTTATTGATATATTTATGACAATTAATTTTAAGCTTTTCGATACTAAGACAAAGCAGGATTTCCCTACGACATACTCAGTTAAAAACTGTCTTGCTGAATATTTATTTCCCGATGTTGAATTTAATATTGGCATTGCTTATCCGGAAGCAACAATTCCTGAAGATTTGAAAGATCATGATAGCAAAACTCTACAGTTTGCTTCAAAACATAGAATGATTTATGCTTCTGATCCTACTGTCAGAAAACAACTATATCCAAATGCAAGTGATGGTGTTGCTTATCCTTTGCCTTTCACTCCTTGTCTAAGCTTTCATAAATTGCCAAATGTAAGAATTTTAGTGGTGGATGATGTTACTGGTGAGAATGGTGGTGTTATTCCAGACGCTGAAGCTAAAAAATTAGTTGGTGATTGTAAAGGTTTAATTGACAAAAGCCTTGCTGAAGTCAATGGCATCAAAAATGTTTTTCAGTTTCGCCTTGGTATTAAGCCCCAGGAACAAAATCCTGTGATGCGTATTGCAAAAGGAACTCTTGCTCCTGCAGTACTTGATTTTGGGGGTTTAAAATATCAAACTTCACAAAAAAATCTAAGAGCTAAAACAGGTTATGATTTGGTTCTTGCTACTTCTTCCTTTAAGGGCAGAAAAGGAGAGTCTGCCATTACTCCTGGAGAATATCTTCTTGGTGAAATTGGTTTAGGAGTAAAGTACGAAGCTGTTTATCGTCCCCACAGTTTAGGAACCCAATTTTTAGTAAATTACCCTGTAGCAGTACAACAAGAAATACTACCTATTCTTAAAGAACAGGCTATTGAATTAGCTGATGCACAAAAAGATGTTAGAAAGCTTGCAGCTTTATATGTTGAGGACTATGAAAGACGCAAAGAATTAAATCCTGAACTTTCTAATGAAGAACCTGAGTTTGATATTTTTGATAATTTGTCTAATGATGATGAAGCTCAAGAGCAAGAGAAAGATTTATTAGTCTATGAAATAATCAAGGCTGATTTGAATGGATATTGCCAACTTCTGGAACATCCAAGAATCATTGCTGAGCTACAAGATTTTACAAGGAAAAAATGGAGAGATATAGCCACTGGTAATTCTATTAAATTTACTGGTGGTATGGCTCAACCAAGTTTAGACCTAAATGAAAATGAAGTTTGTATTCCAATAATACCTGATGGAGAAAAGGTAATAGTAAGTCGCTCTCCTCTGATAAATTCTAATGGAGTAATTATTCTTATTAATAAAAAGTTACCAAACACATCCCAAGGATGTGTTTATCTTAATCCTAAAGCTGCAATGGACCATCTTCAGTGTGATTTTGATGGTGATTATCCATTTTTTGCTAGATATAAAGATTTTCCTGTTCTTGGTGCAGAAATTGAGAAAAAACTAAGTCCAGAACATAGATATCCTCCAATTATTAAAAAAGACAAGATTCCTTATCAAGGAACTTTTCAGGAGATTGCTTGCTCTGCTATTGAGAGTAAGATTGGTATTATTGCTAATGCTATTAATAAGAATATAGCTTTACAGTCTGAAATAGATAATCTTCCTGAGACTGAAAAAATTTCATATATTGAAAAATTTTCCAAAAATTTAAAACAAGTACTTAAAAAACATGATAAGAATCAGTTAGAAATTCCAGGTAATTTTATTTATAAAATTAATGATATTCTTCTACCTTATTCTAATTCTCAGGAAATAGAAAAGAAATTGCAGATATTTAAGGAACTCCTTAAGGAGTCTACTGGAGTTCTTGGAAATGAATTGCAGATTGCCGTAGATGGACCTAAAAGTGCTTTAAGACCTAACCCATTGATATTGAAAGCTTGTAGCTCTTTGACTAACTATAAAAAGCTTAAATGGCAAAGCCAAAAAAAAGATACTCAAGTCTACTTAAATAACGGTATATCTAGCGATGGCTATAGCTGCATTGATTTAATGATTCAGCAAACAAATAAAATTTTTGAGCAATCTAGACTTAATCTTAGATCAAGACCCATACATCAGTTCAGGCAATTATACTCTCAAATAAAAACTGATGATTGGCATATATCTCAAGCAAAAAAAATTCAAACTACTTGTAACTTACTTTTAAAAAAAATTGTTCAGTTAAATCAAGCTAAAAAAACAGATACGGGACCTTATATAGTTGCAACTTCTCCTGTTGATGGTAGAAAGATAAAAATCACTAATTTAATTAAATATGACAATGCTAAAAATTATGATTTTTGGAATCAAAAAGTTATATCTCTTAAGATTTTACAAGTAGATCCTGATGAGGGTATTCCTCATCAGCTTCAAGCTTATAGTCGTAAAATTGTTAATAGTCAAGAGTATAGAACTTTGATTGGTACTGTTGAAGTTGAATCAATGAAAGACAGTAACATTCAAGTTGGGATGTTAATTGAAGATGCTAATATAGAATTTTTTAATGGTTATAATGATGGATTTATCGAGTCTCTAAGGCAGGAGAGAAAATTATATATTGATGACGTAAGAACAAAAATGGGTAATGATTTACAAATTGCTGCGGGGTTACATTTTGTTACTCACAGTAAGGGAAAGTATAATACAAAAGCTTTTGCTGCATTTGATGTTTTTCCTGAATTACTCATAGACCAACTTAAAAAATTACAATTTACTTCTATTAAAATAAATACTAGCTTTGATGAATTCTCTGGAGAAGAGTTTAATTCGTCGAAAATTATAGTTAGATTTGAAGATAGACCTAACCCAAGATTACCAGATAAAATTAATCGATTTTTAATGATTGGTGATAAAAGGCTTGGTTTTATTGATATTGATTCTCCTCAACTAATTTCTGGTATTTCTGCGACTGCGTCTATTTCTTCAATTCCAATTAGTTCTTTAATTCTTACAAGTGCTGATGAACCTCAAGTTCAATTGCATGTCAATAATATAGATAAATATGATTTTTCCTCTAAATCATGGTCGCAAGAAGTTCATAATGTAGTCCTTCAAGAAGAATTAATATCGAAATCGAAAAGGAAAGTGGTAACTGCAAAAATTAATAATCAAATTTTAGGTACTGTTACTAAATCCTCATTAGATGCTAGCTTGCCAGAGGATATTGATGTTAATACAGGTTTTAAGTTCGATTGCTTTATCGAAAGAATTCCAAATAATTATGCCAATGTAATTATCGACCCTGAAACTATTCAATTTGATGATTTACATTCCCAAATTCATGCTTCACAGACTAAACAATCTGACCTACCCAAGAAACTTGTTGAATCTCTTCCTCTTTCTCAGGCTTCCCAAAATAATCTTTTAAAAGAAGATATCGTACCTACTCCCAAGATTGATTTACAATCCCAAAAAACTGCCACTGTTTTGCTTCTACAATCACTAGATTTTCCTGATAAATTCCAGCAAGAAGCACAGAAAGTTTTATCTTTAATGTTAAAAAATAGTATTGATAGGGCTGTTAAGAAAGGATATTCTAATGTTCGTTTGATAGATGCTTCTCCTTATAAATCTGATTCAGTGCCTGTAGAAAAAATTAAAAGTCAATTTCCTCAGATAAAAATTGATTTTTTGGTAGCAAATAATATTTCAACTGCAACAAACCAGTTAAACTCACAAGACGACATTGTTATTGGTATTAATAATTTTGATACTCAAACAATTCTGCAATATTTATCTGATCAAGGTAAATCTGTTATTGCTTATGTTCCAGAAAAAAGAAGTTTTGACCGTTTTGAAGGTTCTAACTCTCCTCAATCCACACAGAAAAATGAACTGATAAAACCTCCTGTCTACATTTCCAAGGAAAAAACTGCTACTATCTTAGTCCTAAACTCAATAGATTTCCCCAGATCTACTCAGGAAGAAGCACAGAAAGTCTTATCTATGATGTTAAGAAGTAGTATTAATCGAGCTACTGAGGCTGGTTATTCTGATATTCATGTTATGGATGCTTCTTCTGAACAGTCTGATATTTCTACACTTTTAAAACAAATTGAAAATAATAATTCCAAACAAGATATAAAGATTCGTTTATCAAGCCTGAACTACTCCGAGAATGCTATACAACAGCTTAATTCTCCTTATGATATGGTTGTCGCTATAAATCATCCTAATACTCATCAATATATAAAGTCTGCTGCTGAACAGGGGAAAGTTGTTATTTCTTATCTACCAGAACAGAGAAAATTTGATTCTTTTAATAAAAAATCTACTATTCCAAAATCAATAGATACTTCTCTAGTAAATAGTCCACAACAAGTTAATAATATTTTACTTATTCAATCGGAAAAATTTTCTTCTGATGTGAAATCAGAGGCAAATAAGGTTGTCAATTTAATGTTAAAGAAAACTATTAATAGAGCTATTGAAAAAGGATATTCTAAAATCAATATCATAGATACTTCTTCTAATCATGATATTTCATCTATTAATGATATTAAAAAATCGTTTATAAACAAAAATATTGAAATTAATTTATCCACGATAAATTATGGGAATGCCATCAAAGAAATAAATTCACAAGACGATATTATTGTTGGTATCTTTCAACCTGATACTCAAAAAAAACTAGAAAGTGCCTCTAGTCAAAATATATCTGTTATTGCTTATGATCCAGATAGAAAAGCATTACATAATTTCAATAGAACAAATCAAAAAAATATTCCGAAAACATCTGGTAATGACTTAGAGTTCTGCTGAGACACTCTTCTTGCCATGATGTGAGGGTAAGCTTCGTGCTTTGCTCAGTGACAGATGAGAACTCGTCATCCCATAAGGTGAGGGCACTGACGTGCTTTGCTCGGTGAAGTTGAAAAACTCATCTTTACCTCAGGCGATGCACTGACGTGCTTTGCTCGATGAAGTTGAAAAACTCATCTTTACCTCAGGCGATGGCACTGACGTGCTTTGCTCGGTGAAGTTGAAAAACTCATTACTTTTTTAAAACAATTAATCCCTGCCTTTCTCTACACAAAGGCAGGGATTATTTTGTCCTATACCTGCAAAAAAATGTTATTAATTCTCAATTTACTTTTCTTTGTCAAGCTTAATCTGGAAGATGTAATTAATTTTTTGGTAGGAATTATACAGCTTGATAAATCTTCCATAATTCAATATTCGATTATTTTAATTTTTTCTTTTATTGAGCTATGAATCTACCATACTTTGTTACAAGTATGGAGCATTGGACATCAAAGCGTCAGAAGACCGCAATTCATAGAAAAAAACTTTCAGCGCCTTTCCAAAAGCTGATTTCTCATGATATTGCTAAAAGCTTATTGCTACCAAATATTAGCATATTAGATTATGCTTGCGGTTTTGGTGATGATGTGAAATCCCTTCAAAATATGGGTTTTCAAACTGTCGGTTATGATGCCTATCATTGCTCCAATACTTCTTTCTTAATCCCACGTAAATATGAAGTAGTTTCCTGTTTATTCTGTATCAATGTTATTGAA
>JAAUYD010217815.1_pt1 | contig 13161 bp, 11 predicted proteins | sample 7278101 | NCBI WGS metagenome assembly JAAUYD01 (sample SAMN14350128, study PRJNA611818) | marine sediment metagenome | isolation source: surface marine sediment (0.6m) | place: French Polynesia: Moorea | collected 2018-08
ACTCCTGCCACACATTACATTTTCCCTGGCGGCGGATATATATACACTCACTTCACACATTTGCGACATTAATCCATTCCCATGAACCGGTTTGCAACGTTAGAGTTGATATTCGCGGTATCTGGCGATAAGAAGTCCTCTGGAAATGGCAGTGCAAACGCCACATCGTCCCCAATCGAGACATCTACATCTCGACGAGAGTGCTATTTGGCAACGGCTGGAACAGGCCCGAAGGCCTCTTGACGAAAAGCAACTCCTCGAGATTCTCGCCAAAGCCGAAAGTCTTGAGGGGTTGGATCGTCTAGAGACGGCTCGTTTGCTGAATCTCACCGATCCCGAGCAGGTTCAGCAGGTTTTCGCGAGCGCGCGCAAAGTAAAAAATAGAATTTATGGACGCCGCTTGGTGGTTTTTGCGCCTCTGTATATTTCCAATCACTGTAGCAATGAGTGCACCTACTGCGGGTTTCGGCGGGGCAATCAGGAGCTGCATCGTACGACGCTGAATGTAGAGCAAATCAAACAGGAAACCACTGCGCTGATCGCCCAGGGGCACAAACGACTGCTCCTGGTGGCAGGAGAATCCGAGGGTGACCAGGGCCTGGATAATATTATCCAAGCTATCGATAATATCTACGCTGTAAAGACATCAAAAGGGGAAATTCGACGCATCAACGTGAACATCTCGCCGCTTCTTCCGGCTCAATTCGAACGCCTCAAACTACACCACATCGGCACCTACCAGATCTTTCAGGAAACCTACCACCAGGAGACGTATCAGAAGGTCCATCTCGGTGGTCTTAAGGCAGATTTTCAGTGGCGACTAGACACCCCGGAACGGGCCATGGCAGCTGGGATCGAGGATGTGGGTATCGGCGTCTTGCTCGGTTTGTTCGATTGGAAATTCGAAGTACTGGGACTGCTGACCCACATCGCCTATTTGGAGCGCACGTTTGGCATCGGTCCCCACACCATCAGTGTGCCCAGGTTGGAGCGTGCAGCGGGTTCACGGCTTTCCAAGGCGCCCCCCGCTCCAGTAACTGACGACCAGTTTCGCCTATTGGTGGCTGTGCTGAGATTGGCGGTCCCCTACACCGGTATCATTATGTCCACCCGGGAGACAGCAGATATTCGCACCGAAACATTTGCCCTGGGGGTTTCCCAGATTTCTGCCGGATCTCGGACCAACCCCGGTGGCTACACCCATAAAACGAGCAGCGCCCCACAATTTAGTCTGGGTGATCACCGCTCCTTAGAAGAGGTTGTTTTGGACCTGGTCAACCATGGCTATCTCCCCTCCTTTTGCACTGGGTGCTATCGCTTGGGGAGAACCGGCACCGACTTTATGGGCATGGCGAGACCAGGGGCCATTCGCAACCATTGCGATCCCAACGGTATCGCCACGTTTATGGAGTATTTATTGGACTTTGCCGCTCCTGAAACCCAACGGCTGGGACGTGCGTGCATCGAAAATGTCCTCGAGGAGATGGCGCCTGGACCCAGAGCCGCGGCGACCTCCCTCGTGCAACAAGTCATCGCCGGCCGGCGGGATGTATACTGCTGATGGTGGGGGTTTCCAAACACTTCGGGAATATTGACGAAATCCCCCCTCCCCCCTTTTTCAAAGGGGGCGTTTATTACCCATGACGAGGTACTAGATGACCAGACGCAACCGTGTCACTAAAGGCTTTCGACTTCATATCGGCATTTTCGGACGGCGCAATGTGGGCAAGTCCAGTCTGCTCAACCGCATCACCCGTCAATCCGTCTCTATAGTATCGGACGCGGCCGGCACCACCACTGACCCGGTGGAAAAACCAATGGAGATCCTGCCACTGGGTCCGGTCTTGTTTATCGATACCGCGGGCATTGATGACACCGGGGCGCTGGGAGCGCTCAGGGTAGAAAAAACCCGCCGGACGCTTCGACGTACTGATGTGGGCGTCATTGTCACGGACAACGGCACGCTCGGTGCGTTTGAAAAGGAGCTCTTACGGGCGTTTAAACACTTGGACATTCCGCCGGTGATTGTGTTCAACAAGTGGGACCGCTCCCGCCCTGAAGACGAGACCATTGCTGAGCTTAGACGAGAACAGATTCCGTGGGTCGGTAGCGATGCGACCACCGGAGAGGGGATTCTGGCCTTCAAACAAGCATTGCTCGAGGTTGCCCCGGCGGCGTTTTTGGAGTCACCGCAAATTGTTTCGGACCTCATCACACATCAGCAGGTCGTGATCCTGGTTGTTCCTATCGACAAGGAAGCACCCAAGGGGCGACTTATCCTGCCCCAGGTTCAGACCATTCGGGATCTGCTGGACGGTAACGCCGTGACCGTGGTGGTCAAGCAAGACGCCTTGCAAACCGCCCTGGACAATCTCAAACATCCCCCCAAGTTGGTGGTCACCGATTCTCAGGCATTTGCAGAGGTTGCCGACATGACACCGGACAATGTGTTGCTGACCAGTTTTTCGATTCTTTTCGCGCGGTTGCGTGGGGATCTGCCATTGCAGACCCAGGGGGCTCGCGCCATTGATACACTCAGACGCGGCGACCGCGTTCTGGTTGCGGAAGCTTGCAGTCACCATCCCATCGGCGAAGACATCGGGCGGGTCAAAATACCCAACTGGATCAACGAACACGTGGGGGGGGGTGTCCACTTCGAAACTGTTCAAGGCCATGACTTTCCAGACGACTTGAGTGGATACGGGTTAGTCATTCACTGCGGCGCGTGCATGTTCAATCGCAAAGCCGTGCTCAGTCGCATTTTACTCTGCAAGGAACAGGGGGTGCCCATCACCAATTACGGTCTGGTTATCGCTCATAAAATGGGCATTCTAGATCGAGCGATTGCGCCCTTTGTCGCCACGGAAGCCCGATAATGGACCGAGACGAGATTTTGCGATGGCTGAGAACGACCGATCCGGACGCCCTTCGGCGACTGTGGCAACGGGCCCATTCCGTTCGACTCGCTGGGCGAGGCGAACAGGTGCTGAAAAGAGGGCTCATCGAAATCGGTAATGACTGCCGTCGCAGCTGTCTCTATTGTGGTCTGCGCCGTGAAAACCACAATGTTCGGCGCTACCTAATGACCTCGGACGAGATCATGGATTGTGCGATCGCGGCTGCAGAAGACGGCTGCGACACAGTGGTGCTGCAAGCCGGAGAGACCGAATGTCTCACTGGGGAGTGGGTGGCCGAGCTGATTGAGCGGATTAAACAAATCGGCATGTTCGTGACCTTGAGCTTGGGTGAGCGGAGCGTCGAAGATCTTGCGCAATGGAAAGATGCCGGCGCAGACAGATACCTGTTGCGTTTCGAAACCGGCAACGCCGAGTTATTCGAGCGCATCCACCCCTTGCGCAACGGTCCGAGCCGAATGGACTTGATTCGAAAGCTCAAGCAACTCGGCTATGAGGTGGGTAGTGGCTCCCTCATCGGCGTACCCGGCCAGCGCTATGATGACCTAGCAGATGACATTCAACTCTTTAAAACCCTCGATTTGGACATGATCGGCACAGGCCCGTTTGTCCCCCATCCGAACACGCCTCTGGGAGGCTCGGATACTGCAGGGGCAATCGAAGATCAGGTGCCGGCCACAACGCAAATGACCTATACCGTCTGCGCCCTGGCGCGCATTACCTGTCCACATGCCAACATCCCGAGCACCACGGCATTGGCCGCGCTCGATAAGCACCATGGCAGACAGCGTGGATTGGCGTGTGGTGCCAACGTTCTGATGCCCAATTTTACCCCTGATAAGTATCGCGAACACTATGAAATTTACCCCCAGAAAAAAACCATTGGTCGTCAGTAAAAAAGACCGCACAACCTCCGGTCCCGGGCCTCCAATTCGGGTTTACAGTCACCGAATTCCTGTCGTAGTATCGCTTTCGTAGGCAAAAGGAGTTCCCCTTAATATGGCTAAAACCAACACTGTAAACGGGTTTTACAAACACCTTCGAACGCAGGCCGAATCGCGTTTTTCAGCAATCCACGACCACATCAAACTACGTATTCAAGTGGGTTCGGCCACCTGTGAACACGCCGCCGGTTCAAGGGAAGTGTACGATGAGTTCGAAAAACACATCCGACTGTCGGGCAGAGATGACATTTTACTGCATCGCACGGGGTGTACGGGCCGCTGCAGTCAGGAGCCCATTGTCGGAATTCTCGTCCCCGGGCAGATGCCCTTGAAGTTCACCGATGTCGATGCACAAATGGTGCACGATATATTTGTTACTCAGACACAAAATACGCTTTTGGACAAGCCGATCGAATCCGGAACCGAGACATCGCGAGAAGAGGTGCTCGAATTTCTGTTTTGCGATGACCGCCGCTGTCGTTGGGCCGGCAATGGTCGTCCCATGTCCTATTTTAAAAAGCTGATCGAAAAACACGAGGTTGATGCGGACAAAATCCATGTGGTGCCGAGCGGCTGCTTCGGTGCCTGCAGTGCTGACCCGGAAGACAAATTCGCCCACGTTTTGGTGCGCCCTGGGAAGCTGGTCTATCGCATTCAGGTCGAGGAGGACCTCGATGAGATCGTCGAGAAGCACGTGTGCCGGGGCGAGGTTGTGGACCACCTGGTGGAGCCTCACCAGCCGGTCAACCAAAAGTTCTTCGAGTTCTACGGAGACCTCGCCTTCTTCAACCGTCAGACACGTCTGGCCCTGCGCAACAACGGCGTCATCGACCCCACCAGCATCGACGAGTACATTCACTATGACGGCTTCAAAGCCCTGCACACCGTGCTCGCCGGCGGTGATCCGGAAGATGTGGTCTCAACCATCACCCAGGCAAAATTGCGAGGTCGTGGTGGCGGCGGGTATCCCACGGGATTAAAATGGTCCCAGATACGCGCATCCGAGTCCAACGTGCGATACATCATCTGCAACGCTGACGAAGGAGATCCCGGTGCATTCATGGATCGGTCAATGCTTGAAAGCGACCCGTTCAATGTCATCGAAGGGATGATCATCGGCGGATTTGCCACCGGGGCACAACAGGGGTTCTTCTATGTGCGAGCCGAATATCCCTTGGCCATCGCACGATTGGAATCCGCCATCGAAAAATGCCGCGAACACGGACTGCTCGGTAAGGACATCATGTCCTCGGGCTTTGACTTCGACTTGGAGATCCGGCTTGGCGCCGGGGCGTTTGTCTGCGGTGAGGAGACCGCGCTTATCAAATCGATTGAAGGTGAGAGGGGGCAGCCCAGAATCCGTCCGCCCTTTCCCACGGAGAAAGGGCTCTACGGCCAACCCACGGTGATCAACAATGTGGAGACCTTCGCAAACATCGCCACCATCATCAACTACGGCAGTGAGTGGTTTGCCCATATCGGCACTGAAGAATCCGGTGGTACCAAGGTGTTCGCGCTGGCCGGCAACGTCAAGCACACCGGCTTGGTGGAAGTCCCCTTGGGCACGACGCTGAGACAAGTGGTGTTTGATATCGGCGGCGGAGTGGAAGGGGACAAAGCGGTCAAGGCCATCCAAACCGGCGGACCGGCCGGGGGGTTCATCCCGGTGGATCAGGCCGACCTCGAAGTGGACTTCGATACCCTCAACAAGGCCGGCTCGATCATGGGTAGCGGCGGCATGATCGTCCTCAGTGAAGATGACTGCATGGTGGATCTCGCCCGGTTCTACATGTCCTTTTCTCAGGATGAATCCTGCGGTAAATGCACCCCCTGTCGAGAGGGAACCACCCGCATGCTGGAAATTCTCGAGCGCATCACCGCGGGCAAGGCCGATGCATCCGATCTCGAAAACCTGGAACGCCTGGCCGACTTGGTGCATCACACTTCGCTTTGCGGTTTGGGTCGCGCTGCCCCGAATCCGGTACTCAGTACCCTCAAGCATTTTCGGTCCGAATACGAAGCCCATGTTCACGAGCAGTGCTGCCCGGCAAAAAGCTGCAGTGCTCTGATCCACTATGAAATTGACGAAGCGCTCTGCACCGGCTGCACCGTATGTGCGAAGCGCTGTCCAGCTGAATGCATCGAAGGCGTCAGAAGAAAACCACACGCGATCCGTCAGCAATTATGTATCAAATGCGGCGTCTGTTTCGATGTCTGCAAATTCAAGGCAGTCAGTCGTTTATAAGCGGGGACCAAAGTGGAAACACCAATGATAACAATCAAAATCAATGACACGGATGTGTCGGTTCCTGAAGGCACGACGATTATGCAGGCCGCGGAAAAGCTGAATATCCACATTCCGCGACTGTGCTATCATCCGGCGTTGTGTGTCGAAGGATCGTGTCGCGTCTGTATCGTCGAAGTCAAGGACATGCATTTCTTCATGGCCGCATGCAGTGTGCTCGCCTGGGACGGCATGGCGGTTCAGACCTCCAGCCCGGCCATTCGCCAGGCCCGTCGCGACATCGTGGAGCTGCTCCTCGATAATCACCCGACCGACTGCAACACCTGCGTGAGAAACGGCAATTGCGAGCTACAGCGTCTGGCAGCCCACACCGGTGTGCATACCCGTCGATTCTCGGGACGTCGTAAAAAACCGGCCCAGGACAACAGCAGCGCCGCGGTGGTGCGTAACCCGGAAAAATGCATTCTGTGCGGACGCTGCGTGCGTGTCTGCAGAGATGTGCAGGGGGTGGAGAACCTCAGTCAGCACGGGCGCGGGTTCAATACGGTGGTCGGCCCGGCCAATCTGGCCGACATGGATGAATCGGTCTGCATTCAATGTGGACAGTGTATCAACGTCTGTCCCACCGCGGCCTTCAAGGAGAAACGACATACCAACGCTGTCTGGAATGCTCTGGCCGATCCCGACAAGCACGTGGTCGTCCAAACCGCCCCTTCCATTCGCGCGGCGCTTGGTGAGGGATTTGAGATGCCCGCGGGAACACCGGTGACGGGGAAGATGATCACCGCTCTCAGGCGTCTCGGGTTTGACGTGGTGTTCGACACCAACTTTGCTGCGGATGTCACCATTATGGAGGAAGGCACAGAGCTAGCCCATCGCCTACGAGACGGCGGTCCGCTGCCCATGCTCACTTCTTGCTCACCTGGCTGGGTGAGCTTCCTGGAGAAATTCTATCCCGAGCTGATACCCAATGTCTCTTCGTGCAAATCCCCTATGAGCATGCTGTCGACGCTGACCAAAACCTACTACGCGGAAAAGCGCGGATTAGACCCCTCGAGCATTTTCAACGTGGCTGTGATGCCCTGTGTGGCAAAAAAATACGAAGCCGCACGAAGCGAACACCGACTCAGTGATAAAACGCCGGCCACCGATGCCGTACTCACCACCCGCGAACTCATTTGGATGATTAAATCCTACGGAATTGAGTTCGAAACTCTCCCCGGCGGCATGTTTGATCGGTTATTGGGTATGTCATCAGGGGCAGGCGACATCTTCGGCACCACCGGCGGGGTGATGGAAGCGGCGTTGCGACTTGCTGGAGAATCCGTGACCGGAGATCCGGTCGACAAACTGGCATACACCGATGTTCGCGGTGTTGTGGGACTGAAAAAAGCAGAGATCGACATTGGGGACCAGACCTTGAGAGTCGCCGTGGCCAATGGGCTGATCAATGCCAAGCGGGTTTTGGATGAAGTGAGTGAAGATCGCGAAAAGTACCACATCGTTGAGATTATGGCGTGTCCAGGGGGATGCATCGGTGGTGGCGGGCAACCCTACCCACATGATGACATGGCCATTATGGACGATCTGTTGCTAAAGGAACGGGCCAAGGCACTTTACTCCATTGATGAGCAGAAACAGATCAGAAGGCCTCAGGAAAACCCGGAGGTTACTCGTCTGTATAACGAATTTCTACAGAAACCCAATTCGGACAAAGCTCACGAATTACTCCATACGACGTACCATATGCGTCACCCAAGGGGGATTCGATAATGCACAATAAATGCGCACAGCAAGACCATTGGCAAGACGTAAGGACAGCGTCCCGTCGTATCCTCGGTGACGAACTCTCCGACATGATCGAACAAACGCGGGCTTCAGGCAAAGCCGAGCATCATCTCATTTCCATCCTGCACAAGGTGCAAGGTCATTTTGGTTACCTGGGTGAGTCCCAACTCTACAGCGTTGCTCAGCTGGCCCAAATTTCACATGCAAAGGTGACAGGAGTCGCCACCTTCTACCACTATTTTCGCCTACAACCCCGTGGGAGGTACATCATCAATTGCTGCCTCGGAACTGCTTGTTACGTTAAAGGCGGTGCCCAATTGGCGGACAAATTCCGCGAAGAGCTGGGCATTAATTTCGGGGAAACCTCTAAAAACAGACTGTTTACCCTGGAAGCCACCCGATGCGTGGGAACCTGCGGCATCGCACCGGTGGTCATGGTTGGAGATGACGTCTACGGACCGCTAAGTCCGAATGAGGTTCCGACACTCATCGACAAACTGATGGATGAAGAGGATACAAGGGTGTCAGCCGTGAAGTGGTGAGATCAAGAACTGACTCGAAGTGGACAGGACCGCCCCACCTATCAACTCGAATCAACGCCCTATTTCGCATTTCGAGATGGCGGCAAAGACCACAGCCCTTTTGCTAAAATCAGAGTAGTTTCCTCTCTGGAGGAGGGCGGAACGCTGCGGATGTCAGAGGTGATTAGGCCCATACCCACTCAGGGGCCTTTGCCCCAGGCGTACTGCCAAGCTTCCAGAACAGGAAGCCAGCCACCACCGTGAGGAGTCCGAACACTTCGATAACCGTTGCCTCAAATATCTTTCCCTTTGACCAGTTGATGCTGTGCTGAATAAAGTTCATGGTCTCCTTCTTGATCTCTATGGACTCATTAAATCATGTCGTCTTGATTCGTTACTGAATTGGCCTCGAGATTCGGCGCAGGAATACCGACCAGATCTTCGGATAGATGCCAAAGGTGCTTTGCCGCGTCCACATTGGTGCTGGCGTCAGCCGGCTTGTTGGATGCCGGGTAGCCGCGCATTGTGCCCATACCGTCAGGGCCGTAGTAGCCGCCCGGCATCGCGTCGGGGGACACCGCGGCGTACAATGTGGGGAGAGCGCCCTGCCAGGGTTTCATCGCTACGATGGGATTGAACATGCGGATGAGAAGACTGTTCTTTTGGAGGTTCGTGCGGGTCCAACCCGGGTGGCACGCCATGGCCTGGGTCGACACGCCGGCCTCCCGGAAGCGCCGCTGGAGCTCCAGGGTGAACAACATGTTCGCCACCTTGCTAGCGCCGTAGGATCCCATGCGCTTGAAGGGACGGTTCGTCCACTGCAGGTCTTCGAGGTCCAGCTCACCGAAGTTCTGGGCCGAGCTCGACACGTTCACCACCCGCGATCCCTCGGTCGCGGTGAGCCGCTCGAGCAGCGCCAGGGTAAGCGCAAAGTGACCGAGGTGATTGATGCCGATTTGCAGCTCGAAACCGTCGGGCGTTTCCTCGCGCTGTGGCGGCATCATCACGCCCGCGTTGTTGATCAGCAGGTCAAGGCGGTCGTACTTGTCCAAGAACGTCGCTGCGAAGTCACGTACGAAGTTCAGTCTGGCCAGGTCGAGCAACATGAGATCGACTGCGGCCCCTGGCGCTGCCTCGCGGATGGCTTCCACCGCCTCTTCACCTCGCGTTCGACTGCGGCAGGCCACAACCACTTCTGCTCCCTTGAGCGCGAGCGCTTTCGCGGTTTCGAATCCAATCCCACTGTTGGCGCCGGTGACAATCGCTACCCGTCCGTTTTGGCTTGGTATTTGTTCTGACGTCCATTTTGAGCGACTCATTTTTCGCCTCCTTGTATTCTGGCTTGATCCCCGCGGCCATCCTTTGCCCTGGCCACAATAAAAATGTAGCGAGCAAATCGCGCTGCTTCACTAGCAGGTCGCGCCAATCCCACGGCAGAAGGTGCCAAACGGTTGGTTTTTGACTATCCCCAGCTTCTTCATTCGAAAGCGCAGGGTACTCGGATTCATCTGCAGGATCTCGGCGGCGCCGCCTTTTCCGGCGACCTGCCAACGAACCTGGTCGAGCACGGAGCGGATGTGTTCGGCCATGGCTTGGTCGAGAGTCATTGGCCTGCCGGTTGGACGGGAGGTGGAGCTTCTATTCGGATCGAGCCCGGGCGAAGTAAGATCGGGGAAGTGCAGGCCGTCACCGCTCGAAAGGATCAGCGCGCGCTCAACGATGTTCTGTAGCTCACGGACGTTGCCCGGCCAGTTGTATCGTTTGAGGCGGTCGAGGTCGTGGGTGGGGACCCTGGGGATACGAGCCAGGCTCATCTCTCTTGCCTTGCGTTCTACAAAGTACTGGATCAGCAACGGGATGTCTTCGCGCCTGAGCCTGAGCGGCGGAATGCGGATGGGCAGAACGCTTAGGCGGTACCACAGGTCCTCGCGAAAGGAGCCATCGCGCACCATCTGTTCCAGGTCCCGGTGGGTGGCGGCGATGACCCGTACGTCTGCGTCGATGGTCTGGGTTCCCCCCACCCGTTCGAATTTGTGTTCCTGTAAGATCCGGAGGAGTTTCACCTGGGCTTCCGGGCTGAGCTCGCCGATCTCGTCGAGAAACAGGGTGCCCCGGTGGGCCCGCTCGAACCGGCCCCGTTTGCGTTCGGTGGCGCCGGTGAACGCCCCTTTTTCGTAACCGAACAGCTCGCTGTCGAGCAGGGTCTCCGGGATGGCGCCGCACTGCATGGAGATGAGTGGCCCGGCGCTGCGGTTCGACGCCATGTGAATTGCGTGAGCGATCACCTCTTTGCCGGTACCGGTCTCCCCAAGGAGCAGGGTCGGGCTATTCGAGGGGGCTACCTGGCGAACCTGCTCCATCACACCGCTGAGCCCGAAGTCGGCGCCCACCACTTCCACGCCCACGGTCCGCTTGATGTCGGCGGTGAGGGCGCGGTTGTCCTCGGCGAGCAGGTCTTTCATCCGCGCCACTTCTCGGTATCGACGGGCGTTGGCCATGGCGATGGCAAAGGGTTCGCGCACCGTGTCGAGCAGGCGGGTGTGGGCTTCGGTGTAGCGGTCGTGGCCTTTGGCAGAGATCAGCAACACGCCGGCCAGGCCGCCGCCCACCTCGAGCCTCAGAAAGAGCGCAGAGTCTTTCTGGATCCCCGGGAACACATCCCGTAAGGAGGGGTGCTCCTCGAGGCAGTTGAACGCGAACGCGGTTGGAAAGTCGGCGGGCACGGAGCGGGTTAATGCGACCGCTTCGTTCGAGAGAACGATCTCGTCGCCACCGCCTCTCCAGATGAAGTCCACTTCGGGGCGTTTCGATTTGGCCACCACGAAGATGCGACCCACGTCGATCCCTTCCTGGTCGAGGTTGTTGTAGCCCAGCCCGATGGCGTCGACCGGGACGTGATCTCGCAGGTACTCGAACACCTGGGCGAGGGCCTGTTCGATGTCCAGGCTCCCGCAGATTCGAAGGGTCATCTCCCTGAAGAATTCGTTGTCATCAACGGTCATCTCGGCTCCTTGTTCGGGGCAATATATTGCAACAAGCGTAATATGTTGCGTCTAACGGCGCAATATTTAACGTCGTGGAATCCCCTGAAATGGTAAAAACCGTTAAATCTCAAGTGGTTGAAATTGGCCCAACGGTTGCGGCGGGTTTCTGGCAGGAGGCAACAACGAATGACCACGAAACCTGAAAATAGCGAAAACTCCCCGATGAAATGGATAGAGCTCATCCGGGTGAGATCCTCGGCCCATTCGCTGATTCAAGCCATGCCGGATCTCACAGCCCAGGTCAAAGAGATCGACCAAGCCACAACAGACGCGGAGACCTTAAGTTATCGCCTCCTTCCTTCCCATAAGACCGGCATCGCTCGGTCGCACCAGGACTCTACAATTGACAATTAGATAGTAATGACCGTATCCGCACGGGACACTCACTTTTCGACGTAAGATTGGGACGGCAGACAGTAGAATTCCTCGGTGTCGCAGCCCGCGCGGGGGTTAAGACACCAAACTAATTGTCAATTGTAGAGTCCTGACCCCTGAGTCTGAGTGTGGCCCAGCCTGACCCCATATCTTCTATGAGTTCGCTCAGCGAGCTTTACCGAGGAGCCATTGACCGTTCGAATTCGTGCACGCTTCTTCTGCCATTTCCAAAGCAGCGATAGTATTCCAGGTTGGCGGGTAGTAGTACCAGGTCATCCATGCAAGCGGATCTATCAAATCTGGAATTTTACACGACCCTGTCCACTCATCCGGGCATGGGTCTGGTATATAAGTGCCTTGGATCGCAGTACAGGCGGCCTCAAATGCGGTGGCGGTATAGCCGAATCCCCCAATGCATGCATCTTCTGTTGAAGGTATATTGATGCAACCGCCAGGAAGATTCGTTCCTGTGTCTGTTTCCGTGTCTGTGTCTGTTTCCGAGTCCGTGTCTGTTTCCGAGTCCGTGTCAGAGTCCGAATCGGTGTCAGAGTCTGAATCGGTGTCAGAGTCTGAATCGGTGTCAGAGTCCGAATCGGCATCTGAGTCACTATCCGCATCTGACTCGCCATTTTCTTCAGTATCAGGTCCATCATTGGAACTGTCTTCGCATCCGCAACAAAAACCAAAGAAGAAAAAAAGGATCCCGGCATATAGAAGGTATTGTATATCTCTATTTTCTCCAGTCACTGAGTACTCCTTTTGCTTTTTTTTCGGCGTGATCTGTACTTATATTTTTCGATTGCTGTGGTCAAGTTTTTTTTGTTCTTTGAATAGTAGGAATAGGGAAAAGGGGACACATTTCTTATGTATTCTCTTAATTATAGATATTTTTGTGACTCTCTATCCAAATGGACCTATCTATTGCCCATCCCGGAATACCTGCTTTCAACCTTGCCCCATGCAACTAAACGCAACTGCTATACTAAAAAGATTCATACCCACCACAGCTGACTACGGCATCCTCGCCTGCACCGTCGCCACCATTGCCTCTACCTTGCTCGGCGCACAAGATCGTAGGACAAATAAACCACCTTTTGAATATTCTGCGAGTATTGGTCGGCCCTGAGCAGCCTTCCTCCTGTTGACGAGCTATCGTTTTCAGCATCCCCAAACGGCCTCTGAGATGATTTTTTCCTCCATTTTGCCGGTTAAGTTGGAAATTAACTGGCCAATTTGTCCGAGGCGAGGTAGTGCCTGAGAGGTGAGTTCAAGACAGTCGTAGGTTAGAGATATCAAGCTTGAGTCTGTTGATGCGTTTGATGAGGAGTG
>JAAUYD010000731.1_pt1 | contig 13157 bp, 13 predicted proteins | sample 7278101 | NCBI WGS metagenome assembly JAAUYD01 (sample SAMN14350128, study PRJNA611818) | marine sediment metagenome | isolation source: surface marine sediment (0.6m) | place: French Polynesia: Moorea | collected 2018-08
AGTAACGTTAGATTGTAGTTCTGCCCACCAGTAACCGTCGGGATATTGAATAGAAAGTAAATGATTTTGACTTGCAGCAATTGCTTGTGCGATCGTTTTTCGAGTAATTCTGTCTTGTGTCTGCATTCTTTTTGGTTTCCGTTCGACTCCAATTCACACTATTTATAGTAGCTTAATAGTTCTTAAGCATTTTTGCGAACGGATAAAATATATTTTTGTGGGAAGTGTGGGGAGTGTGGGGAGTCTGAGGAGTATAGGAGGTGTGGGAAGATTATTATTTTCAAGTTTAACTTCCCCCTCTTCCCCCTCTCCCCCTCTCCCCACACTCCCCCATCTCCCCCTCTCCCCCTCTCCCCCTCTCTCACGGGGACGAGCGAGTAGTTATCTTTCAGCTCTCAAATCTTCGAGGGAGCGACTTAGAGCCTCGGATGAAGAAGATTGTACCAGATACATACTGAAAGGTTTTTCGCTAACGTATTCGGCATAAGATGCTTGTAGATAGGAACGATAATTGGGACTATTGTCAATATAAGACTCGAAAAATGCCGGAATCATTGCGTAACCGTAGCTCTCGAACAAACCTTCTTCGGGTTGGTCTAAGGTTCGTATGGATTTAAGTAGGTCCCCAACTGATTCTTCCAGGCGAGATTCGTCAACATGTGAAAGTCCTCTTACCAAAACTAGATAGTTATCTTCTCCTCTCAGCCAGGTAAAAGAGAGTATCTGTTCTGTTAATGCTGGGGTCGCTGGATCTTCAGTACCTGCAACTAGAAATACCGGAATTTCAATCTTACTGAGACCCTTGGGGCCAAAAATACTGGAATTCAGTGGATTGACTGCTATGACAGCTTTGACTCGCGGATCTCGGAAATTATAAGTTTTCCGCTCTAGTTCTAATCCCCGACACTGAAGCAATAATGATAAATTGGCATCCCAAATTTCTTGATTGCAATCTTTTTCTAATTGCTGGAAATCAATTTCGGCACCTGCTAGTGCTAAGGCTGTATAACCGCCAAAAGAATGACCCATAACCCCAACTTCACTGAGATCGAGTTTTCCTTGATAATTACTTTGATTCTGCTTTTCTAGTTCGTCGAGCAGGTAGGTAACATCTAGAGGTCGATCGATGAATTCATTGAGTTCAAATATTTCTCTGGCATAGCCAGAGAGCATATCTTTAAACTGTTTATTATCGCTCCCTGGGTGTTGGGGAGCAACAACCAAATACCCGTAGGTAGCTAGATGTTCGGCCTGCTTTTGAAAGTGTTTGCGCTCGGAAGCTAAACCGTGAGAAGCTATCACAACGGGTGTTTTACCTTTTCTCCACTGTTTTGGGCTGTAGATGTCAACTTTAAGTCTACGTCCTCTGCTTCGATCGTTGAAGGTTCGGGTTATTCTGTTATAGCCGAATTTTCCTGGATTTCTCAAATCTGGTAAACTGGCAAAATTAACTTTTTTTGAGGCAGCAGCTTCTTGTGATGACAATTTTTTCATTTCTGTTGTCATCTGTTTGGTGTCTTTTATGAGATCTTTTACCTTATTGGCTACCTGAATGAGATTTTTCGCGTTTAGTTCTGGGTCTTTGGAAAATTGACGCAGAAAATTTATAATGGTCAAACCATCTGCATCCGTAGCAGCTTTATACACAGCCGAGCGAATTGCATATTTACCATTTCGACTTCCTGGAAGACGAATCAGTTTCCCTGCTTGAGTGAGTATCTCTTCTCCGATGGGAGTGCGTAAGAAGCGATTGATTTTCATCGGATCGATCTTCTCTCCCTTCATCAATAGAGCCTTGCGAAACTCAGCTTGCTGTTCTGGCTTCATGCGGTTGACAACTATCTTGACACTATCTCCTACCTTGCCTTCTCTAGCAAACGTTTCTAGCTCGTCTATATTCAGTGAAATTGAAGCGCCTTCGTAATCAATTATGAGGTTTTCTGCTGCCTCTACGGGTACACTAGTCAATATAGCGGGAACAATTCCCAGTACTAGAGAGCGAACTAAACTAGATCTGAAAAATTTCTTAGGCTTAGTATAATTTTTTGCTTGTTGGCGAGATATTTTTCTTTTCATAGTATCTTGACATAAAATACTTTTTGCGATCGAAAAAGATAGGTATAGCAAATACCTATCCTGGTTTATATTGTAGCGATCGAATTTAAAGAATTTTATAAAATCAAAATTCTCGACAAAATGTCGAGAATTGGAAGTTTTTCTTAAAAAAATTATTAGGTTAAATTTGTCGTTCAAGCAATTTGAGAAATTGTTTTCGCCATCTCAAAATCTTTTTCTGTTAGACCACCTGCGTCGTGACTGGTTAAGCTAACAGTTACTTGATTATATGATATTGCTAGATCGGGATGATGCCCTGCTGACTCTGCGGGTTCGACTAATTTGTTGACAAAGTTAATTGCTTCGATAAAATCCTTAAACTTATAAATTCGCTCGATTTCTTTATCTTTTAACTCCCACCCAGATAACTGACCGATGCGATCTTGTATTTCTCCTTGGTTAAGTAACTGAGCCATTCTCGTTTCCCCCTCAAATTCTTGAAGTCACCATTGGATCTTACTATAAATACTATCCGCTCTCTCTTTAGATGTTTTAGCTCAATTGCTTAACACCTAAAGAGAAAGCGGTCTAGGGGGTCTTCTGATTGAAACCTGACTGCTGGGAGAAACCCATACAGTACTTATTGTGGTAGCATCAGCTACTAGTAACCTCCGAAGAGATTTAAGTAAGCTGTTAGAGAATAGCCCCAGCACGCAGCCGGCTATCTTCAACCAGGAGACCCACGATCGTACTACTACTATCTATCATGGGCATCACCTCCTTTAATCCCTGAGCGGTTTGTTTTCTTAACAACCAAAACTAATATATCACAATTTTTCAGAAGCTGTTTGCTCAAAAGTAAAGCAATTGTGTAAAAACCGTTGCAGGTAAGATGGATATTGGCCAAAATGCAGGTGAATGTAAGACGCGTGAAGGCTGAGCGAATACCATCCTTCACGAGTTGGTTTTGCAGAAGATTGATATGTTTCGATCGCAAATAGAGGATTTTGAGAATTAGAGTTAAGCTGGGAACGATGGAACTCGTGTCCTGATATAGTTTCCCCAGTAGTAAATAATAAACTATCCCCCAGGGCAGTTGCTCGACGATATCCTAAGGTTAAAGTTTTACTCATCACAGCAGTTGCGGGCAATATTCCCACCATCGGCAATGCTTCCCCTTCAAAATTGACGATCTTCTGGCACAAATACATTAAACCTCCGCACTCTGCATAGGTAGGCATACCTGCTTTAATTGCTTGTTTTACGGACATTAAGGCAGATTTATTCTCTGTTAGCTGTGAGGCGAAAACTTCGGGGAAACCTCCACCAAAATAGAGTCCCTGGGTTTGTGGAGGCAAATTTTCGTCGGCTAGAGGACTCCAGGGAATTAATTTTGCTCCTAAATGTTCGAGAAGATCTAAGTTGTCTTGATAGTAAAAGTTAAAGGCGCGATCGCTTGCTAGGGCTATTTTTATATGAGAGGGGGTGAGGGGGTGAGGGGGTGAGGGGGTGAAGGGTTTATTTGTTACTTGTAGGAGTGGAAGTAATTTTTGCCAGTTGAAGCTTTCTTTGGCTAGTTGGGCTAGTCGATCGAAAATAGTATCTACTTGGTTTATTTCTGCTGCGGGTACTAGTCCTAGATGTCTGTCGGGGATACTAATATTCTGCTGACGGCGTAAAATTCCTAAGATTGGTATTTTTAAGGGTTGTAGGGCTTCTTTGAGTAATTCTAAGTGCCGATCGCTGCCTACTCTATTTAAGATTAAACCTGCGATTTTAATTCTTGAATCGAAAGAACGATAGCCGTGGGCGATCGCGGCTACTGAACCTGACAAACGACTGCAATCTATTACTAATATTACTGGCAAGTCGAGCAGTCTTGCTATATGTGCTGTACTGGCAAAATCTTTAATAGTTGTGGAGTTGTCTTCTTTTTTGATGCCGTCAAATAGCCCCATTACTCCTTCTACTAAGGCGTAGTCTGCACCTTGACAGTGACGATCGAAACAAGACTGGACGTAAGTTTGAGAGGTAAGTAGGGGGTCTAAATTGCGACAGGGACGACCTGCGATCGCGCTGTGAAACATGGGATCGATATAGTCTGGACCCACTTTAAAAGATTGAACTCGACAACCTTTTTGAGATAAAAATGAGAGTAGGGCTAATGTTACTGTGGTTTTGCCTACCCCACTTCTTTCTCCTGCGATAACTACAGTCATTGACAAAAACAATAGTATTTTTTAGCTAGAAAATTAACCCCGCAGAGAGACGTTCAATGGAACGTCTCTACAGAAAAATCTATTTGTAGCGATCTAAGAGTGCTTGCAAACCTCCTTGATATCCCGACCCTACTGCATTAACTCGCCATTCTCCGTCTTTGCGATAGAATTCAGCCATGATAATAGCTGTTTCAATGGAAAAATCCTCATCTAAATCGTAGCGAAGCACTTCTTCTTTGGTTTCTACATTAACTAAGCGAACGTAGGCATTATTTACTTGACCGAAATTGTGTCCCCTTTTCTCGGCTTCGTAAACAGTAACGGTAATTGCCATTCTGTCTACATCTTCGGGGATTTTTCTAAAATCGACAATCATTGCTTCGTCGTCTCCTTCTCCCGCACCAGTGCGATTATCTCCCATTAGTTGAACTGATTGACCTGGATCCGGACTGGTCAGGTTATTGTAAAAAATAAAGTGTTTGTCGGAAACTAATTTTTCGTCAGCACCTAAAAGGAAAACAGATACATCCAGGTCAAATTCTCCACCCGTGTCGGTGACATTAACGTCCCATCCCAAGCCAATAAGTGCTGCGGATATACCTGGTGCAACTTTTTCTAGGGATACTTTTTGTCCTTTTTGTAGTGAAATTGCCATTATTTTTACCTAATTTAGATGAAATTCAGTGAAATTATCGAAAAACTAGGAGATGGAGTAGAGCGCCATAGCTTGACAGTTAATCAGGATTGTAACCCTGAAATTATCGGGGTTGCTCCAGTTGATACTGCTGGTGCTGGTACCCTCAGCTATATTGAGGGTAGTAAGTTTGCTGCTATGGTGAATACAACAACTGCTCATGCTCTAATTTTGCCATTAGACGATTCACTTTGGCTTCAGGCAACCGAAAGAAGTATTGCTTGGGTTGCTACAAAAGATCCTAGATTATTATTTGCTGGAGCGATCGCCCTATTTTATCAACCTTTCTCTCCCTCTCCAGGAATTCATCCTACAGCAATAATTGACCCGTCAGCAGCGATCGGTCGAGATGTTTATATAGGTCCTCACGCTGTCATTCAAAAAGGGGCGAAAATCGGCGATCGCGCAATTATTCATCCTAATGTGGTCGTCTATCCAGATGTAATGGTAGGCGATCGTACTGTTCTTCACGCTAATTGTACTCTACACGAAAGAACCCAAATAGGTGCTGATTGCGTTATTCATAGCGGTGCGGTAATTGGTGCAGAAGGATTCGGTTTCGTCCCTACTCCCCAAGGTTGGTTCAAAATGGAACAGTCTGGCTGCACTGTTTTAGAAGATGGGGTAGAAGTGGGTTGTAATAGTGCTGTCGATCGCCCTGCAGTTGGCGAAACTCGCATCGGACGCAACACTAAGTTAGATAATTTAGTCCATATCGCTCACGGATGTCAGGTTGGAGAAAATTGCGCCTTTGCTGCACAGGTTGGGTTAGCAGGAGGGGTTAAAATTGGTAATGGCGTTCTTTTGGCAGGACAAGTAGGGGTAGCTAATCAAGCGAAAATTGGCGATGGGGCGATCGCTACTGCTCAATCTGGCATTCACAATGATATTGCACCCAAAGCAATAGTTTCTAGCAGTCCTGCAGTTCCTAATAAGTTATATTTAAAAGTTTCTGCTATTTACAAGCGTCTCCCTGAAATGTATCAAACTCTCAAGCGACTTCAGAAAAAGTTCGATGAAACAACTCGATCGAGTACAAATTTTGAGAAAAGCGAACGCTCAAAATAATCTCTAATAGTGCTAATTGCTGTTAGCTATCAGACAAAATATTCAACGGCAAACAGCAATCAGCCAACAGCTAACACCCAACAACAATCGACAAATTGAACTTTTTTGAATTATTTTTTATTTATATTTTGTATCAACTCTATTGGGTTAGCTGCATTTAGACCTTCTTGTTCCAAGGCATAAATAATTTTTGGTATTTGCATCAATGCAGCCGATCCTAACAATAAGAAGAATGCGATAGTGCTAAATAAAATCAGGTGATTTCCATAATTTGACATTTTTTCTTCTGGTAAATCATCTAGATCTGGCAAGCATTCTTTTTCCATGGAAAAATTCAAATTACTTCCACTTGTAGGCCCAAAAGATAACCAACTTTTATTACTATTGTATTGGGAGAATGAGGGAGAGCGACGATCGGAGTTTTTGTCTTTCATTGTTGATTCTCCTGTTTGAATATTAACTATATTCTTAGTTCTACAGCGAGGGAGCTATTGCTGCTCGATTGGCTGCACAAATCTTAAATTTAAACCAGTGAAGAATTTTACTGATTTTAAATTCTAATTATTACTTCAAGTTGGCTTTTCTGATTTCCGGATTTTTGTAATATTTATTTATACAATTTATGGGGAAGTAAAGTTATCTATATTGAGTAATATTAAGTATAAATTGAGGGATAAAAATGAAAAAAATACAGGAGAAAATCGATAAGATTTACTCCTGGCTTGGCTACCTATTGTTTAACTCGGACTCGTTGAGTTATGGCAGTGATCCCATCTTCGCGAATAACAATAGCTGAATACCAAAGAGTCTCAGGAGCTTTCGGTGCTTGCACTAACTTAAAAATACCTCCTGCTGGTAGTGCTTGTAGCTCAAATTCACCTGGATTTAGATAGCGATTGCTATCTATTTTATCTTCCATTGCTGCACCCAATAATACCTGAGTACCCAAAGGTTCATTAACAATTACGTCAAAGCCAAACTTTTGACCGACACTAACTGTCTGTGGCAAATTGAGGGTGATTTGGGGAGGATTAGTACCTGTAGTAATCTGAGTACGTTCGGTTAAGATTTCCTGTTTAATAACTTTTTGGTTAGCGAAATGCTGACGCGATCGGATAGTGGAGTTAAGTTCGATCGAGCGATCGCCACTTTTACGGACTCCTTGGATATTAGTGATAGTTTCAGCTACGAAGCGATCGCCTTGTTTTTCCCATGACTGTAGTTTGGTGCTGTAATTTAGTCTGGGGTATTTTTTCCACATTTGAGTCAAAGCCTCAGAAAGACTAGAATGACTCAAACCATCTGAGTTGGTAAAATTGGGGCTGTAAAGCCTCATTACCTCTGCTACATTCTGACGGTTAGCAGCTTCTTCTATCTCACGAATAACCTCTTTTAGTTCCCTAGGAGCAGTCTGAGCACTTTCACCGCTAACAGGACTACCTAAAATGGTAGTTACGCTAACAGCACACAGAAGAGAAATTGACCAACTCCAAGGTACAAAATGAAAAAGGCGTTTAGTTATAGTTCCAATATTGTCGGTCAGTGATAATTTGGGCATTGTAAAACAAAAACAATTCTTTCACCAATAATAATGAAATTACTTATTGCTGCTAGCGGTACCGGAGGACATTTATTTCCAGCTCTTGCACTAGCAGAACAGCTAAAAGACTATAACATTGAATGGCTTGGCGTTCCTAATAGACTAGAACAATCTTTAGTTCCTCAATGCTATCCTTTACACGCGGTACCCATTGAAGGATTTCAAGAACGTTTTGGCTTAAAGACTCTGAAGATTTTAGGAAGGTTCGTTGCTTCGGTTTTTCAAGTCAGAAAGTTACTAAAAGAATTAAAAATTGATGCAGTGGTGACAACTGGGGGTTACATCGCCGCTCCTGCTATTTTAGCGGCGCGTTTGGAAAAAATACCAGCCATACTCCACGAATCTAATTTTCTCCCTGGTAAAGTTACTCGCTTTTTAAGTCCTTTTTGCCATACTGTGGCTCTCGGTTTTGAAGGAGCTGCTGAATATCTGCCTCGCGCTCGCACGGTTTATGTTAACACTCCCGTGCGCTCTCAGTTTCGATCGCATGCTAATCTGGATTTGCCTATTCCTTCAGATGCTTTCCTTATTGTGGTGGTCGGAGGGTCTCAAGGTGCTGTGGCAATAAATCAATTAGTGCGTCAGTGCGCTCGGACTTGGTTGTCTTCTGAAGATGTTTTTATCGTACACTTGACTGGCGATCGAGATGAGGAAGCTAATAGTTTTCAACATCCTCAATATTTAACCATGCCTTTTTACGAAAATATGGCAGGATTGCTACAAAGGGCAAATTTAGCTATTAGTCGTGCTGGTGCGGGAACTTTAACTGAGTTAGCTGTAACCAGTACCCCTGCTATTCTCATCCCTTACCCTTATGCAGCTGAAGACCACCAAAATTATAATGCTGAGGTTTTTGGTGCTGCTGGAGGAGCTATTGTTTTTCGTCAATCTGAACTTACTGCCTCAATTTTAGAGAATGAGGTGTCGAAATTGCTGCGATCGCCTTTGGAATTGGAAAAAATGACTGCTGCTACTGCTAGCTTAGCAGTTACCGATAGTGCGGAACGTTTGGCTGATTTGGTGCGCGCGATCGTTTAAAATTAAGACACTATTAGTTATATTTATTCGCCGAGCTAAAAGCCAGCTCTAACTAAATAATAGTTAATATTATGACTAACGCTAAAGAAACCTATGAAGCTAAGATCTTAGAAACCCCGATCGAGAATGGTGAGAGATTAGGGCTAGTAGAGACTGAAATCAAACTTCTCAAACAAGATGTGCAAAAATTAGATCCGAAAGTAGACAACGAGTTTGGGCGATTAAATTCAAAAATTAGCTGGTTATTTGGCGCTGTATTTGCTGTGGGAGCTAGTATTTTAGCTGCATTGTATGCACAACCAATTTTGTCAGCTCTCAGTCAGTAAATTGGCGATCGCTCCCCTTTTCCCACAACTGATGATAGTAGGTGTTAGCGGTCGTCGCCGACAATCTACTGTTAGATTAAAACTAATGTACTGACGACAGTTCCTTCCACTACATGGGAATCACTACCTAAAAAAAAGTAAATTATAAAAATAATATAGTATTAGATATTGATTTACAGATGAATATAAATCGCTCTAAATTTTGGAGAGATTAGCTATTATTGAGTGTAAATATTGTAGATATTAGAGGCGATCGCTAAACTTTTATGAAAAGAAAAACATCTTATAAACAACCAACAAAATTGATCGACAATAAGAGTTTTTTTCAGAAAAGTTGGTTTCAATCTTTAGCACTGGGGACAATATCTGCTATTTTGACCGCTATTCCTGTAAATGCCGCAGAAAAAATTTACTTCAATTACAGGGGTATTGCTTTATCAGTCAAAGTTAGCTCTCTAGAAACCTTTGCCAAAGAAGGAAAAATTAATAAAGAATTAAGAGGGTATCTGCGCGGAGTTGACCAAAAAACTAGAGATGAGTTTCGCAAGGCTCTAGTAGAAAGCCAGGAGATTAATCCGGTTCAATTGTATCGCTTTTTGACAACTCCCTTGGGAGAAGAGATACTAACCCAAGTCGGAAATATGATCCAGATTTCTGGGGGTAGGAATGGTAAATATGCCATTAGAGCGGCTGTAGTGAAATCGGCTTCAACTCCTGAAGGTTTAACCGTACTTAATATCCTAAGTCAATTTCCCACCGATATCGAATTGAATACCGATCGCATTCTCACGATGGCGAGGTTGGTGGAAAATCTGATCGCAGAAACGAAGGACATGATAGCACAAATGGCAAAATTGTCATCAATAGAAGCTGCTGCATCAGATCCAGTAAATTTCTCAGCTTTGACAGATCTAAGAGTAGCGGGTAAATACGGCGTCAGCAAAAAAACCGTCATTTTCAAAGACGAACGTAGAGAGCGTAAGTTAACAGTAGATATTTATCAACCAAAAACGTGGCGATCTGCAGGTGTAGGAAAAACCCCTGTAATAGTAGCATCTCATGGTTTAGCATCCAACCGCGAACACTATAAAAGACAAGCCTCTCATCTAGCTTCTCACGGATATTTAGTTGCAGTTCCCGAGCATCCAGAGAGCAATACAGCCCAAATCGACCAAATGCTCCAAGGCTATAGTAGCGAAATATTCAAACTCAACGAATTTATCGATCGACCTTTAGATATCAGCTACGTTCTAGACGAACTAGAAAGGCGCAATCAAAGTGAGTTTGAAGGAAGACTCAATCTAAAAGAAGTAGGCATGATGGGTCATTCTTTTGGCGGCTATACCGCTTTAGCCTTAGCTGGAGCTACGATCGATTTCAACCAACTAGAAAAAGACTGCAACCGCGAAGTTTGGATGCCTAATTTATCCTTACTGCTTCAGTGTCAAGCCTTAAAATTGCCCCGTAAAACTTATGATTTTCGCGATCGCCGAATCAAAATAATAATCGCATTAAATCCATTCAATAGCAGTATCTTCGGAGCCGAAGGCTTGAGGAATATTCAAATTCCAGTGATTCTGGCTTCGGGAAGTCAAGATCCAGCCACTCCCGCAGTAATAGAACAGCTGCGCTCTTTTATCTGGCTTCAAAATTCTAGCAAGTATCTCATTTTAGTAGAAGGACAGGCGCATATTGACATTTCTCAACTAGATGCGGGAATTACTGAAATAATTGACTCCATACCTAATCTCAAACTAGCAGATTCCAAGGTATTGGGTCGTTACGGCAATGCAATTAATTTGGCATTTTTTGAGTACTATGTTGCTAAAACATCTGACTACAGTCCCTACCTTCAGTCATCCTATGCTCAGTATCTTAGCGAACAACCTTTCGGTATATATTTGCTAAAGTCTTCCTCCTCGGTAGAAGCTTTAAAACAATCCCTCGAAGAGCTTTAAATGAGAAAACTAATTGTCAGCACCAGTAATATGGGCAAATTGCGAGAAATTCAGAAGTATTTGGCTAGTTTGCCTTGGCAATTGCAATTAAAACCCAAAGAATTAGAGATAGAAGAAACTGGCGCCACTTTTATGGAGAATGCTTGTTTGAAGGCATCCCTAGTAGCAAAAGCAACAGGAGAGTGGGCGATCGCCGACGATTCGGGATTGATGGTAGACGCTCTCGATGGCGCTCCAGGACTTTATTCCGCTCGTTACGGTAAAACAGATAAAGAACGGATCGAGCGGCTGCTAAGAGAGTTAGGAGAAACTGAGAATAGAAAAGCTCAATTTATCTGTGCTGTGGCGATCGCTCGATCGGATGGCTCTATTGCTTTACAAACTGAAGGTATTTGTCACGGGGAAATTATCCACCAAGAGCGTGGCGAAGGCGGTTTTGGTTACGATCCTATTTTTTACGTTCCTACCCAGCAACAAACCTTTGCCGAAATGAAACCAGAACTCAAGAGTAAATTAAGTCATCGTGGCAAAGCTTTCGAGAAATTGATTCCTCAACTAAGAAGCTTAGCAGCCATAGGCTGAAGGGAACAGGGAACAGGGAACGGGTAACAGTAAAATTTTTTAGATACGCATCTGTGCTGTTTTCTATTCTCTTCAGCTATTGTGTTCCCTATTCCCTATTCCCTGTTCCCTTCTAATCGTTACTCTACAAAAAAACTCTTACACGGCTTCTAAGTCTCTTTCTCCTGTTCTAATCCGTATAATTTGTTCTACAGGAGAAATAAAGATTTTCCCATCACCAATTTCTCCGGTACGAGCAGCAGCAATAACTTTATCTATTACCATATCAACTTGAGCGTCTTCGACAACAATCTCAACCTTAAGTTTTTGTAAAAACTCCACCGTGTACTCAGAACCTCTATAGCGTTCGGTTTGGCCTTTTTGTCTTCCAAATCCTCTGACTTCTGAGACCGTCATCCCGACAATTCCAGCGTTGACTAGAGCAATTTTAACGTCATCTAGTTTAAAGGGGCGGATAATTGCTTCTACCTTTTTCAAGATTTTAACTCCTTGTGGATGTATCTATATATTTATAAGCGATTGACACTCCCAATAGATAAGGAAATTTTAGTAAAAATAATAGTTTTCTCTAACTAGTAGTCCTAGAAAGTTTCGAGCCATTGCATAATTTCTACAGGGAGTTGAATTTTAATTCTGTTTTGAGGATTGATGCAAACGTGTTTAGTATTCGCTTTTGCTAAACATTCTTGTGGGGAAGAAGCAGTAAATATTTGATAAGCAATTTCAAACTCCTTGTTACTTAAACATTGGGGCCTTAAATTAATTAATAGTTGGTCTCCTGAAAATATTGGGTGAAAAAAATTCACCTCTGCACGAACTATAGGAATAGCAGTAGATGAATTATTAAAAAATTCCTTAAGATTAATACCAGCTACTGCGATCGATTCCTCATATGCTTCGTGGCACATTGACAACAAACGAGTAAAATAAACGACACCAGCAGCATCAGTATCAGATAAACGAACTGTACGGTGATAGATAAAGGACATTTTTATTTATTATCTGCCAGCAAACTAACAGTCCAAATAACAAAGCGACGGTAACACTAAATATGAAGGCTTTCTCGCCGCTTTTTACAAATTAATCATTGAGTTTGAGCCTCAATTTTTTCTTTGTTTTTTTTGCTGAGACGGTTGACCGAAAAGGCTCTCAAATTCCGTTTGCTCGTCATTCAAAATAACATCTAATCCCTCTTCAGGATCGTGTATGTCATCTTCAGATGAATCATCTAGCACTCCAGAAACGTGAGAAAGCAAATCGTCTAATTGTGCTTGGGTATTATCAGTTTGTTGTTGAGGCGAACTAGCCATGAATTCCTGGCTCGATTCCAGTATTATTGCAGAATCTTGTTCAATTAGCTCGTCTAATTCTTCTACTAACTCATCAGGTAAACTATCTTCAACTGAGTATTGCTGTTGGGCTTGAGGTAGGGGAGCCGATAGCTGCTGCTGTTGGGCTGGTTGAGGTAGGGGAGCCGAACGCTGCTGTTGTTGGGCTTGTTGGGGAGCCGAACGCTGCTGTTGTTGGGCTTGTTGGGGTGCAGGACGCTGCTGTTGTTGGGCTTGTTGGGGTGCAGGACGCTGCTGTTGTTGGGCTTGTTGGGGTGCAGGACGCTGC
>JAAUYD010003125.1_pt1 | contig 13157 bp, 10 predicted proteins | sample 7278101 | NCBI WGS metagenome assembly JAAUYD01 (sample SAMN14350128, study PRJNA611818) | marine sediment metagenome | isolation source: surface marine sediment (0.6m) | place: French Polynesia: Moorea | collected 2018-08
GCCAGTCAAGTTAGGACGTTTTTGATGTTGACAGTTGACAGTTGACAGTTGACAGGTGGGAGTCATTGAGTCAAGCAATACTGTCCTAATCAAAATGGCTACAGCTATATTTGAGTTGATAATGGCGATTTCTTGTAGACGTGGTTTAGTTTGCATTTGTTGAGTTTGGTTTCGTTTCACCCAACCTATGAGGGATTGCGATTGCACTGCGTAAAAATCTTTCCCTCTCCTTAATAAGGAGAGGGATGTCCGGCAGGACAGGGTGAGGTTTTGGATTTTATTTCGTCATAACATCCCCAGAAGCGGGTATATCACAAATAAATCCCAGGTAAATAACCCAGGATTAATATGTGAATTCTTAGCAAGAGGCTTATGGCAAAGTTGCTGTGCTTCGACTTTCTTTCAATGGCCAATTGAGAGAAAGTATTTTAAGCTACCAGCATATCGTACAAGAAAGCATGAATTGACATAAATATACTTTTATTGATGTGGAAGATGTTGCCAAAATGCCATATTTTTCAGAATGAATTCATGAAATATAAAGTATATCTAAAATAATTAATATTGATTGATAGAACCATTGTTACTACCAAAGTTACCTAGAAATCACCAAGAAAAAAGCATAGGATTTGAGACAAGGTAAAAAACCTTGGAATCATGTATAATTTTAGGAGTTGTAATTAGTATAATGCAACACCCATTTAGTTTGAAAATTTCTGATTTAGAATCTCAATTGTCCAACCAAGATAGTGTGGAAGAACTGGAAGAAAAGGAGGCTAACTCTATTTCCGGAGGGCTATCTATTTTTACGAGTGAAGCCTTCGGAGAAGAAGGTGGTTGTGATTACCCAATTAAAGAACCCATATTTACCACTAAGGCGTTGGGTGAAGAGGGTGGCTGGTGTCCAGAACCTTTACCCAAACCTATACCCAAACCTATACCTATAGATCCACCAGATGTTACCACTCTGGCAATTGGGGAAGAGGGGGGAGAGTGCTTGTGGTAATAACCCTGGGGAGAAGGAGTATTGCCTATAGTCCCCTTACATAAGTACACTGAAGTAGCTCGCAACTAAAGCATAATAGAAAAAATAAAATATCCTTCTCGGATACCTGACATTTCTCTGGTTAGCAATACTATCAAGGTAGGGTTATCTGGGGGGGTTATCTATTGGTTAGGAGATACAAATTTTAGATGAACATTTTAATTTTGGGTAATGCTGGAGATGCCCATGCGGCTCATGTCAAAAATGCTCTCACCCAAGCAGGTGCAACAGCAAATTATTTAGATACGAGCCTATTTCCTAAGCAGTTACAGATATCTTGGCAACCCCATACCCAGTTGGGATACTTGACATTACCTAACGGGGTAGAACTCAACATCCAGGATATCAAGAGTGTATATTGGCGTACTTTTTCTGGTGTTTACATCCCCGAATTTAAAGATGCTCGTCAACAGCAAGTTGCATATAACGATTCCATGAGTACATTGAGAACGTTAATGCAAGCTGGCTCAACAAAATGGATTAATTCCTGGCAAGCATACCAGTTTCATAAGGAAAAACCCTTACAACTAAGTAAAGCAAAGCAAGTAGGAGCTACGATTCCCGCAACCCTAATTAGTAACAATCCTCAGCAAGTTACAAAATTTTGCCAAACTTACGAAAAAGTTATTTTTAAGCCAGTTTACGGTGGTGCCCATACCGAATTTGTCACAGAGGCTCATTTAGAACCCCAAAGATTAAATATGACTTTGAGCCTTTCTCCTGTGACAATACAGGAGTATATTCCCGGCACCAATATCCGTAGCTATGTGATCGCAAATTCAGTTTATACTGCTGAAATTCGCAGTCCATCTGTGGATTTTCGAGAAGATGTGGATGCTGAATTAATTCCCATAGAATTACCACAATCAATGCAAAAACTATGTTTAGCGATCGCAAAAGCGTTAATGTTAGAGTGGACTGCTATTGATTGGCGGGTTAAGCCCACGGGTGAGTATGTATTTTTGGAAGCAAATCCTAGCCCGATGTTTATACATTTTGAGCGTCAGACTGGTTTTCCCATTACAGAGGAGTTAGTAAAATTACTGATGAGTTAGGCTGTTTCCACAAGGGGAAGTAATAAGTAATAAGTAATAAGTACCCTAGAATAGTGAGGAGTGAAATTTAATTGGGATTACCTAAAATTGCTAGCATAATGTAATACTCGATAAAAACCAGGAGAATATTACTTGATTCCAAGGTTTATGTAAAAAACTAATAAATTTAATTTGCTTTATCTACGATGCCATGATAGTTGTGAACTATAAGTCATCTTGCAATCCTAGCTAGAAAATGGTTGTTAGTTGTTAGTTGACAGCTTAGGTGTGGGAGCCGCACTTGAAATATATTTCTCATGCTTAGTTGTGAGATTTTCCCCTGGGGGACTAGCTTGAAAATGGTTGACAGTTAACGGTTGACAAACGCCATTTGATAGTCAAGCCGATGCTCAACCACTAATTACTCCAAGTAACTACTTGCTTAAAATCCTCGGTCAAGTTCGTACTACCTCACCGTACTAATAGCACCCTAATTGATAGCCAATAACTAAATTAATGTATCATTTGCATGGCATTTTTTGAGTTAAAAATTATGCTGCAAAAATGATTGTTTGGATACACTTTACAACAAGTAAATATATTCTTGATTACAAATTTAAACAAAAATTCCAGGCATAATAAAAACAGAAATAAATGCAGATGATTTGTGCTCGGAGATAACTCATGGTTGCAATCTCAGAGAACGCCCAGCGTCGGTTGACTATCCAAACTGTCGAAATTGCTCCCAATACAACGGCGATTCGCTCTCTGGATTGGGACCGCGATCGTTTTGATATAGAATTCGGATTACAAAATGGTACGACCTATAACTCATATCTAATCAAAGGTGAGAAAATTGTTTTGGTGGATACCTCCCACCAAAAGTTTCGGGATCTATACTTAAACACTCTCAAAAGCTTGGTTAACCCCAAAGCTATTGACTATATAATTGTTAGCCACACAGAACCGGACCACAGTGGTTTAGTTGAAGATGTTCTTCAGTTAGCTCCCAGAGCTACGGTGTTAGCTTCCAAAATTGCTTTACAATTTTTGGAAAACTTGGTACAAGCTACATTTATAGTGTAAAGTAAATATTATTGCGATCGCAAAGCTGATTGACTATGGGTTGTGAGGATTTTGAGTCTTGGGGTTATGCGAGGGTCTCAAGTGATGAGCAAGCACAGGACACAGATGCACTTCTCAAGCAAATGCAGAGGTTGAGAGATGCTGGTGTTGGTAAAATATTTTTCGATATTGACAAACGTACTAAACATGACCGTAAGGGCTTGCTTAATTTAATTAAAGCAGTCCAGGAGCTTCCAGTTAACCACAATATTAAATTCTTAAAATTTACTCGCTTAGATAGAGTTGCAGCATCACAAGTAATCTTTTACCAACTTATCAGCGAGCTACAAAAGAAAAACATTAAACCAGTTGCTGTTGATGACCCGTTCGATTTGGATTCAGTTGGAGGGGAATTGACAGTTGATATTCGCTTAGATGTAGCCAAGCATGAGGTGAAAATGCTGGGCTTACGAATTCGGAAGGAGCGGGAACTGCGGCGCAAAGCCAAGAAAAGTAATTTTTATGCACCATTTGGTTATAAAATTGAAGGAGACAAATACGTTTTTAATCATGACCCATGTATTTGTCTAATTGATGGTAAGCAAGAGTTATCGGTAGTTGAAGTTGCACAATTTATATTGAAAATATTTTATCAGGTTGGTAGCTGTACGAGAACTGCTAAAAAACTAAATGAGTTATTTGGCGTTAGCTCAAAATGTTCCCAAAAATATGTGCGTAAATCGGGTAATTACTTGATTGATGAAGATGACAAACTCACCCAAAAAACATTAAATAAAAAGGTAGATAACAAGTCTAATGCTGGGCTGCGTTACCCATACTCTGGTCTAAGATGGACTACAACTGGTATTCGAGACTGGTTAACAAATCCTGTGCTAGCTGGTGGTACTCCCTATGACACACTGAAGGAAAATGGTACTAAAAAATCTTTTGATGATATTAAAGTTTTTTGGAATACCCACGATGACCAAACATTAATTACATTTCAACAACACCAAGAAATTAAAGAAATTATCCGTAGTAATAGAAAGAATGCTTGGGTATCCCGTGGTGATGGCGATCCGCAAAAACTGAATATTTTTCAAGGTTTGATATGCTGTGCCAAGTGTAATGCTAAATTTGTCAAAGTTGCTACCTACCAATCAAAAAAAGATCGCAGATTGAAATCATATTATCAATGCACCTACTATCTCAAAACTGGTATGTGCCAACATAAAAAAGCAATCACTAATTTTGACTTAGAAGAGCAAATTATCGATTGTTTAGTTCAGGAGGCAGAACGCCTCTGTGTATTGGGAGAACAAACCAACAATAGTGTAACAGAAAGTAAGGAATTACTGGAGTTGCGATCGCAACTCCAAACCCTGGAATCTATCTCTGGTAATAACCCCGCCATCGAGAATGCCAAAGAGGAGTTACGCTTACAAATTGCTGAGTTGCTCGATACTGGGGAACAAAACAACCAAACCCAGCTAATCAATCGAGAAAGGATTATATCCGCCTTCAGCAGTCGAGATTTTTGGCAAAGCATACAAAATCCTGTAGATAAAAAACGACTGCTGCGAGAATGCATTATTTGCGCGGTTGTGGATGAGGGGAAAGTGGTAGATGTGAAATTGCGGATTTAGTGGGCTTGTTTGCCTTTTTTGCTTTGGCTATTTGTCGAGTTTCATATTCCCATACCAAACGGGCAATCAATTCAGCAACTGTCTCAACTCCTTCATCAGAACTATGCATAATACTCAACCATTGCTTACATCTTAAACATAAACATTTGGCAAAATAGATGCCGTAGCCTCAGATGCGAACTGACAAGTTAGCCTCTCACGGTCAAATCCCACAACCTGCAGATGAAAATGCTTTGTGACTAACTCATCAAGGGCGCACGCAATGCGCCCCTACAAACTCCGCGCTGATTAACTATTTTCAAGGTATAGCCCCACTACAACCAAACATGAAAATAATTCCTTCCCTCCCTCACTCCTTCCCTCCTTCCCTCCTTCCCTCCTTCACTCCTTCACTCCCTCACTCCTTCCCCCTTCCCCCTGACTTCGTGACACAGGCATCCTTGCCTATATAAAAGGGGCAGGCAGAGATGCCTACCCCACAATATGGGACAATTTATTTCTTGGTATTCCCATATACCTGATGAGGGATCGAGTTATTGCGATACAATACACATCCCTACATTCTTTTCCACCTTTCCTATCTGTCTTATATTCCTGTCAATATTAATTAGTAAACTTTACACAAAGACAGCATTGCTGTTGAGGTGGAAACCAGAGTATACATTCTCAACGACGGCAACAAGGTCATGCATTCCGTTCGCAGTATGAGAGATGTAAGCATCACCGTAAGAAATGTTAACCTGATAGTCGCCAACAGAACCGTAGAGTTCTAGAATATCCTCGCCAACTGTGAAATCTTTAACTTTAGCAAAGTCATATTGTCCATTAGCGATATAGTACGCCTGATGAGAATCTCCAAGCACAAAGATATCTGCGTCGCTTCCACCTTTGAGAACATCTTGTTCGTGTGCTCCAACAGCATAGGAGTCAGTTCCGATAATCCTGTCATGACCACCACCACCAGTGATGGTATCATAACCGGCTCCCCCAACTAGGTAATCATCACCGTCGTAACCACTACCTTCGTTGACATAATCGCCATAGATAGTGTCACCACCAGTGCCACCTTTTACCGTATCTGAGCCACCACCAGCTTTAATCCAATCATAGCCCTTACCACCATCGATGATATCATTTCCAGAAACACCCCAATAGTTGTCATCTCCGAAAATTGTATCATTACCATCATAACCATCTAGATGATTAGCACCATCATCTCCATAGATAGTGTCATGTCCCCGGGAACCAATCACTTTCTCGAAGTTGTATACTCTTTCTGTACCCGAGTAACCTGAAAAAGTAACAACCCCTGTTTTTAAGTTGAGATGCAGGTCATTATCGCGAGCAGCATAAGAAACTGTGTCATAGCCACTACCTCCATCCAAGGTGTCATAGCCATAGCCCCCATCAATGTAATCGTTGCCACCTCTACCGTTAATATAGTCATAGCCATCATAGCCTTCTAGATGATTGTCACCATCATCTCCATAGATCCTGTCATTTCCTTGGGAACCGATGACTTTCTCGATGTTGTGTACAGTTTCAGTGCCCCCGTTGTTTGAATTAATGTAATCATCATCATCGAACTCATCATCATCGAACTCATCATCATCGCTCCCATAGCCTGAAAAGGAGACGATACCTGTTGCTAAATCAAGATAAACGTCATTCCAGCGAGCGGCATAGGAGACAGTATCATAGCCACTACCACCATCAATGTAATCTAAGCCATAGCCTCCATCAATGTAATCATCGCCACTTCCACCGTGAATACTATCTCTACCATCGCCGCCATAGAGCCAATCATCACCGCCACCCCCTTCGATGATGTCATTGCCATCATAACCTTTGACAGTGTCGTTTCCTAAACTGGCGTAAATTTTATCGTTATAGTAAGTACCTTGAAGGTAATCGTCCCAGATAGTGCCATACTGGACACCACTTCCCAGATTATTGATTAAGGTATCTCCCCGTAATTTCACAAAACTAGTATTAATTTTGACGATGGCTAGCTGAGTATCACTGCTAAAAGTGCGTTGATAACTGCCACTAGCAAAGTTAGTGACAAAGTCTGTACCATTGTCACCATCAACATCGGTGTCCCCAAAGCTTGTAAAGGTAATATTGCCACTAGAACCAGACTGGAATGTACCTATTTCATAAGAAGAAATTAAGTTCCCTGTAATACCAAAATAATCTACTAATTTGGCATTTTCAACACCATTCGTGATGTTTAGCACTGCAAAAGTAGTTGTTGATTTAGCTTGAGAATATTCAGCATCAGAATCTTCAATTTCTTTGGCTGTCAGACCTAAATTTGCGATAAAGTCAAAAGAAAAACTTTGACCCCCTGAAACTTGAAAATTAGCAACTACTTGGGTTTCACTTGTACTGTTTACCTGAAAAGCTCCATCGTCACCAACGGCAATATTTTGAGTGAATAACTCGGTAAAAGTTGGGTTATTGATAAAAGTAGCATCAGCATCAGCAATTGCCGCAGTTACACCACCATTGATTAGAAGATTCAAATCGACCGAAGTTAAACTTCCTGAAGCATTTTGACTATAGTTGAAGAATGTAGCACTTCCTGTTGCTTCTGCGAACAGAGGATCTGTATTTGTTGAAGTAACGGGGTATAAAAATTTTAGTTCTTGTGTATTACCAGACATAATTTACTCTTCTTTTTATATGTGTAGTTAAGTTTCCAAATCAGTGCTTTTGATGTTTAATTCTCATGGCAAACTTAAGGCAACCGTAATTATTACCTTAAATTATTGCAATACATGCCTTAGTGGAGAGACGTAGTATTAATTTGTCTCTACAAAAATCTATATGTTGTTTTGTTGTTTGAAAAAGGTCTAACTTTTTTCTGAAAAATACTGGGAGTATAATATGGTTAAAGTTCGTAAAAATCCAGTACCAACATTATAAATTTACCGAAAATTATTATTATTCTTTTAATTTTATAATTTTCTTCACCAAAAATTTATTCATTAGACAGTAAAAATACTGTGCTTATGTTATACATTGATTCATTCAGAAATATTCATGAATAACAGGTAATAGGCAATGTAAAACAGTAAATCCCCATAGTTAAAATTAAGTAATTTAAGTAATAAAGTATTATAAATTACATATAATTACCTATTTTCAAATATTTATTGTTTTCCGTTAATAAATTAAGAGAGCAATACGGTTTTGTGGGTTTCTGACTAAGAGCGCGAATGGCTTGTTTCCCCAAGTAAAGTAATTGCAGATAACTTGTATTCCCTATCATTTATCGCCTTGATAAATGATAGCTAAAATAACACTAATTTCCGCATTACTTGAACCTGATTATAAAAATTGGAGTAAACGCGATCGCACCTTTGCGTCAGTTAACATAAGCACAGCTTAATATCAATTTATAATGAGGCTGCATAGAATCTATGAAGGCTATAAGCAAGCTAGGGAATATGCTTATAAAACTTACGTGCCTGCATTCATAATATGCATCTTCAATGTAAAACGATATAAGCCCCACAAATAAATAGATAGGTGCAAATTTATTTGATACTGTAAATGTAGTACATGACCCTTTTTCCAAGCGAATTGTCAAAAGTGGCGATCGCATCAACTTAGGGAAAGGACACGAAATAGAATTTATAAGTGCTCCTAACCTGCACTGGCCCGATACCATTTTCAGTTTTGATCGCAAAACCCAAGTCCTCTACACCTGTGATGCCTTTGGGATGCACTATTGTAGTGATGACACCTTCGACAAAGACCTAGAAGCAATTGAAGCAGATTTTAGATTTTACTACGACTGCTTGATGGGTCCCAATGCCCGTTCTTTATTGAATGCAATGAAGAAAATGGGTGATTTGGGAAAAATTGAAATCATTGCCAATGGTCATGGTCCTTTACTGTATCATCACCTAAATATACTGAGGGAATGCTACCACAACTGGAGCCAAAAACAAGCCACCAAAGAAACCACCGTTGGTTTATTTTATGTCTCTGAGTATGGATATAGCGATCGCATGGCACAAGAAATTTCCCATGGGATTCAGAAGAGCGAGGTGGGTGTAGAAATCATTGATATTGCCACCGCAGATGTGCAGGAAGTGAATGAACTAGCTGGTCGTTCTGCTGGGATTATCATTGGTATGCCTCCATCGGACCATGTGGCGGCTCATGCGGCAATTAGTTCTTTACTCTCAGTTGTTAAGAATAAGCAATTTATCGGTTTCTTTGAGTGCTATGGTGGGGATGATGAGCCTATTTCCCCCCTACGGAAAAGATTTATCGACCTGGGTATCAAAGAAGCTTTCCCCGCCATTAAGGTGAAACAAACCCCCGACGAGGCTATTTTTAAGGAACTAGAGGAATCTGGTACGGATATGGGACAGTTGGTGGTGCGGGCTCGCAACATCAAGCAAATTAAGTCCATAGATGTGAATCTAGAAAAAGCCCTAGGTCGCATTAGTAACGGACTCTATATCATTACCACTGCTAAAGGTGAGACTAAGAGGGCGATGTTAGCATCTTGGGTGGCTCAAGCTAGTTTACAACCCTTAGGCTTTACCATTGCCGTTGCCAAAGCTAGAGCCATCGAATCCTTCTTACAAATAGGCGATCGCTTTGTTCTCAATGTCTTGGAAGAAGGTAATTACAAGCAATTGAAGAAACATTTCCTCAAGCGTCTCCTTCCTGGTTGCGATCGCTTTGCTGGAGTCAACACCCAAACAGCAAAAAATGGCTCTCCCATTTTAACAGATGCTCTAGCATACATGGAATGCGAAGTTCTCAGCACTATGGAATGTAGCGACCATTTGATCATGTATTGTAGTGTACAAGATGGTCGAGTTTCCAAGCCTGAAGGACTAACCGCCGTTCGTCATCGTAAAGTCGGTAACTATTACTAAGAAGTTGACAGTTGACGGTTGACGGTTGACGGTTGACGGTTGACAGTTAGGAGTTAGGAAGTAGAAATTTTAAATTCTTCATTCTTAACTCTTCATTCTTCACTCTTAACTCTTCCTTAACTTCAAAAAACATATGAGCAATACCCATCCTCGTGACGTGCAGTATGTACCAATCGCCACCGACACTTTGGTATTGAGGGCACGCAGTTGGACACGTTTGAGATTTGAAATCGAGTTTGCACGAGCTAAGGGTACTACTGTCAATAGTTATATAATTCAAGGCGATCGCACTGCAATTATCGATCCCACACCAGAAACTTTCACTGAGATTTATTTAGAAGCATTGCGCCAGTGTTTGGACTGGAGCAAATTAGATTATGTCATTTTGGGTCATTTTAACCCCAACCGATTGGCAACTCTAAAAATCATTTTAGAGAGAGCGCCCCAAGTTACTTTTGTATCTTCTGTCATTGGTGCATCCCACTTAAAAGAAGCTTTTTCCGAGCAGGAATTGAAGGTTCTGACCATGCGGGGTAAAGAAACCCTGGACTTGGGTAAAGGTCATGTTTTGCGCTTTATTCCTACTCCCAGTCCCCGGTGGCCAGAAGGACTTTGTACCTATGACCCCCAAACTCAAATTTTATACACAGGTAAACTATTTGGTAGCCATGTCTGTGGGGATGAGATTTTTGATGAGCAATGGGAAATTTTATATGAAGACCAGCGATACTACTTCGACTGTTTGATGGCTTCCAATGCTCCCCATGTGCTAGCAGCTTTGGAGAAAATTTCTGACCTCCAGGTAAGAATGTATGGTGTGGGTCATGGTCCGTTGGTACGCTACGGCTTGATAGAACTAACCAAATCCTATGAACAATGGAGCCGTACCCAAGCCAATCGGGAAATATCCGTTGCCCTGCTCTACGCCTCAGCCTATGGTAACACCGCAACCCTCGCCCAAGCGATCGCTTTTGGACTAAATAAAGGGGGAGCCGCAGTCCAATCTATTAACTGTGAGTTTGCTGAACCTGACCAAATTCGGGCGGCAGTGGAAAAGGCAGATGGCTTTATTATTGGCTCTCCCACCATTGGTGGTCACGCACCGACACCCATCCATGCAGCATTAGGCATTGTCCTATCCATAGCCGATCACAGTAAAATTGCTGGGGTATTTGGTTCCTATGGTTGGAGTGGGGAAGCCTTTGACTTAATTGAAGGTAAGCTGAAAGAAGCTGGGTATAAATTGGGCTTTGAGACTTTGAAAGTTAAATTTAAACCCTCTGATGTGATCCTCAAAAAATGTGAAGAACTGGGTACAGATTTTGTCCAAGTACTGAAAAAAGCTAACAAAATTAGAGTTCCCCAAACAGCCGCTACCCCCACCGAACAAGCTGTAGGTCGGATAGTCGGCTCAGTATATGTACTGTCTGCTAAACAAGGTGATGTATCCACTGGTATGTTAGGTGCCTGGGTTTCTCAAGCTACCTTTAATCCCCCGGGAATTACTGTTGCGATTAGTAAAGATAGGGCGGTGGAATCTCTGTTATATTCAGGGGGTAAATTTGTCATGAATATCCTGCCTGAAGGCAAACAGCAAGAGTACATGAAACATTTTCGCCAGTCATTTGCACCAGGAGAAGACCGCTTTGCTGGATTTTCCACCGCAGTTGCTGATAATGGTTGTACCATCCTCTGTGATGCCTCAGCATACCTAGAATGCACCGTCCAACAACGCATGGAATGTGGGGATCACTGGGTTGTTTATGCCACAATTGACAACGGTAAATTACTCCAATCTGAAGCTGTTACCGCCGTTCATCATCGCAAGACGGGTAATCAGTATTAATTAATACAATACCAATGATAAAAGGCACAGCATCCAAAGTATTTGCTGGTGGAGAATAATTTTATCTCCGGAAGGGATTTGATGGCGACAGTGGGTCTAAATCCCCCATTAACAGGGTACAGGGGATAGGGTGTAGGGGCTAATTCTTCCCTACATTCCACACCCCATATCCCCGAAGGTTCTGGTATTAACACTTGCTATTATATCTAGGCAATCAAGACTGAAGCATTGATTATATTCAGCAATTTCAACCAGGGCAATTTTGAATACAATGTGCAATATTAAACTTGTATGTCAATAGTAGATCAAACAGTAATCGGTATCAAACCCGCAAATTATATTTGTGGAGTTGGAACAATTTTCCCCCTACTGTTACCCCTCGATTTATCGATGGAGAAACTGTTAGTGCAGCACAAAAGTGCAGGAGGCTAACTGAAATGACATATTTCATAGTTACTAATGAATCATAATTTAAAAAATTTTAACTGTTGATATTATCTGACTCCTCATATGAATAAATGTAAACGCCTCCGAGTAAAGTTTCCTCTCTGGCAGTATCTTAACCAACCTTTACTTAATCCCTATGGCAAATTAGTCTTAAATCCCCGTCGCTTTGCATTACTTTACAGAGTAGAATTACTCAATAAATGTTTGGCGAAAGAATGTGATGCTAAAGGTCCTTATTAAACTCCTGATTGATTAAGACCTGGATTTTTTTAGTCACGGCTTAGACAAAAATGGTTTTTTCGTAGATATCGTGCTAAATGTTTAATTACAGTCGATAACTTTGGTTTAAAATCAAAGGTTAGAGCTGCTTATAGTCTAAATTTCATCAATCTTGCCTAAAAGACAGAAAATAACAGTTATAAATCAATCCCAGCAAGGGTTCCAAGCTTATCTTCTGACTAATTTAGTACCCTAAGTACGTAAGAACCAACTTTCGACAATAATTGATTCTGCTTTGTCTTAGATGCATCTGACTGAATCAAATCTAAAGCAATATTTCTGTGTTGTTTTTGTTTCTTTGAATATTTGATAGCAAAAAAAACTAAGGATTTAGGCAACTCTGCTGTAAAAGTCTTTACACTCATATCGAATCTGCTTGTGAGCGACCATGTTTTGATTATATCCCCATATAAACTACTGATAACTACTACAGTTAATTATATGGAAATTTCGGTATATTTATACATTTTTGGGTAGTTTTTAGTTAACAGTTGCTAACCCCCATTCTCCACTAAAAGATGCCGTGAAAAGTCAGCATCATCTGAAGTGCTAATAGTTGCTTGCCAATTTTTCCCGAATCCTCCGCTCATATTTTAACTTACAGCGATTTTCAGGTAAATAGACCACACCGTAGGGGTTTAGCAATGCTAAACCCCTACATGAAGATGTGGTTCAAATAGATGAAAACTGCTGTAAACCGCGAAATTCACCCTTATTCGTAGGTTGGGTAGAACGAAGTGAAACCCAACAAGTCTAACGAAGAATGTTGGGTTTAGTCCCTCAAACGCCACTTCTCTCAACGCGGGGAACCCGCGCACAAGAGTGGCTCCCCAACCTACAATTTATGCCAATTTTGGGTTTGAAAACACGCCCTAGGGGTTTGGTCAA
>JAAUYD010000099.1_pt1 | contig 13154 bp, 10 predicted proteins | sample 7278101 | NCBI WGS metagenome assembly JAAUYD01 (sample SAMN14350128, study PRJNA611818) | marine sediment metagenome | isolation source: surface marine sediment (0.6m) | place: French Polynesia: Moorea | collected 2018-08
AATTTCAGAAGTCGATCTTGTGGGAGACGACGGTTCCGATGATAGATCTGATCCGCTGATCGACGCCGCAATGATCGAACAGACAAGAAGTCGCGTTGAGATACTTTTTTGCCATCTGGATATGGAACATCCGGCCGTTAAGGAAATATTCAGGATTGCCGTGCACCTCAGGTGCCAAAACAGCATCAGCGTGGCAGATGATAATTTAACGGTCGACAATCCGTCAATCCCAAACCACAATCGAAAAAAAGATTTTCTCAAGAAACTAAAAAACAAAAATATTAAATTGCCTGAAATTCCGTCGCTGGCATCCGAGTTAAATGAAGTTATCGAAAATCCCATGTCTTCCGCCGAACACATCGCTCGGGTGGTAAGTAGAAGCCCAAGTTTAACGGCAGTCCTGTTAAAAATTGTTAACTCGTCATTTTATAGCCTCCCATCGAAAATAAGTACGGTATCCCATGCGGTATCCCTCATCGGAACCCAGGAGATTTCAGTACTTGCCCTGGGTATCAGCGTCCTTTCAGTATTTAAAAATATTCCGAAAGAAACCATAGATATGCGCTCGTTTATAAGGCATAGCCTGGTCTGCGGCCTTTTATCCAGGGTTTTTGCCGCCCACAAAAAGGTCCCCCAAACAGAGCAGCTGTTCGTCTCCGGGCTGTTGCATGATCTAGGCAGGTTGATACTTTATAATTATTTTCCCGACGAGTCGCGCAATGTTTTGGCCCGCTCCAGAAATGGAAATACATTACTCTATGAAGAAGAAAAAGACTATCTGGGCTGCGACCATGCCCAGCTGGGTGTGCAACTCATGAAACAGTGGAAGTTGCCTCTAATTCTGGAAAATAACATTTTATACCATCACAAGCCTTCAAATGCACAGCAATTGGTTCCGGCGGCCATCGTCCATTTGGCCGATATTATCGCCAATAGCCTTGGAATCGGCAGCAGCGGTGAAAAATTGATTCCACCACTTGATGCGAATGCCTGGGAAAAACTCGAACTATCGCCCAGCAGCTTTGAAAACATTGTCGGACAAGCCACCCATCAGTTCCATGCCTTAGATCAAATACTGCATGCTTGAGAGAATGATGAATAAAACTGTAAATATGGATCCTGAAAATCTGCAGGCGCGGATAAAGTATCTGGAAGAAAACGGACGTCTCATACAAAATGGCCTCGAGATGGCGCTTTCGCTGGGTGATTTTCAGGAAAATATCAACAAGGGCTATGACACGGAATATATTCTGCGGGAAGCCGAAAAAAGAATACAGTATTTGACCCCCTTTGATGCCAGTGCATTTTATCTTACGGACCAGGGTCAATCGGACTTTATTTGTTCCCTGTGTGAGCCGCCGGAGAATAAGCAGTTCATAGAAGATCAGATCAGCTACATGATCGACAAAGGCTTTTTTACCTGGGCGATTGGCGAAAAAAGAGGCATCACCATCTCATCCCATGATCATTCCAGACAACTGATGCTGCATGTCATCGCAACCGCTTCCCGAATTCGGGGTATGTACGTCGGTTTGTTGCCGGACAAAAAAACAATCATTCCGGATAAATCGAAGACCCTGGTATCATTCATTCTGCTCAATACGGCCAACGCCCTGGAGAGCCTTGAGAGTCATCAAGTGTTGCGTGATCAGAACAGTATCCTTGAAAAAAAGGTGGAAGAAAGAACCAAGGCCCTGGCGCGTTCTGAAAAGCAACTGCAGCAGGTGATGAAACTGCAGGCCATCGGCACTCTGGCCGGGGGAATCGCACATGACTTTAACAATATCCTTTTTCCGATTGTGGGATACACCGAACTGACCATGGATGACATTCCGGAAGGCAACCCGTCGCGCAAAAATCTGGAAGAGGTCCTCAAGGCAGCGAATCGGGCCAAAAAACTCGTTCAGCAAATCCTAACCTTTAGTCGCCAAAACGATCAGGAATTTAAGCCTCTGAAAGTTCAAAGCCTCATCAAAGAAGCGCTTAACCTGCTGCGGGCAACAATCCCGTCATCCATCGAGATCCATACATCGATAGATAATGACTGTGGCCTCGTCAAAGGAGATCCCACTCAGATCCATCAGGTTATAATGAATTTGGGTACCAATGCCTATCATGCCTTGCAGGAAACCGGTGGAAAATTCGAAGTAATTTTAAAGGAGACCTACCTTAGCTACGAACAATCTCAGCAAATGGTGGGAATGAAAGTCGGCCGTCACCTTGAGCTGACGGTGAAGGATAACGGTCATGGAATGTCCCCCCAAGTATTGGAGCGAATATTCGAGCCGTATTACACCACCAAGGAACAAGGCAAGGGAACGGGTCTCGGTCTATCGGTCATCCATGGTATCATCAAGAATCATGGGGGTGACATTAGCGTCTGCAGCCAAACGGGTGTTGGCTCGACCTTCAGAGTTTACCTGCCTGTAATCGATGATATTGACATGGAAATTGAAACACCGGAGACTGTAAGCGAATCCAACGGCAATGAACACATACTCCTAATTGATGACGAAGAATCAATCATTGATATCGAGCAACGCATTCTGGAACGCCTCGGATATTCGGTAACACCGATAACCGACAGTGAGGCGGCGCTGGAGGAATTCAAGGAGCGGCCCGACGCATTTGATCTGGTCATTACGGATATGACGATGCCCAAAATTACCGGCGACCGGCTGGCCCAGCGTTTGATGGACATCAACCCGCAAATTCCCGTCATCCTGTGCACCGGATTTAATGAAGACATCACCGAAGAAAAAGCCCTGTCTATGGGAATCGACAAGTTTGTCATGAAGCCGATCGTCAAGGATGAGCTGGCTTACACCATCCGTACCGTGTTGGACAACCCCAAATCTCTGCCGAACTAAAATTCAGAACTTTTGATATATCTTAAAATCTGATGCAGCAGAAATGTCAGAAATCGCTTCAATAAGACTGAATATGGGCGAATCATTCTGAATTTTATTTTTTATTTCACTTCTCTAACCAAAATAAGGCCCGTCGATATTACCTTTTTCCGGTTATTGTTCCTTTTTTTTGATACACTCCGTTCCATCTTGAATTTACGGTTATTTTTACTACAAATTTTGTAGGCTCTATAGATATCAAGGCTTCCCGAGAAGTTTATCCAGTTGAGGTCAGGAGCCCTTAAATTGGAATTGCCTCTTATCTCAATTAGCCGAAGGCCTTTCAACATGAGCTCCCCGTAATTTTCCTTGACTCCTTTTTCAATTTGAGTTGTTAGAATTTATTTGTTAACTAGATTAGACATATCAATTTAGGTTTAATCGAAATTAATTTGCGGAGCGCAGGCGCCTGGTCCGCGTGTCGTTCTTCTTCCATTTTGGAAAATCGATCGAATAACTTGATAATCCATTATCAAGCGTACAGTATCCAGCATCTTGGCTAAATACGAGTGCCGCGTTTATGTCCAAATAATATATCCCAACTGTAAATGAAATGACGATGTCTAACATATCAATGCATAGCCACAATTTTGTTGAGAATTATCAAGGTCTGGTCGGATATGGGGCAGACCGGGAAACGGATGAAAACACGATCATTTATTATCTTCAAAAGTTTTCCGACGACAAGCTCATGGCAACGATCACCCAAAGAATGGCAGATGAGGAGCTGCTGGAAACCTTCGAATTCATCAATCGCCTTCTAAAAAAACATCTTTCCGAATCAGAATACCATAATCTGTTTTTGAATGATGATGATTAATTTGAGCAACGTACTAATCCCGGACAAATCGGCCTAGGGCTCGGAAAGAGATGACAAATTTGTCTTTTGACCATTGTGATTTGATTGGCTTTTGTATTTTTGGCATAAATACGTAAAACAACAGATACAAGGGCTTAATAAACAATTCCAGGAAGAACGATCATGTTTACTTCAAAGCAGCTGCAGCGATATGCGGATGTACTGTGGTGGGGCTTAACCACCGCCCGAACGATGCCGTTCAAAAGAAATGATATCGTTGTCATCCGCTATAACAAGCCTGCCGTCGAGTTGGCTGAAATTTTATATGCCGGACTCTTGGCCAGGGGAATTCATCCGATCCAGCGAATGAATCCGACCCCGGCCATGGAAAGATATTTTTATTCGATCTCCTCTGGTAAACAGCTTGTTTTTCTGCCTCCCGGTGAAAAAGAACTGATGTCCCGCTTGAATGGCAGCATTTTTCTTTACGCACCGGAGTCCATTACCCACTTGAGCGATATCGATCCCCAAAAAATAGGAAAGACTACCGTGGCTCAAAAGGCTTTGCGCGACATTGGGAATCAAAGAGAAGCCCGCGGCGCTTTCAGCTGGACCTTGTGCGTATTCCCTACTGCCGCGTTGGCCGAACACGCCGACCTACCTCTGGCTGAATACACCCGGCAGATTGTCAAATCCTGCTTCTTGAATAAAACGGATCCGATATCCCACTGGCAGGATATCTATAAGAATGCGCAAACCATAAAAAAATGGCTGAATTCCATGGATGTCGATTACTTTCATGTCGAATCCGACAACATTGATCTGGAAGTTGCGCCTGGCGAGAAAAGACAATGGATCGGCATCTCCGGGCGAAATATCCCCAGTTTTGAAATCTTTGTATCACCCGACTGGCGCACTGTCAGGGGAGAGTATTATGCTGATCAGCCCTCCTATCGCAGCGGCAACCGTGTTGAAGGCGTGAGGTTGGTTTTTCAAAACGGCCGCGCCATTAAGGTTTCGGCCGATTCCGGAGAAAATTTTGTAAAAAAACAGCTGGCAATCGATAAAGGCGCCGACAAACTGGGAGAATTTTCATTGACCGACAAACGGTTTTCCAAGATCAACTGTTTCATGGCCAATACGCTCTATGATGAAAACTATGGGGGTCGCTATGGAAACTGCCATATCGCCTTGGGTGCCTCGTATTCGAACACCTTTGCCGGAGACGGCAAAAGGTTGACCCCGACACGAAAACGGCAGCTGGGCTTCAATGAATCGGCCCTTCACTGGGATCTGGTCAACACCGAAAAAAAGAGGGTCACCGCCCACTTAAAAACCGGCAAGACCCTGGTTATTTATGAAAATGGCCGCTTTAGCAACTTTTGAACTATTTTTGTGGAATTTGTGGCAAAAAGATTGTATTGGGATATTTTTGCTATCATCACATGATTGAAGATTGTCGAATGAATCTTCAATCTTCAGTATTCAATTCCAGTTTTATCCGGCTTAGGCGCCCATGGCCATACTGGGCGACACCGATAGCAGCGATCGGATGCAATTTAGCAACTGTTTTAATGGAAACGGTTTCGACAACACCATATCGAAATTGTCGGTTTCCAGCAGCCATGGCGTACCGGATATACCGATCACAGGAATGAATTGTTTCTCAGATTTTCGGATATGTGCCGCAACACCGTTACCGTCGATGACAGGCATCCGAACGTCGGTAATGACGATATCAAAACAACCGTCATCAAATTTTCGAATTCCCTCCAGCCCGTCATCGGCGGTTTCGACCTTGTGTCCGTATGTAGTTAAGGTTTCATACATAAGCTGCAAAATTCCTTTTTCATCATCGATGACTAGGATTGTTGACATGCCATTTCTCCACAAAATAACGCGTATATTATCAGAACCTGCTAATGCAGCAGCGCTATAACCGGGACGGTGTCTGGCGCTAGAGACCGCCAGCCAATCTGGTGGGCTAAGATCTTAAAAAAGATATTATAAGAGTAACGTTATAAAAATCGGTGTGTGGGTGTCAAATCGGATTATGGTCGGATTTAGAATTCAACAACAAAGAAATTGGACAATATCAATCTAGTTGAATTTAAATAAGATACTAAAATCGTCCATCCCAGGTATTGTAAATAGAGGATTTGAGAGAAAAGTATTTTTTTTAAGTATTTTAGGCAGATCCAGTTTTATCAACAACTTATGAACAATTGGTTTTCTGTGAAAACCTTTAGAAATCTTCTCTTTTTGAGTAATTTATACTTTATATTTGCCGAAATCATCCGGCGATAAATTTTCTAAATAGTCTGCCCATTTTTTGCCTTCTTCGCTGGTATCCAAGACCTCGGCTTCACCATCGCTGATTTTTGATTGTTGCATAACGGCATCTTCCACATAGATAGGAGCGTTAAAACGCAACGCCAGGGCAATGGCATCGCTGGGTCGAGCGTCGATGTCGAAGTTGTTGTCTTTCGAGACGAAATAGATGCGAGCATAAAAAGTGCTGTCTTTTAAATCACAAACCTCAACCTTCGTAATTGAAATGTGCAAAGTGTCCGAGAAATTCTTAAAGAGATCGTGTGTCATGGGACGTTCGTATTTTATATCCTGGAGCGCCGATGCAATGGAAGTGGCTTCCAACAGCCCGATCCAGATCGGGATGGCCTGATCATGCTCCTCAGACTTTAAAATAATAATAGGTGTATTCGATGCCGGATCCATTGTAAGACCCGCTATGCTTACTTTATGCAGCATAACTTTTTTCTCCTTTCAACCCTCCGATTGTAGATTTTACGCCAACAGGTTCGCCCCAAAGTGAGTGGGCGTAGGCCTTCTCAATCCTGGTACGAACTATTTTTCCCGGAAACATGTCAGCACGGCGCTGACGACCGTCAGTATGATAAAAATTGACGATTTTGTTCGTGGACGTTCGTCCTGTCCACTGGACAGTCGTTAACGGGCGCTTAAACCTACCGGATGATTGTTTTTTACTGATCCCTTCAACGAGAATCGGCTGCACAGATCCAATGAGGACCTGGTTTTTCATTCTGGTTACATTTTCCTGGAGCGCCAGAACGGCCTGCAGCCGTTTCCTTTTCTCATCTTCTGGAATCTTGTTCTCAAAATGCACCGCAGGTGCATTGGGGCGATCCGAGTATACAAATGCAAAAAGGCCGTCAAATTGTACCGTGGAAATTAAATCCAGCGTTTCACTAAAATCGGCTTCTGTCTCTCCCGGAAACCCTACAATAATATCGGATGTAATTGCAATGGCTGGACAATTATCCCTGAGTTTACTTATTTTGTCAAGATACAGCGCTCTGGTGTATTTTCGGTTCATCTGATTTAATATCCGGTCGGATCCGGATTGAACCGGCAAATGAATATGATCGCACACCTTTTCGCAGGTTTTAAAGGCATTTATCACGTCGCTGCCGAAATCCTTGGGATGGGACGTTGTAAATCGGATTCGTAAAAGCCCATCAATGGAATTGACGCGAGAGAGTAAGTTCGCAAAAGAACACAATCCTTCCTTTTTCCCATAGCTGTTGACATTCTGTCCGAGTAGGGTAACTTCCTTTACGCCAGATTGGACAAGATCTTCGATTTCTTTGATGATGCGGTCTGGATGGCGGCTGGCTTCCCTTCCCCTTACATGGGGAACCACACAATAGGTACAAAAATTGTCGCATCCCCTCATAATGGTTACAAAAGCCGACACCGGGTCATCGCTCAAACGATCGGGTACGACATCGGGCAAGTCTGGTATTTCCGTCAAGGTAACATCGACAATGCGGCAGCGTTTGTCTTCGATTTTTGGGATTAAAAGGCTCAGACGCTCAATTGCCTGGGTCCCGAACACAAGATCGACTTGTGGCGCCCGCCTGAGTATTTTCTCCCCTTCCTGCTGAGCCACACATCCCCCAACGCCGATGATCAGACCCGGCTTCTTGGTTTTCAACCTGGCAAGCCGCCCTAAAAAACTAAAGGCTTTTTGTTCGGCTTTGGCCCGAATGGTACAGGTATTCACAATAACGAGATCGGCTATTTCCAGCATACCGGTTTGCTGATACCCCAAGCGAACCAGTCTGGCAGCAATTTGCTCGGAATCATAAACATTCATCTGGCAGCCGATGGTGTTTAGGTAGAAATATTTAATCAGCGAATTTTCACTTTTCACTTTTCACTCTTCAATTCAATTTTAAGCGGCCTCTATCATGATATGAGCTTTAAGGTCTGTCAGAACCATATCCACATCCGTCTCACAGCCAGGCGCGATGTAGAAGACGATGACGCCCGACTCAGGATTTATCGTCTCAATGGTCGCGAGACCATCGTAGGCCTCGAATATGAATCTTAAAAAAGCGATGTTACGACGATCGACACGGCAATACAGTTTGATAGTCTCACAGGGCACGTGGTTGGTTGACATAGCCGTGCAATAATTCCTCTAACATAAGCTATAACCGATGGGTCGGATCTTTATTTTGCAATTCCCTGTCTAGTCCAGGTCATCAAAACGGACCGTCCAGATATCAAAGGTCGATGCTATTTTGGTGTAGGTTCGTATTTGCTGTCCGCTTCTTTCAACCCGGAACGTTGAACCCAGAACTAGCTTGCCAAAATAGTATAACCATATCCATTGTTTTTTCAATAAAAAAGCAATATTAATATAAAAACAGCCGTTATCCAAATATAGATCCGCAATCCCTCCGGAGCGTAGACACCCATAGTTCCTCAGGGTCGGAGGCCAAAACCATAAATCAAAAATCTTTTTAATTGTCACCTGTCAAAATTTAGGATATATGGCGCAGCCATGAAAACCCGCTGGCACATGTTCGATCAGGACCCGGATAAAGTCAGGGAACTGAGCCAAATGCTGAATTGTCATCCGGTCATGGCAAGCATTCTGGTCAATCGGAATATTCTTACCGCCAAAACTGCCGCCGATTTTTTAAACATTTCCTTGAATAACCTGCCGTCACCCTTTTCCCTCAAAGACATGGATGTCGCCGTCCAACGCATCTATAAAGCCATCACCACCAAAGAAAAGATATTAATATTTGGTGACTACGATGTCGACGGCATCACCGCCACCGTCATTCTACTGAACTTTCTGCGGTACGCTGGTGCGGATGTTTCCTATTACATTCCCCATCGGGTGAATGAGGGTTACAGTATCCAGCCCGATCATATTTCCCGTTACGCTCACCCCCCTAAAGTCGACTTGATCATCACCGCAGATTGCGGTTCCGGCAGCCATCAAGCGGCAGCGGCGGCTAACAACACCGACATTGATATGATAATCACGGATCACCACACCATCACGGAAGATATGCCGCCGGCGTTGGCAGTCATAAATCCAAAGCGTGGAGACTGCCCGGCGGGCTTGCAAAATCTTGCCGGTGTCGGTGTAGCCTTTTGTCTGCTAATCTGTCTTCGAACCTACCTGCGGGAAAAGGGATTTTGGCAGGAAGGCTTGGAGCCCAATTTGAAAAGCTATTGTGATCTTGTGGCTTTGGGTACCGTCGCGGACATGGTGCCCCTGATTGAGGAAAATCGCATTCTGTGTAAAACCGGGTTAACGCTGATCCATGCCGGCCACCGCCCTGGTCTGACGGCGCTGCTGCAAGCGTGCGCCATCCAAAACGATTTCCCGGATGCCGACGATATTGCATTTCGGCTGGCCCCCCGCTTAAATGCGGCCGGACGTATGGACCATGCCGCCAGGGCCGTTGACCTACTAACTGCCAAAGACACGGATAGTGCCCAAAAAACAGCGCATACCCTGAATCTATTAAACCGGAAACGACGGCAAGTGGAACAGGAAATTTTTGCCGACACGCAACGGTTCATAGAAAACAATCCCTCGCTACGCCAGCGACGATCTCTGGTTTTGTCCGGTCAAGGGTGGCATGCAGGGGTCCTCGGGATTGTTGCATCTAAAATCGTGAACGCCTATTATCGACCGGTTATTCTTATCACAACCCGGGACGGTATTGGTATCGGTTCCGGCAGAAGCATTGCGGGAATCAACCTTTATGATGCTCTTTCGTCCTGCAAACCATACCTCGAAAGTTTCGGGGGGCATTCAATGGCAGCCGGTCTGAAGATACGGCAAGAAAACATTGCTGATTTCCAAAATGCCTTTGAAAACGTCATCCGCCGTATTTCTCAACCCGAGGATTTAAGACCGATCCTCAACATTGATGCATACTTGGATCTCGACACCATTACAGATGCGCTCATCAATGAGCTGGAAACACTAATGCCGTTCGGCACCGGGAACCCCGAACCACTTTTTATGAGCACCGACGTCAGGGTGATATCATCAAAAATTGTGGGCAAAAACCACCGGCGCATGATTGTGCAGCAATCATCGACGCCAAACCCGCCGATCTTTCAAGCCATTCAATTTAATGTCGAATCCCGGTTGTCAGACAAACAAAAAATTCCCCAAATGGTTTTCAAACTTCGGTGGAACCGCTGGAAAGGAAAAAAAACCGCCCAGCTCGTGATTGAAGATCTGAGATGGTGAAAAAAACATCAAACCTTTTTTCTTGCAATCCGTATGATCAATTATTATTATACATCATCGGCACAAAAAATATAAACGACAGTATTCCTTAAATATTCAGTCAACAATCTTCTATTTACAAAAGGTGGTATCAGATGGGCAAGGTCTTCCGACCAAGTTCTCGCGAATCAACCATTCTATCGAAAATTGAATCGACCAAAGAGCACATGCGACGATTGGCGATCAGCAGGGTCCAGGACTGCTCGGAGCCTCTGGCCGGCGCGATTGCCATGAGATTAGTGGAGCAAAATCTGATTGAAACAACCAACAAAAACGCGCTTGACGAACAGCTAACTAAATGTCTCGAAAAGATGAACCGCTTGGAAGATTTTGATATTGACTATCAGATTGCCCCTTTGCGAAATTTAGTACCCCAGCCCAATATTGTCAGCCTTTATGTGACCTCATTTGTTATTGAACAACTCATCAAGCACAAAGACGTGGTGGATATTTTTGGCTCCGATGAAGAAATATATTTCACCATCAACGAGCAAGTGAAAAAGTTTTTACACCAGTAATGCGCCCCAGTTTTAATCCCAGGCTAATCAATGGTCCTTTTGATGATCCCGGGCTTTTTATTCCCTTTCGATTTCAACGTCGTGCCCTGGTTTTTGATCTTGGAGATATCAACGGCTTGGCGTCCAAAGACATCCTCAAAATCAGCCATGCCTTCGTTAGCCACACCCACATGGATCACTTCATCGGCTTCGACCGCCTGTTGCGCCTTTCTCTGGGACGTGAAAAAAACATTTCGCTTTATGGTCCTCCCGGCTTTTTGAAAAACGTGGCGGGCAAACTGGCCGGATATGCCTGGAACCTGGCCGATAAATACAACTATCCGCTCAGCTTGCAGATTACCGAAGTCCATCCGCAGCACACCCTTTGCTGCAAATACAGCTGCGTCAAAAAGTTTCAGTCCAGCCAGAACCCGGACCAACAGTCATTCGACGGCACGCTCTATCAAGAACCGGCCTTTGAGGTTTCAGCCGTCATTCTCGATCATCATATTCCTTGTCTGGGATTTTCCATCAAAGAACGATTTCATGTAAATATTATCAAAAACGGGTTAGAAGACCTGGGCCTTTCACCCGGGCCCTGGTTAACGGAATTTAAGCAAGCGCTGTACAATCAGGTGGATCCCACAGCGAATTTCGAAGTGAAATCAGATCGACAAAAGACGGCAAGGCAATTTAATCTGGGAGCGCTGACCGAAAAAATTGCCCTGATCACACCGGGTCAGAAAATCACTTACATTACGGATGTCGTCGACAGCGCTGAAAACAGCGAAAAAATAGTAAAACTTGCTGCAGGTTCAGATCACCTCTTTATCGAGGCTGTATTCTTGGACCAAGACCGTGACCTTGCCAAGAAAAAACACCACCTCACAGCCCGCCGGGCCGGACAGCTGGCGGCAACGTCACAGGTCAAACAGTTTACTGTCTTTCATTTCTCACCCAGATATACGGGAATGGCGCAGCGGTTGCAGGAAGAGGCCCGGATAGCAGCTGAGCATCGCAGCCGGACTGAACAGGGGTTCGTATGATAAATTCTTACCCGGAACCCGGGCGGCATGCAACCCGCCGGGTTCCGGGTAAGGCGAATGGGTTAACGGCTTAATTGCCTCTTGGTTTCCTTAGTCATCATCGTCGTCGCTGTCGCTGTCATTATCATGATCACGATCGTCGTCATCATCGTCATGGTCATGATCGTCGTCGGGGCTTATTACCGCTCCGTTTTCTTTGATTGCGGTCTTCAGCTCTTTCATATCACGAATGAATTCTTTGCACATATCCTGTAGTTCATGATTTCTTTTACCCAACTTGGCAGCCTTTTTTATCTTTTTTATAGCCTTTTCAACTTCTTTCGATGCTTTTTTGATCTTTTCTTTTTCTATAAATATCGATGCTTTAGATAGCCTTTTGGCACTGTGGCTGAACATCCTTCGTACTTTGCGCGAATATTCACGATCTTTGGCCACTGCCATAAGATCTTTTCGAACAGCTTTCAGTCTTTCCTGGATATCTCCAGATGGAGGGTCAGTATCGCCATCGTCCGGGACAATTGTGGCAGACGTTGTAACCGAATCAACTGCACCCATGTCATCTGTCACAGTAAGCGTAACCTTATAAGTGCCGTCCAAGGTATAGGTGTGGGTAGGCATCGCGCCGCTGCCGCTGCTGCCGTCACCGAAATCCCAGTCATAGGCAACGATGGTGCCGTCGGGATCTGAAGAGCCCGTTCCATCGAACTGCACCGGTTCACCGACCGTTCCGTTATACGGATTATTGGCGTCCGCAATCGGTGCCTGGTTGCCCAATACGATGGTAGCCGTCGTCGTAGCGGAGTCAGTTGCACCCATGTCGTCTGTCACAGTAAGTGTGACATTATAAACCCCGCTCAGCGCATAGATGTGGGTGAGCATCTCTCCGCTGCCGGTGTTGCCGTCACCGAAGTCCCAGTCATAGGCGACGATGGTGCCGTCGGGATCTGAACTGCCAGAACCATCGAACGTTACCGGGTCATTGACGATCCCGTAATACGGGTTCTTGACCTCCGCAATTGGCGCCTGGTTGCCCAGCCCGATGGTAGCCACCGCTGTGTCCGTTGCAGTGTCGCCGCCATCATCGGTCACCGTGAGGGTCACGGTGAAGCTGCCGTCCCTGGTATAGGTGTGGGTAGGCATCTCACCGCTGCCGGTGCTGCCGTCACCGAAGTTCCAGTCATAAGCGACGATGGTGCCGTCGGGATCTGAAGAGCCGGAACCATCGAATTGCAATTGCTCATCGACCGTACCATTGTAAGGGCCTCCGGCATCAACGATGGGTGGATTATTGACATCCAGCTCGACGACATC
>JAAUYD010047376.1_pt1 | contig 13153 bp, 6 predicted proteins | sample 7278101 | NCBI WGS metagenome assembly JAAUYD01 (sample SAMN14350128, study PRJNA611818) | marine sediment metagenome | isolation source: surface marine sediment (0.6m) | place: French Polynesia: Moorea | collected 2018-08
AGTTTCTGCACTACAGTAATTACGATTCGTAACTAACAACGCAGCAAAATGTTTAATTAGTCCTTGAATTCCTTCCCAAACTTTTAGTAGTGCTGGTGCTTTACTAGGATCTTTTTCAGTTAATTGGTTGAGGTAAGGGAAAAATTTGAGTTGGTAAAAAAGTTGTTGCATGTCGAGAGCAACTTTTTCAACCTGTAATTGCGACCCTCCAAGGTGAAAAACTTCTTGAAATTGGGGTTCGCAAACAGCTAAATTTACAAATTCATCAGCCAACCGATGGAAAATACTACCAATACCCGTAATTTTATCTGGTGGTGAAAATAAGGTTCTACCACCAAAATACTGACTTAAATAAAAAAGACGGGGACACTCAAAAGCTACTCTAACCTTAGTAGGACTCAAAGATAAGTTTTCTAAGTTGTTTGTGGAGTTGGTTGTAGAATTATTAGATTCGCTAACCATATCAAAAATTTCCTTTACAGCATCGGGGTGAGAAACTTCTAATAAGCGAAGATGTACAGCAGCGAGATACACTGTATCCATAGCCGCGTACTGTAACTGTTTCTGAGAAAGAGGACGCTTTCCCCAATCGCTTCGTCCTTCTTCTGTATCTACATTGGAAAAGTGACATAGTTCTACAGCCAAAGTTTTAAGTTTTAAATTAGATGTTTGTAAAACTTGTTTGGTAATTTTCCTGGCTAATTTGAGAGTACAGATAACATTTGAAGCTGATTTTCCACCTAGATATTTTAAATCGAAGCTGGCATTATGAAATACTTTTACAATTTGAGGATTAAGCATTATTTGCTTAATAAATTCCTCTGCTAACTCGGGTTTATCTAGGACATCCAAAAGATAAGTAGATTCGCCCGTATTATCTGTAAAATCGGGTAAAACTTGAATGAGAGATAAGCGTGGGTATGCAGTCCAATAATCAGCAATTTCTGTATCTAACCACAACACTTTTGCCAAACTAAATTTAGCAATTTGCGCTTTTATTTCATTGGCTTGAATCAGATATTGCATTTATTTATTAACTTGACTTATTGTAGTGATATTTATTTTGATTTTATTGCTTAAATTTTGAATATTTTAAATAACTAAGCAAATTAATTGGTCTTTTAGTTTTTCTTTCGGATTAATAATTTTGACTTTTTTCTCATCACGCAATACTTTAACTAATCCTTGAATATCATTTTCATTCGCATAGGAATATTTATCGATAGCATATTGAATCAAAGTATGAAACCCCATATAACCTTGGGTTTTTACGACGTTCAATAAAAATTCTTTAACCGATCGCAAATCTTTTTTTATTGGTTCGGGATCTATTCTTTTAAGCTTAGCAACAATTCCTAGCCCTTGGAGTAAAGTACATTTTTCTAACATTTTAGATTCACGAATCAAAGATTGTAATTCTTTTGGATGAATTGCTTTACCTGCAACAACTAATTCCTGAGCATGGGCAGAATTTACTAAGCTATAGTATGTCGCCAATTCATGAACTGAAGATAGATCTGGTTTAAGATGAATATTCTGTTTTTGAGTACCTTTGAAGATTTGCTGATAGATTTGATTACCTTTAAGCCTTGAATTTCCCACACCGCTAATTCTAATTAGATATAGTTTTTGACAAACTTGTTTTTGAACTACTTTTTGCGAAGCATTCATGATGTTATAGAAGCTTGTCATATTAGCATCTTCTGTCCAGACTATTCCTATTTTTTCACCTTTTTTAGGGTGTTGATAACTCAAAGAGTAACTAGCATATTTACCACTTATAAGTTTTGGTTTGACAGATTTAATTTGCAATGCTTCTAAAGCTTGTTGCAACATTCTGATTAGATCAGGTGCAGCCAAAAAACTTATTTTACTAATTTTACCCTGAGTTTTTTTCAGTTCTTCTTGCCAAATTAATTTGAATTCTGCTTGAATTCTATCCTTAGGTTTTGGTGGTGGGGGAACTATAGGAGGGTCAGGTACTTTATTCTCTAACAATGAAAGTTTATATTTTTGATATTCCTGTCTTCCAAGAATGAGACAATCTCTCGGTCGAGTTTTACCACCAGGGTAATTTTCTTCTAATAATTTTCGGTTTAATGGAAAAATTTCAGAATAATTTCCATCATTTGTTGCTTGATGTAAAGCTCTTAATCGATAAGACCAAAGCCCCTCTGCTTGCTTTAATGTAATAGGTTTTAACAGAATACCTTTATCAACCCGACCTTTATCAGCTTGATGAATCCGGTACCAAATACGCTTCCAAGTATTAGTAATAACACTGATAATAACCAGAAAGTTTTTTAGATATCTATTATGAATTGTTGTATTAACATTAAACAAAGCTTGAAAATCCCCAGAACCATCTGCGATACGGGGAATATTATCCAAATTGTCAAAACATAAAACTATGGGTTGAGTTTGGGCTGAAATTCTACCAAAGTTAGCTAAAATATTTTTTGCTGCATCTTCTGAATCAATACAACTTTTGACTTTTAAAGCTTGCATCGACTCGTCGCTGAGGTCATCTCCTCGCAACCATTCGCAGGCTAAATCATATAATTCTGGGTTGGTGAGATCGTGTAGTACACCAAAAAAAATATCCGAGTTATAGAGACCTGCTTGTTTATAGCTGCTTTTGAGGTGTTTGATAAATTTTCGGCGATCGCTGCGTAATAATTGCCAAATTTTATCCTTTGAGTTGTCTCTAGTAAATGCAGATAAATTTTTCAGCCACAATATTAGCTGAGACTCTTGTTGACCTTCGGGAATTCGTAATAAGCTATCAACAGTGGAGCGTAAAATATGACGCCAAATATAATCACTATCAGCCCAGGGTCCAATGTAAGCAAAAAAAGCTTTGGGGTTGAGAGTGCGTTTTACCCGACCTAATAAATAACTTTTACCGGAACCAGAATCACCTAAAAGTAATAGACTGCGACTGCGATTATCTTTAGCTACTAAGTCAAGATATTCTTCTATTTCAGTTATTACTTGTTTGTGAATCGACTCAACCATCTGTGTTGAGTCCTGTTGTTCTTCCCAAAAATCACCAGGTTTCAAGTTTATTCGGTCAAAAGGGTTAACCTCGCGTTTAATTATTTCGTTAATAGATACCATACTGCAATTAAGTGAGGGTAACAAACTTAAATGTGAGTCTGAAAAGAATAGGAATATGAAAACAATATCTTGCTAGTTCAGACTAATAAAGAACAATGGACCACCAACATTTTGAGGAATTCCGGTATTAATTTGTTCCGGAGTATATGCGTTAGCTTCCTGCAAAGTACTAAAATCAATTCGGTCATTTCCTTGCAAGCGATAAAGTGCTTTATCTAATTGTTCCCGTGACAAAGGGGGTTGTAACTTTTCTCGCAGATGGAAGATTGGTAAGTAATTCTCTGTACCTATTTCCCGATCTAAGTTTTGGATAGTTTGTAAAATTTCCTCGTCACTGATATCTGTAACTTTTTTCGCTGCAGAATCTGGAACTAAACTTTGTGAATTTAAACTTGTTGAAGTTAAACTTGCTGAATTTAAACTTGCTGAAATATCTTCTGGTACTGGCTTAAAAGATAAAGTTTTCCGTAAAAATCGTAGATAATTATTTAATAAATCTAAGCTAATGACAGGATTATTACCTTTGTGTGGGTTGTAATCATCCCGTAAATATTCAACTCCTCTTTCAGTTAACCAAACTTCTGCTCTTTGTCTCTTGACCTTAGTTTCAACTTCAATCAATCCTTTTTCACTCAAAGACTTCAATATTGCATCTCTCCGATGGCTTCTGAGGGATGATATTTTGATTTGAGCGGGAGTAATTACACCTGAAGCTTGACCAATCCTTTTGAGTACTTTAAGTTCCTTATCTTTGACCGGTAATTCCGCAATATCCAGTTTTAACAAAGCTTGACCAGCAGGTAGAATTTTAGCTGAGCCAATCTCGCGAGTATAGTCTATCAGTTCGCGATCGCCCAAATCTTGACATATTTTATTTTTATTCTTAAAACTGTTGAAGGCGCTAGCACTCAACCTCGAGCGATAATTTTTGCATCCCAATAACTTAAGTATAAATTTCAAATGGTCGTTTGTTTCCATACTGTTAATCTTTTTGTATCCAAGTCAAGATATTTATAAATCAAAGGAATTAGGACTTACACAAAACCTCCTTTATGCAAAGGATATAGAAAGCAAATCTGCATTCTCATCTTGCGTAAGTCCTAGTAATGAATTTACGCACCTTTTCTATAGTAGCGAGATTAGTGCTAATTACTACGTCAAGCTAGATGAAGTTTGTTAAACATATTTTTAACAGATTAAACTTATCTCGAAATAATACAACGATTATTCTTTGTATGAAGTGATTTATCCTACATTACATGCCCCGACTATCATAAGTTCATGGGTACTAAAAATAAACCAATAAGTAGTACTTAGAAAGTATAAAATTAAGCGTTGTTTTAGGCTTAATCATATTTTGCTCGTTAACTAAGATAAATACTTGCTACGAGCGGCAAACAGAGTTTAAGAATTAAAGAAGCAAGATTGCAATCAGAATGTTCAGATGTTGTTGGAATGAGGAGCAAAGCCTATTTCAAATAAAAATAGGGATAGTTTCATTTTATTACTTTATTATTTATTTGCTCAACTTATTGTTCCTAAATGATGACGCAACAAAATTATTCTGTCATTTCCCCAAAACAATTCTCCTGAGACAATAAATGTCGGAACGCCGAATACTCCAGATTCTAATGCGCGATTAATTGTTGTATTAAGTTGGTTCTTGATTTTATTTCCTGTCAGTAAGCTTTGGAATTCACTCGTAGAAATACCACAAGCTTCTGCACACATAACACACTCTTTTTCATCTATTTGAGATAATGAATCTTCAAACATTGCTTTAAAAAGCAAACTACTGTACTCTTCAACTTTCCCTAGATATTGTGCTGCTGTGCAAGCCCGAGCTAATAAATCAGAGTTAAATTTTACTCTTCCGCGAGGCTCAATATACGGAATCACATAAAGTTCCGCCCATCGCTTTGCGTCGATTTTGCGGTAATTCCATTCGTATTGTCCAGAAGCTGGTTCGCCTTCAAAAGGATTCTTCCCATTTTCTTTTATCAACTTAACACTATTAACTGGATGCCATAAAACCTGACAATCAAATTCCTGCTCTAGGCTTTTAATTTGACTGGATGCGAGATAGGAATAACGACTACCAATAGAATAATAGAAATCAATAATTTTCATTATTTATTATTTGCCACATAGTAAAAATATTTATCATAAAACTACTATTATGAGGTGATTTTTATTAGCTATCTATACAATAATTCATCTATTTTAAATAATTTTATGTATATGATTTTCAGAGTCCATTTTTAAAAATTGACTTACAAAAAAAAATTGGATATGATGAGTGGCTGATAATTAGTTTTATAGTTTTTGGTTTTATATTTATTCAACAAATATTAAATCAATATTATTATATTATCCCTGATTTATTCAAATACTTATTAGCAATTTAAATCTTAAAATCATGAATATTTTGATGTTATCTTCCACATTCCCATATCCACCAACCTTAGGAGGAACTCAGGTAAGAACATTTTATTTACTCAAATATTTGAGCAAACAGCATAATGTTACTTTAGTCACGCAGCAAGAACCGGGAATACCAGAGTCAGATATTGCTGGATTGCGCAATTTTGTCGATAATTTAGTTCTTTTTAAGCGTCCAGTAGATAGTGGGACTACCGGAGGAATACTGAAAAAAACTCAAAGGTTTGCAAAATTTGTCCAAAATGGAACTCCACCAAGCGTATTAAACCGTTATTCCCCACAAATGCAAGACTGGATAGATAATTTCGTCAGTTCGCTCAAGTGTGACGTAATTACCTGCGAACACAGCGTAAATGAAATATATGTGCGTCCAGATTTTCAGAAAACAGTACGAACTTTGGTAAATGTTCATAGTTCTGTATATGGTACTTGTCTGAACCAGTTAAAACAGGATGTCTGTGAGAATAAACTCCGAGATCGAATTAATTTGCCACTTTTGCATCGTTACGAAAAACTTTACAGTTCAAAGTTTGCAGCTATTGTTGCAACAACGCAAGAGGATAAAAATCAATTGCAAGAGCTTAACCCCAATGCAGAGATTGCAGTTATCCCTAATGGTGTAGATTTAGTTGCTTTTCCATTTCGTTTCCAAGATCCTCAAGGACACCGTATAATATTTACTGGAGCAATGGATATTTTGGCAAATATTGATGCTGTTAATTTCTTTGCGAATCAAGTTTTTCCAGAAATTCAAAAGACTTATCCAGATGCAATTTTTGATATCGTTGGTTCCCGTCCCACATCCGAGGTTCTTGCTCTCCAAGAAAGACCAGGGGTTAACGTCACTGGACGCGTACCTTCAATGGTAGATTATCTACACCAGAGTGCAGTGTGCGTAATCCCTATGCGGACTGGGTTTGGAATTAAAAACAAAACCTTGGAAGCTATGGCTGCTGGTGTACCTGTAGTTGCTAGCGATCGCGGTTTAGAAGGTTTAGAAATAGATGGGGGAAATGTACCGATACGAGCATTACGAGCAAATCAACCTAGTGAATATGTCAGTGCAATTAGTCGTATTTTTAACGATTCGCAATTGCGGGCTGAATTATCACATAATGCCAGAAAATTAATAGAAAAAGACTTTACTTGGGAAAGTGCTGCTCGTCATTATGAGCAAGTTTGTTTGGGACAAAGTGATTGAGTAATGAGTAATGAGTAATGAGTAATGAGTGATGAGTGACCAATTACCAATTACCAATTACCAATTACCAATTACCCATTACCAAATCAATCAACCGCTTTCATCGATAAACCAATACGTCTGAGTTTTTCGTTGACTTCTAATACCTTAACTTTGACTACTTGACCGACTTTAACTACGGTTTTGGGATCTTTAATAAATCTGTTTGCAAGTTGGGATATGTGCACTAAACCATCTTGGTGAACGCCAATATCAACAAATGCACCAAAATTAGCAACGTTGGTGACAATACCTTCAAGTATCATTCCTTCTTTTAGATCGGAAATTTCTTTGATTCCTTCTTTGAAGGTTGCATACTTAAATTCGGCTCGGGGGTCTCTTCCGGGTTTTTCTAATTCGTTAATAATATCCCTTAGGGTTGGTTCCCCAATTTCGTCGGTGACATATTTTTTCAAGTCTGTTTTTTTCAGTTTGCTTGAAATTTCGGTAACTTGCTTGAGGTTAATATTTAAATCTGAGGCGATCGCCTTAACTACAGAATAACTTTCTGGATGTACTGCTGTGTTATCCAATGGGTTATCGCTATCACGAATTCGTAAAAAACCTGCAGCTTGCTCGAATGCTTTCGGTCCTAGTTTTGGAACTTTGAGTAATTCTCGGCGATTTTTGAAAGCACCATTCTGGTTGCGGTAAGTCACAATGTTATTAGCTACCGTAGCTGTAATTCCTGAAACAAAGGTTAGAAGTTCCTTAGAAGCAGTATTTAGATCGACACCAACATAGTTCACACAACTTTCTACAGTTTCGGCTAACTTTTTCTTCAACATCTTTTGATCGACGTCGTGTTGATATTGTCCCACCCCAATGGACTTGGGTTCAATTTTTACTAGTTCTGCGAGGGGATCTTGTAAGCGACGACCAATACTAATTGCACCGCGCACCGTAATATCAAGATCGGGAAATTCTGCGATCGCGACTTTACTGGCAGAATAAATAGATGCACCGGACTCATTAACCATCACTTTGATGGGTTTTTTGTCCATATTCTGCAAAACTTCCCCAACAAACTCATCGGTTTCCCGTGAAGCTGTACCATTACCAATAGCAATCAATTCGATCTGATGCTTTTTAATAATTTTGTCAACAAAAGCAGCAGCAGATTGACGTTTTTGGGTTCCGCTATGGGGAAATATTGGTTCATATTCCAAAAATTGACCGGTTCGATCTAATACTGCAACTTTGCAACCAGTGCGAAAACCCGGATCTATTCCCAAAGTCGGTTTCATCCCTGCTGGTGCAGAAAGTAATAATTCCCGTAAATTTGCTTCGAAGGTTTTGATGGATTCAATATCAGCTTCTTTTTTCTTTTCTGCTACCACCTCACCGATCAAAGAATTTTTCATCAAACGATTAAATGCATCTTTGATAGTCATCTGATAAAAATTACGAATTTGACGCAGGGAAGAACGAATTTCTCGTGATTCCAAATAAGCTAAAACTCGATCTTCATCAAAAGAAATTTCAAAACTTAAGATTTTTTCCGCTTCACCCCGACATAACGCCAACATATTATGGGAAGCAATATTCTCAACCCTCATTTGATATTCGCGGTACATCTCATATTTTGTTGTCCCTTCGGGATGTTCGTCCTTGATGCGAGAGACAAAAATCCCTTCTTCTAGGAGATATTCTCGCAAATATGTTCTTAATTCCGCTTTTTCGGCGATTTCTTCCGCTAGAATATCTCCAGCTCCCTTAAGTGCTTCTTCAGCGCTTTTCAATCCCTTATCTTCAGATATATATTTAGCAGCTTCTTCATCAAGGGAAACAGAAGCTGCATTTTTTATGTTCAATGACTTGATAAATTCTGTTAAAGGTTCCAAACCCTTTTCCTTCGCAATAGTTGCGCGGGTACGTCGCTTTGGTCGGTAGGGTAAGTATAAATCTTCAAGTTCAGTTTTTTGCAAACAAGATTCAATTTTCGCTTTGAGTTCATCATTCAACTTTCCTTGGGAAGCGATCGCATTGAGAATCACAGCTTTGCGTTCCTCAAGTTCGGTCAAATAAGTATACCTTTCTAAAAGCGAACGTAATTGTACTTCATTCATTTCACCAGTTTGCTCTTTGCGGTAACGAGCAACAAAAGGAACCGTTGCACCTTCAGCAAAAAGTTCCAAGGCGTTTTGCACCTGTCTTAGTTGAAGTTCTAGTTCGCTAGCTAGGAGTTGCGGTATGTTCAGCATGATTGAATCTACAGATTAAAAAATCCACTACTATCATGCAGTAAGTCTTATGAATTTAGAGAGTTTAAAAACGAAATAATAGGTTAATATAACAAAGCTTAAAGTTATTTTTGGTCATTTAGTTGTATGGCTTACAACTTTACTTGTAAATACAACTTTGAAGATGTAGAATGTCCTACAATTGCTTAATAAAAATTTAACTTGTTCTTCGAGGACGGGTATTTTAGTACGAGAATTTTGTTGTGAGTTCAGAGTGAAGCTAACATGTCGTTTGTCTTTCTGATTCCACTTGTAATGACTTTTGTAGCTCTGTATTTCTTTATGAAATTCAGGGATGAATTACGCTATTTGTCTGGTTCGATAGCTGGTATTTGTTTTGCAGTTAGTGTTTCATTAGCTCCTTGGGAAGCACTCTTGTTATTTTTGATCCCTGCACTTGTAATTACTGGTAAAGGTATTCAAAAAGGTGATTATAAGTTTCACCTCCAGAGCATCCAAAAAGAGAATGAGAGAAAAAACAAGAAGAAGAGGAAAAAAAGAAGGTAAGATATGGCGCTATATGTAAAGTAAAAAGTCAAAACAGACCGCGCCAAAGGCGAGCAAAAGTCAAAATATGTCCGTCCTATGGACACGCTGAGAAGGTGCTACGCGTATGATTAAAGTCACGCTAACGCTAACAGCTTGCTCCGTTAAAATGCTAAAAAACAGACCGCGCCTACTGCGATCAAAAGTATCTTAATCATAGGTTTTAAGGCTCATCAATGTCCTAGCCTAAAGACTTAGCGCTATTCTAAGAAAAGGTAATATAAATCGATATTAAAGACGTAAATAATTTTCCGTACCAGATCGCGCAAAATGTTTCATTAATTTTGCCCAACTCCTGAATTATTGGAGTTGAATTTTTTTATTTATTTCTTTAAATTTATCTTTTTGAATTTATCTTTTTGAATTTATCCGAATTCACAATCATTGACTGTGTAGTAGAAGCTTGGTATTCGACACTTTAATTTTTGTCATCATATTATTAGCAGCTACAGGTTTGGTGTATGTCAATCATCACGATTCGGGAAACGGAGAAAACTGCGACGGGTTTTGCAGCACGTTTAATTTTCGATCGCGGTGATGGTGGTGAATACTCTATTAATATTACCGATCCTTTCACAACTGAGGAAGAACAGCGACTGGAATGGTATTTTGAAGAATGGCTGAATTACCCTATATTAAATGGGAGGAAGGCTGAAGCTGCTAAAAGCAGCGTTGCTGGTTATGGGGAAAGTTTATTTGAACAGGTTTTTAAGACTGATTTTGATGCTTATAGTTACTATCGTCAACTGCGGAGTAATCTCAAAGAGGTAAAAATTGAGATAGTTGGCGATAGTCCCGAGTTTCATGCGCTGCACTGGGAAGCTATGCAGGATAAGGATTTACCACGACCTTTGGCTGTGGATTGCGTGATGATACGCAGGCGCATTGCGAAAGCAGCATCAGTACCTGCAAATATAGCCGAATCACCTGTGATTAACTTGTTGGTGGTAACTTCCCGACCGAATGAAGAACATGATGTGGGTTATCGTACTATTTCCCGTCCTTTAATTGAGGTGATTCAAAATAGTGAATTAGCTGTAAATGTGGATTTATTGCGTCCGGGTACCTATGAAAGTTTAGAACGACATTTGGAAGAAAAAGGTGCGGGATATTATCATTTCATCCATTTTGATTGTCATGGTGCATTGATGAGATATCAAGATATTCAAGAAGGGATGAGACGAAACCGCTATACCTACAACACAAGGTGGGGACGGGAAGATATTAAAAAATATGACGGGGTAAAAGCATTTTTATTTTTGGATGGAGAAACTAAGGGAAAAGCCGATCCGGTGGAAGCAGGGGAATTAGCAAGTTTACTTACCGGGAAAAGGATTCCTGTATGTATCCTCAACGCTTGTCAGTCGGGGAAGCAGGTAAAAAGTGATGGAGAAACAGAAGAAAATTCCCGTGAAACTAGTTTGGGTAGTCGGTTAATGACTGCGGGAATGCAAATGGTGGTAGCAATGGGGTATTCGGTAACTGTTTCCGCTGCAAAGTTGATGATGGAACAGGTTTATCAAAAATTATGTGAGGGGAAGAAGATAACCGAAGCGATACGTTTGGGGAGAAGGGAGTTATTTAATAGTAAGACTCGCAAAGCTTATTTCAATACAGATATCGATTTAGAAGATTGGCTTTTACCCGTGGTTTACAGTAATCAGGGGGTCAATTTGAATTTGCGGGAGTTTACACCCGAGGAAGCAGAAAAGTATTTTGAAAATTTAGCAAGTTCATATCAAAATCAATATACACCCCCCGAATATGGCTTTATTGGACGGGATTTAGAAATTTTGAAGATTGAAAAGGCTTTGTTGCGCCATAATATTTTACTGTTACAAGGAATGGGAGGAACAGGGAAAACCACCCTATTAAATTATCTGTGCAGTTGGTGGGAAACAACTAATTTCGCCCCGGATATATTTTATTTTGGTTACGACAAAAAAGCTTGGATGCTGACACAAATTGTATTTGAGATTGGTAAGCGGTTATATGGAAGATTTGAACTTGCTAACTTTCAAGCGATGAATCTAACCGCACAGGTACAGAAATTACTCAAAAAACTGAAATCCCAACCCTACGTTTTGATTTTGGATAACTTGGAGTCGGTAACGGGACAAGCTTTAGCGATTCAAAATACTTTACCGTCAGATGAGCAAAAGCAACTGCAAGATTTTTTAACCCGGTTAGTTGATGGAAAAACGCGGGTGATTTTGGGTTCCCGCAGTGATGAAAGTTGGTTAAAAGGTGCTTTTAAACAAAATATCTACAAGTTGCAAGGTTTAGATCCACAAGCAAGAACAGAATTATCAAATAAAATCTTAGAGCGGAATGTAGGTAATGAGCGCAAGATAGCTAGGATTCGTGAAGATGGGGATTTTCAGAAATTAATGGGACTTTTAGCCGGATATCCCCTAGCAATGGAAGTGGTTTTAGCGAACTTGAAAAATCTCTCACCCCAGGAGATTTTAGCGAAATTGCAAGCAGCAGATATTAACCTAGATACCGGTAGCGAAGATAAGACCCAGAGTATTCTCAAATGTGTGGAGTATTCCCATAGTAACTTGTCGCCGGATGCTCAGAAGTTATTATTGTGTTTGGCTCCCTTTAGTGGGTTTATTTTTCGGGTTGGGATTCCTAATTATGTCGAGGAGTTGCAAAAATTAGAGCAGTTTCAGGATTATGATTTTGATAAGTTCGATGCAGCGATTCAAGAAGCGATAAATTGGGGTTTACTTTCTGAACTCTCCCCTAACCCCTCTCCTGGGAAGAGAGGGGAAGAGGAATTACTACAAATTCAACCTGTTTTCCCCTTCTTTTTAAAAGCGAAATTAGCAGAACTCGATGGAGCAACCCGCGAAGCATTACAGGAAGGGTTTAAAAATCACTATCGAGTTTTAGCTAGTGATTACCAACTATTGATGAATTATAAGAATGCGCAAGAAAGACAGTTAGGTATTTACTTCTGTCGGTTGGAATATGAAAACTTATATAACGCCTTGCAGATTTGTTTAGAAAAGCAGGAAGATTTTGATATTTTTATATGTCTAGATGAATATTTTAAGCTAATTAACAATCCGGATAACAGAGCTACATTTACAGACAAAATATGTCAAAAAATATCTAACTTCCCCCCTGAGTTTTTAGAAAGTAAGATTGGCTATCAAATTGGATTTGCGTTCCACAGAAATGGTAGTAGTTATTTGGATATTAAACAGTATGAATTAGCAGAAAAAAACTTTAAACAAGCTTTAGAAGCATATGAAAAACTCAGAGAAGTAGAAGAAAGGGATAAGCAACTCTGGATCGCGACAACTTACCACAACTTGGGAGCGGTCGCTCAAGAATTGCGCGAATACCAGCAAGCACGAGATTATTATCAAAATGCTCTAGAAATATATATCGAATATGGTGATCGCTATGGCTCTGCTAAAACTTACCACCAGTTGGGAATAGTAGCCCAAAATTTGCGCCAATACCAGCAAGCACGAGATTATTATCAAAATGCTCTGGAAATACATATCGAATATGGTGATCGCTATGGCTCTGCTAAAACTTACCA
>JAAUYD010266152.1_pt1 | contig 13151 bp, 11 predicted proteins | sample 7278101 | NCBI WGS metagenome assembly JAAUYD01 (sample SAMN14350128, study PRJNA611818) | marine sediment metagenome | isolation source: surface marine sediment (0.6m) | place: French Polynesia: Moorea | collected 2018-08
GCTCGAGACCCGCAACATAAACGCTCATCTGGTCCAGGCCAAAATCCTCTTGAAAGAAATCGCACAGCGTGTTAACAGTTAATCCTTTATTCTGTAATCGAAAATATGATGTTAGTGAGTAATCAGCAATCGAGATGAGCGAGCGGTCCTTCAATTTCATTCGGCTGATCTGGCCGATCTTCCTTTTTTCTTTTTTCATAGCATGCGGAGAAAAAGATACCAGATTGGGAAAAGAGGCGCTCATCCGCGTTGAGGACCGGGTCGTGACAGTCCTCGACTTCAATGAGGCTTTTGAAATATCCAAAATGGCCTTTGATTCCAGTATCGGCGAGCAGTCCGAGGATTTACAAAAAGCCCAATTGAGGCTTTTAAACGAGATGATTATCGAAATGATTCTTCTTGAAAAAGCGCAAGAGATTGAAATCACTGTTACCGATGCTGAACTCGAAGCGGCTGTCTCTGACATAAAAAACGATTATCCAGCAGGAGAATTTGAAGAAACCTTGCTGGAATTTGCTGTTTCCTACGATACCTGGAAAAACCGCCTTAAAACCCGGTTGATTATAGACAAGGTGATCGAAAAAGAGCTCGAAAATCGGATCACAATCACACCGGAGGATATTACCGATTATTACCAAAAGAATTACCAGGGCAAAAAAGGTGAGACAGGCCCAAATCCGGCGTCGGGTGACATCAATGAAATAATTGTCAAACAGTTGCGACGCAAAAAGGCAGAAGAGGGATACCAAGCCTGGATAGAAGAACTGAAAGCAACATACCAAATTGAGATAAACGGGGAGCAGTGGAAAAAAATCTCAGGTTCCCCAAGTATTAAAGACTATGATCCCCCTGATAGTGACTCCAAAAACAGTTGATATAAAAAAGTGTTATGGATTGGGACGATTAAGTATACTCATCGTCGCCGTTATCGTGTTTTCCGGCAGTGTTTGCGCTCAAGAACCGGAGGTGATCGATCGCATCGTGGCGGTTGTTAACAGCGATATAATTACACTTTACGATTTAAATCGGGCCTTCAAACCTTACGAGGAAAACATCAAGGCCCTGAGGTACCCACCTGAGAAGGAACGTGAAACCCTTTTTCAGGTACGTAAAGATCTCCTTGATCAGCTGATTGACAGTAAACTGGCTGACCAGGAAATCGAGCGGGCTCAAATAACGGTCAGCGAGGGTGACATAGACAGTACCATCGAGCGTTTGAAAGAGACACGTTCTTTTACCGATGAACAATTGCGAGAAGGGCTGTCCCGCCAGGGAATGACCATGGAAGAGTATCGCCAGGAAATCAAGGAACAGATCCTGCGGACCAAACTGGTGAATCGGGAAGTGAAATCTAAAATAGTGATTACCACAGAGGATGTTAAGGCCTACTACGATAATCATCGGGATCAGTATGCCGGTAAGAAGGGTTATTATCTCTTTAATATCTTTGTCAGGCTTTCTCCGGGGGCCGGTACCTCAGAAAGAGAAAATGCCATGGCCGAAATCCGAGATGTCAGAGCCAGATTAAATCAAGGTTTCCCCTTTGAGGAAATGGTCAACGAACTCAAAAACTCAATATCCCGGGTTCAAGGCACGGATCTGGGATTGTACTCGCTGGAAGAATTGTCCGAACAACTCCGGGGAACGGTTTCGAAATTGAAAGCCGGTGAATATTCACAAATTATTGACACGGAATTCGGCCCACAGATTATTTATGTCCAGAAGATCCAGGAAACACCAACCAAATCCTTAGATGAAATTGAAGCCGAAATAGAAGAAATACTTTACAATGAATCGGTGGACAACAGATACCAGGACTGGCTGGAAGACCTTCGCAAACGATCATTGATAAAAATTATAAGCTAATGGAATCCGACAAAGAATCTCTATCATTCGGGCGCTATCTGCAAGCCATAAGGCTTGAAAAAAAGATAAGCCTGGAACAGGTTTCACAGCAAACACGCATCGGCATTGGGAATCTTCTGCTTATCGAGCAGGAGGATCACGATCAGCTGCCGGCCGAGGTTTATGTAAAGGGATTTTTGCGTGCTTATGCAAATTCTATTGGCGCCGACGGTGATGAGGTGATTCGCCGGTATGGCTCTTGTCTAGATGTCGTGCAGAAAATTTCTGAATCAGAATTCCCCAGCAATCGGCCGGCGCGCCGGTCCTGGTGGAAACTTTTATTTTCGTTGATTATATTTGTCTGTATTATCTCTGGGTCTATTTTTGCGGTGATCCTGCTTCACCAGTCGCCGGCTGTAAACGATTCGAATAACGCTATTGAAGATTCGAATAACACCATTGAAGAGGTGGCTGACACCGAAAAGAACCAAATCGACACTGAAGAGAAGCAAGATGACAACCTGCCGCAAGCCGAAGAACAGGATCTTGATGCCGACCTCAAGGCCTTAGAAACGGTTCCGGATAAATTCCTGCTCCATGTGACTGCCGTCGAAGAAACATGGCTGAAGGTCATTATGGACGAAAAGGCACCTACTGAATACATCCTAAAGTCAGGGGACCAAATCGATCTTGAAGCCAAGGTCGGGTTTAATTTGCTGATTGGCAATGCCGGTGGGTTAAATATAACACTCAATGACAAACCCGTTTTTATTCCCGGCAAAAGCGGCGATGTGGTCACGATTGAACTTCCTTAACGAGAAATATGGCGATAGACAGCAATAAAATATTGGTTGACAGTGTTAAAAGACTATTGCGCCGGGGGGCGATCAGCCATCTTGTCAAGATTGTGAACAAGACCCATGGAGCGGATCTATCGGTATTGTTTCGTTCATTGTCCCTCTCTCAGCAGCGAAAGCTCTTTGACCTGATTGCCGATGTCGAGCAAAAAGGGATTCTCTTCAGCGAGCTCGAAGAGGACATCTTCCTGGATCTGATAGAAGATATGCCTGTCGAAGCGATTGTCGAGATATTAGAATCCATGCCTGCCGATGATGTTGCCGATATTCTCGGAAGACTGCCGGAGGATCGGTCCCAGGATATCCTGGATAAAATGAAAACGGCGGAATCTGAAGAAGTCGAAGATCTTCTACGCTACGATGATGATACCGCCGGCGGGATCATGGTTCCCGATTTTATCGCTCTCAAAGAAGATGTTACTGCCAGAGAAGCCATCGAATCGCTGCAAAAAGAACATTCGGATGTAGAGATGGCGTTTTATCTATACGTAGTTGATGAATATGGTAAACTGGTTGGGGTCAGTTCCTTGCGGCAGCTTGTTGTGGTTCCGCCTGAAACCGCCTTAAAAGAGTTTATGAGTACAGATGTTTTTTCTGTTCAGACCGGCATGGATCAGGAAGAAGTTGCCAGAATAGTGGCGCGCTACGACATCCTGGCAGTCCCGGTGATTGACGATGCAAACCGGCTGGTTGGGGTCGTTACCGTGGATGATGTTATCGATATTCTTAGGAAGGAAGCGACGGAAGATATATTAAAGATGGCCGGTGCCGGTGAAGAATTTGTTGAAACCAAATCAATATTTAAAAGTACACGAATTCGTCTGCCGTGGCTGTTTGCAAGCTGTATCGGCGGCATCTTCGCTTTTTTTATCATCGGTAAATTTGAGAGCAGTATTCTGCAGTATGCTTATCTGGCCGCTTTTATACCTGTCATCATGGGGATGGGGGGCAACATTGGCACTCAATCTTCCACCATTGTGGTCCGGGGTCTGGCAACCGGACGACTCAATGTCAGGGACATCTGGTCGGTGGTTCTAAAGGAGCTTTCGGTCGGTGCCATTTTAGGTCTTGTGTATGGCACCATCATTGGCAGCGTGGCTCAACTGCGGTATAGCAAAGAGGCCCTGGCCGTATCGGTGGCCCTGGCTGTTTTATCGTCCATGTCGGTAGCCGCCCTGGTCGGATCGTTGGTACCGATGGGATTTGCCAGGATAAATATCGATCCTGCCGTGGCGACGGGTCCTTTTGTAACAACGGCCATCGACATCATTAGTGTGTTTTTCTATTTTATTATCGCCACTACACTGCTTGGAATCTAATTTCATGTCGGCTTTTTCCTCGCCTGCCATTTTACTCCGCCGCATGGATTATGGGGATTTTGATGTAATTATTACCTTTTTTACGCTCAACAAAGGTAAATTGTCTTTAATTGCCAAATCCGCCAAGAAGAGCACCAAGCGGTTCGCCGGCATTTTAGAGCTTTTCTCATTGCTGGATATCGTAGCCGCTGCAGGCCGGCGCAAAGGGTTGGCCGTGCTGCAGGAGGCGGTTTTAAAACAGCCTTTTAGCGCAATCCGCGCAGACTTCAGAAAGACAGCCTACGCCAGCTATTGGGCTGAGCTGATTTACAATTGGATAGAAGAAAATTTCAAACAGGTTGCGCTTTTTCGTCTCCTAGAGCATGTTTTAGCCGAACTGGATAGTGGGCGGACGGCCCCCGCCGATTTAAACATCCTTTTTCAAATGAGATTGTTGACCCTTGCCGGGTATCGCCCAAATTTGCACCGCTGCAGCGTATGCACAAACGAACTGGAAAAAATCAAGCAAGGCGCGATCGCGATTGACTCAAAAAGAGGTGGGATCATCTGCCAAAAATGTCGAACCGGCCCTGGGTCCGGTACGCGTTTGGGAAAAGGAACAATTAAACAACTTCTGTGGGTTGAAAGCGGTGATCTGGCCAAAGCGGCGCGGATAAAATTTTCACCAACTGCACTCATGGAAAGTACAGATTTTTTAGAAGAATTTGTCTGTTATCATTTGGGAAAGCAGCCCCGCAGTCTTAAATTTTTGCGACAGGTTAGAAACCCATAGAATGATGAATGACCAAGGACGAATATCGAATGATGGATAAAAAGCTCCGAAAAAGACTCGAGTCCAGCCCCATCGAAGCCTCCGCTCCCTGTCGGATTGACATGGGCGGTACTGTGGATATTCCTACATTTTATTATCCTCTGCGACATTTGTCCCCCTGCACCTTTAATATTGCCTTGAAACTTAGAACCAGGGTCCGCCTGCTGCCGTTTACTCGGGGACGGATTAAAATTTCTTCCAGGGGCTTTAAGGATGCACAATTTCCTGCAGACGCAGCCCCTTTTAAGCACCCAATGGGTTTGATGTTCGCAACGGCCGCTTTTTTCAGGGCCGAAGGGATCCACATTGATATTGAAAGTCAATCTCCACCGCGCAGTGCTCTGGGGGGGTCATCTGCGGCGGCCCTGGCGCTGATTGCGGCATTTTTAAAAATGAAACGGCCGGCGGAAATCGACCGACGATTAAACCGGCGTCGGATCGCTCTGCTCGCTTATCAACTTGAGCAATCTACATCCGGTGTGGCCTGCGGTTTTCAGGATCAGCTCGCCGCAGCTTATGGTGGGGTGAATCTCTGGCATTGGCAGACCGATCCCGATCGATCCGTGTTTCGACGAACTATTGTTGTTGGTACAAAATTGCACAAAAAATTGGCGGGGCACCTTCTTTTAGCATATTGCGGCCAGCCCCATGAGTCCAAAGATATTAACGGTAGATGGCTTAAACAGTTTCTTGCCGGCGAAAATCGAGATTTGTGGTCGCAAATCATTGCATCGACTCACCAATTCGCGGACGCGCTGGCCGGGCAAAAATATGATCAGGCTGTTGTCCATATGAATCGGGAAACGGGCCTACGAAGAAAATTGACCCCGGATGTCCTCGATAAAGTCGGTGAACACCTGGTGGATCTTGCGTTACAGAACAACTGCGGAGCTCGTTTTACGGGCGCCGGAGGGGGCGGATGCCTGTGGGCCATAGGTGAAACCGCTCACATTGACAAATTGAGGCCTCTGTGGCAAGAGACCCTTTCAGCCCGCAAGGAAGCAGATCTCCTCGAGGTGGGAATTGATTCAAAGGGGGTCAACGTTTATTAGCTATTGGAGTGCTTCCTAATTTACTATTTCAATTTGAATTTTAAAATAACATCTCAATTCATTATTTAGAGAAAAGGAACGGTTAAATGAAATTTCAAGATGTCATATTGCAGTTAAATAAATTCTGGGCCGGGAAGGGCTGTGTTATGGTGCAACCATACGATCTGGAGGTCGGCGCGGGAACGTTTCATCATACCACCACGCTGAAAGCCCTGGGTCCTGAACCCTGGAATGTTGCCTATGTGCAGCCTTCCAGACGGCCGACTGACGGGCGCTACGGTGATAATCCAAATCGTTTGCAACATTACTATCAGTATCAGGTGCTATTGAAGCCATCGCCCCATAACGTTCAAGACCTATATTTAAAAAGCCTTCAGGCACTGGGGATCGATCCACTCGATCATGATATCCGATTTGTCGAAGATGACTGGGAGTCCCCGACACTTGGTGCCGCCGGTCTGGGCTGGGAAATCTGGTTGGATGGAATGGAAATTACCCAGTTTACCTACTTTCAAATGGCAGGCAGCATCGAGCTGAATCCGATTCCAGTTGAATTGACCTATGGACTCGAGAGAATAGCCATGTATCTTCAAGGTGTCGACAGCGTTTATGACCTGAAATGGAATGATGAGATCAGCTATGGAGATGTGCATCATCAGCAGGAAGTTGAACAGTCGACTTACAATTTTGAAAAAGCCGATGTTCCGGTTTTATTTGATCTGTTCAATAAATACGAAGCCGAGTCGCTGAAGCAACTCGATGCCAAACTTGTTTTGCCGGCGTATGAGTTCTGTCTGAAATGTTCGCACACCTTTAACCTTTTGGATGCCCGTGGCGCTATCAGCGTCACCGAGCGTACTGGATATATCGGCCGGATCCGAAATCTTGCCAGGGGGTGCGCAGAAGGATATCTGAAACAGCGCGAAGAAATGGGGTATCCGTTGCTGAAAACAGCGAACGGATGACGGCAGACAGAGAACAGATGTCAGAGACAGTTGACAGAAATTAGAATTCGGAAGTGAGAATGCGGCCTCCGGCCCATAGGGCCCTAAGGCCTGCGCCCCGACGGGAAGGCGAAAGGAAAAAAGCTCACGGCTGAACAATAGAACCCGCAACTCATAAATTGAAATCAAAACTTGTAACCCGTAACATACAACTCGCTACTGAGGTAACCATGGACAATTTTATACTTGAAATAGGTGCAGAAGAGATTCCGGCCGGTTATATTCAGCCTGCATTAAATGCCTTGTCTTCTTCTCTGCTCCAAAAATTGAGCGAAGTTCGCATTGAACACGGCAATGCCCGAATTTATGGTACGCCGAGGAGGTTGGCTGTTTTCGTTGAGAATGTGGCCCGCAAACAGACGTCAACTAAAAGTGAAGTGATCGGTCCCCCGGCAAAAGTCGGTTTCGATGAAAACGGTAACCCGACCATGGCTGCGCAAAAGTTTGCCGAAAAAGTCGGCTTGCCTGTCACCAAGCTCACGGTAAAAGAGACTTCAAAGGGCTCATATCTGGCCGCAGAAAAAATAGAACGAGGGCTGGCAACCCAAACCCTGCTAAAATCTATTCTGCCAGAAGTTATATTATCGACCCCGTTTCCCAAAAAGATGAGATGGGCCGATCTAGAAATCGAATTCGCCCGACCGATTCATACGATTCTAGCCTTATTGGGCAAATCGATTGTTTCTTTCAAACTCGGCAACATCAAGAGTGGACGATATACATTTGGCCATAGATTCATGGCACCAGGTAAGATCAAGTTGGACCTGGCTGACGATTATTTGGATAAGCTTCGTTCAGCGAGGGTTTTGGCGGATCTTGAAGAGCGCAGAAAAATGCTCGTTCGCGGAATTGCCGAGGTCGCCGAAAAGCTCGGCGGGCGTATTTTGCCCGATGACGAGCTGGTGGATATCGTCAACAATCTTGTGGAATACCCCGTGCCGGTTGCCGGCAAATTTGATGGATCATTTCTTGAAGTACCCGATGAGGTCCTAATCAATGCCATGCGAGAGCATCAAAAATACTTTGCCGTCATTGACACCGACAACAAGCTAATGCCGAGCTTTATTGCGGTGAACAATACGGCTGCGAGGGATATAGCGCTGGCCGCTAAAGGGCATGAAAGGGTGCTGAGGGCGCGTTTGGCCGATGCCCGATTCTTCTACCTGGGAGATCTGGCGGAGACCAATGATGATCGGGTGGAAAAGTTAAAAGGGGTCCTTTTTCAGGCCAAACTGGGAAGCATGTATGAAAAAAGTGAGAGAGTGGCAAAGATCGCCGGATATGTGACCTCCTTGGTGGAAACTGACTCGGCAATGGATACGGCAGAAGCCGATTTAATAACCCAGGTCAGCCGGGCTGCCAGGTTGAGCAAGGCCGATCTCGTCAGTCAGGTGGTGGGCGAATTTCCGAAGCTGCAAGGCGTTATGGGAAGAGTTTATGCTGCCGTGTCCGGCGAACCTCCCATGGTTGCGGCCGCCATCGAAGAGCACTACCGGCCGATATATTCCGGAGCTCCCCTGCCGGAATCGTTGGTGGGAGCGATCGTTTCGATTGCCGATAAGATTGATTCGATATGCGGGTGTTTCAGTGTCGGTCTCATCCCAACCGGTGCCTCCGATCCTTACGCCCTTCGAAGACAGGGAATCGGTATAATCCAAATCATGAAAGCCAACGGGTTTTCCTTTTCTTTGCGGGAGCTGATCGTACACAGCATGGCACAGTTCGGCGGAGAAAACGATGATGTCGTCGATAATGTCCTGGGATTTTTGCAAAATCGCATAGCCCATCTGCTGGCAGAAGATGGATACGCAAAGGATACCATTGCCGCCGTGCTCAGTGCCCAATCTGATAACATACCTCAAACATGGAGCAGGGTCGAAGCTCTTGAGAATCTGAAAGCGAAGCCGGACTTTGAACCTCTGGCAGTGGCTTTTAAGCGGGTAGTAAACATTCTCAAAAAGGCGCAGGATTTCAAGGCGGAAGACGTGGATCAAAAAATGTTCCAGCATGAATCCGAGGCAGCGCTCCTGGCAGCTTACGAAACAGTTAAGAAAAAAGTAAAAGACCATCTAAACGAAGATCGCTTCGACCAGGCTCTGGTTGAAATTGCCTCTTTGCGTAAACCGGCAGACGCTTTTTTTGATGGTGTTATGGTGATGGCCGATGATCTGGCCGTGCGTCGCAATCGCTTGGCCCTGTTGGGATGTATTGCTGACTTGTTCGGCAGATTCGCGGATTTTTCCAAGCTGTCCACCTGATTGCAGGATTGAATATTGAAGATTGTAGAATGACTATTTAAGGATCCTAATCGTTTTTTAATATCAGACAGAATACATACATTCGATGTTCGGCGTTCACTGGATTCTTTTTCGATTAGACTGACTGAAATCCTTCACCATCAAACTGGAGGCTTTCTTGGCGGATCAAAAACCTTATACCCTTGACCGCATTGTTCGTATCCTGATCAGTGTTGCGATCATCGGCGGATTGATCTGGTTGACGAGATATCTCAGCGATGTATTGATCCCCTTTGCCGTGGCACTGCTTTTGGCCTATCTAACCAATCCCTTGATCGTGCTGGTCCAAAAAAAGATCCCCAACCGGGCTGGTGCCGTATTCTTAAGTCTGGTCGGCCTGATTGCGCTAGCTGTTTTGCTGGGGTGGCTGGTAATCCCTGCAGTCGCAGATGAAATCGTTCAGATGGGCAAAATGGTTTCGGCCTTTGCGACCAACTCGAATTTAACAGAAAAAGCTGCACAATGGCTACCACCGGATTTATTGCAGCAGGTTAAACGTATTCTTGCAAATCCGGAAATTAAAGATTTTTTTCAAGACATCAATATCTGGAAAATCCTGGAGACGATTGCCCGCAAGGTTTTACCGGGGGTATGGGGACTGATCAGTGGCACGGCCAGTTTCCTGGCCGGTTTTATCGGGCTGGCTGTCATCGGACTTTATTTTATTTTTTTACTGCTGGATTATGACACGGTTCGAGGTTGGAAAGATCTGCTTCCGCCCAACTATCGGGATACGATCACAGAATTTGTCAGTGATTTCGAATCGGCCATGAGCAATTATTTCAGAGGGCAAGCGGCCGTGGCTTTCATTTGCGGTCTATTGTTTGCCTTCGGATTTTTCCTGATCGGATTGCCGCTGAGCATACTCCTGGGCCTATTCATCGGTTTGTTGAATATGATTCCCTATCTTCAGATTTTAGGCCTGGTTCCCGCCGGAATGCTGGCTCTGATGCATGCCATCGAGTCGGGTACGAACGTCTGGATGATTTTGGGCCTTACCGGACTGGTTTTCGTGATTGTTCAGATTATTCAGGACACCCTTCTGGTTCCGAAAATTATGGGCAAGGTGACCGGACTGAACCCGGCAATGATGCTGCTGTCGCTTTCCGTATGGGGAAAGCTGCTCGGACTTCTCGGTATGATCATAGCTCTGCCGGTCACCTATTTGCTGCTGGTTTACTATCGGCGACTGATAGCGTCGACGTCGTCTGCTTCGGACGGAAAGCCGATCAAATAATTGCTGCCAAAACATTCATCGTAGGCAAAAGACAAAATGTCGATGACAATCAAAGAAATGAACAACAAAGCCGTTGCCGAGCTGACCGACGTCCTCAATCGAATTGATCCGATTTAGAATGATTGCAGCGTGAGAAAGCACCGGATATCGATGAATCCATGGCACCGACTTATGCGTCGGTGTGGCAGCATCCTTAAATATGCGGAAATAATGGTCTGATTGACCGTGGAGGCCACATGCGAGTGGATTATACAGATCATTTGCCCGATGAGTTTAGGATGCCCGCCATACAACTTTATGTCAGTGGTCTCAAAGATAAGTTGATGCCCGTTCTTGGTAAAGCCGAACAAGCACAAAGAGTCCTGGCAAAGAGTATTGCGCCGGATCAATGTCTGATTGCATTTTATAATCAAAAGCCCGTCGGCGTGTTGAGCATACAAACCCAGGAAAAATCCTTTTGGAACCCAACCCTGAGATTACTGATTGAAGAATATGGGTTGATCGGCGGTATCTATCGACTTGCCGGGTTGCATCTGCTTCACCACAAAACCAATATTGGCGAATGGTATATTGACGGGATCGTTGTCACCAAGGAGATGAGAGGCCTGGGTATCGGGTCGGGTTTGCTAAGTCGTCTTGAACAGATGGCCCGAAACAAGGCAATTGGCCTGCTTTCCCTGGAAGTCATCGATACGAATCCAAGGGCCAAACTTCTATATGAACGTCATGGGTTCGTTGAAAATGCTCGCAATAGCATTCGCCCGTTTCACCTTATATATGGCTTTCCTTTTCGATCGGCAGTCGAGATGGTGAAAACTCTTTCGAGCGACGATCCTGTTCGCCAGCGCCCGGTCTCATCGGGAACCTAAGCTGCACCAAGCACCTCATAATTGGCAATGCCATTCTTTTCTGTCATTCTGCCGACTCCCTGTGTAATCTTGGAGGAGTTTGATTCCCGAAGTATTTTAGAGATGGTTGAGCCGAAAAAATAGTTGTTTAAATAGATGATAATGCTCACTAAAACGATCATCTTGACATAGGTATTTGCAATACATTATAGACAATCAGAAAATAATCCACTATGTTTTTTTCAATTTGGTTTTCTGCCAAATTTTATGGGAGGAATTATTATGAAGTATATTGTGAATGTTGATGAAAAACAACCAGACGAGGATCAGCGCTCCTTGCGACATCATGTGACTGGCCGAGAAAACGAGATTCTAAGGGATACTTATTATCTGATCGATCCGGAAAATTCACCGTCCAAGAACCTGACAATGGGATACACAGTTATCTATCCCACCGGCAAAACCACCGGACATGCCCATGCAGACATGGAAGAAGTTTATTATTTTCTGACCGGAAAGGGCAAAATGGTGGTCGGAGACGATGAGTATCCGATCCAAGCCGGGGATTCATTGTATGTTCCTTTTGGTGAATACCATGTTACCTACAATACAGGCAATCAACCCCTGGCCATGGTGTGGGTGACCGGCAAAGATAAATCTGCAGAAAAATAAGCAAGGAGAAAAAATGGACACTTTTTCCATGCTCATTGACGGCAGCTGGGTAGAATCACAAAGCGGGGAGTATACTGAAGTTGTCAATCCGGCAACCGGAAAGATATTTGCTCGAGTCCCGCGGGCTACTGAAAAAGAAGCGGACAAGGCCTTGCGGGCAGCAGAGGAGGCCTTTCCAGCCTGGTCGACCCTGTCAGCCTTCGCACGGGCGGAATACCTTTGGCGGGCAAGCGATATTCTGACAGAGCGCAAAGAAAAGCTGGGGCGTCTGATGACTCAGGAGCAGGGTAAACCTCTAAAGGAGGCTGTCGGGGAAGTCGAAAAAGCAGTTGAAATGCTCCGCTACTACGCCGAGGAAGGAAAGCGGGCCTATGGGCAGATTGTGGCAAACACGGATCCCAACGACCAGAGCCTCGTTATTAAACAGCCCGTGGGAGTTGTTGCCGCCCTGTCTGCCTGGAACTACCCCATCGAACTGACGGGCTGGAAAGCAGCGGCTGCACTGGCAGCCGGCTGTACGATCGTGGCCAAACCGCCGGCACTGACACCGCTTTCGCCGTTGGAATATTGGCGTTGTTTATCTGATGCCGGGATACCCAATGGGGTCATCAATGCCGTCACCGGCTCAGGTACCAAAATCGGACGCTATCTCGTCCAAAGCCCATTATCTCAGAAAGTAGCTTTCACCGGATCTTTGGAAGTCGGCCTGGCCATCCAGGCTCAGGCCAAAGATACGATCAAGAAAATTTCCCTCGAACTCGGTGGACAGTGCCCGATGGTTGTATCCAAAAACTGTGATCTTGCCGCTGCCGTGAAAGGCGCCGTGCGAAGGTCATTTCGTAATATGGGACAAATTTGCATTGCCATCAATCGAATCTATGTCGAAAGTGACATCTACGAGGTGTTTCTGGAAAAGTTTAAGGAGGAGACGCTGAAACTCGTTATTGCCAATGGTCTTGATAATCCGGACGCGGACATTGGACCAATGGCAAATTTAGAAGGGTTGGAGAAAACCAAACAGCACATTGAAGATGCGGTCAACAAGGGTGCCCGGCTTGTCTGTGGCGGCAAACGACCTGCAGGAGAGCAGTTCGAAATTGGCTATTTTTTCGAACCTACCATTCTGGCCGATACGACCCATGAAATGCTAATCATGACGGAAGAGACGTTTGGCCCGGCAGTCGGCGTGACAGCCTACGGCAAACTGGA
>JAAUYD010243357.1_pt1 | contig 13150 bp, 8 predicted proteins | sample 7278101 | NCBI WGS metagenome assembly JAAUYD01 (sample SAMN14350128, study PRJNA611818) | marine sediment metagenome | isolation source: surface marine sediment (0.6m) | place: French Polynesia: Moorea | collected 2018-08
AGAGAAGGAAAGAAGGAAAGAAAGAAGATTTTTCCACCTTCCCAAGTTCTTATATCCCTGGGTCAGAAGACTTAAAGCCCGAGAAAAAAGTTAAGAAAGCTTACTTTCCTAGTCCTACTCAACAAGTTGGTCATTTGTGGCAACGAGTCATCCGGCGCTATCCATTTTTTGCCCAGCAAAGTTATTCTGACTGTGGTGCTGCCTGTTTAGTGATGATAGCTCGTTATTGGGGAAAACGATTTAGTGTTAACCGATTGCGAGATATTTCCAATGCAGATCGTAACGGAGCTTCTTTACGGGGAATATCAGCCGCAGCAGAAAGTATTGGTTTTTCCACTCGACCGGTGAAAGCTAGTCTGGATCAACTGGCAAAACAACAACTACCTGCCATTATCCACTGGCAAGGAAAACATTTTATCGTTGTGTATGAAGTTACTAAGACATATGTGGTTATTGCTGACCCCGGTCTTGGTCAGAAAACTCTCAATCACAAAGAATTTAAAGCACATTGGAGCGGTTATGCACTCCTATTGCAACCCACAGCACTATTAAAGGATACCAAAGAAAGTAAGACTCACTTCTGGCAATTCTTTGAACTGGTAAAGCCCCACGGTTTGGTGTTACTGGAGGTGTTTATTGCTTCGGTGCTCATTCAATTATTTGGTCTAATTACCCCGATATTTACGCAAATCATTTTAGACCGAGTAGTGGTACAAAGCAGTGCCTTAACCCTGACAGCAGTCGGATTAGGGTTGGTGATGTTTAGTTTATTTCGGGTTACAATCACGGGTTTGCGGCAATATTTGCTCGACCACACGGCAAATAAGTTAGACCTAGCACTGATTGTTGGATTTATTCACCATACCTTGCGTTTACCTTTAAGTTTTTTTGAATCTCGTTATGTAGGTGATATTACCTCCCGTATCCAAGAAAACCGTAAGATTCAGCGTTTTCTTACCGGTGAAGCTTTATCCATCCTCCTAGATTTACTAACGGTTTTCATCTATGTTGGTTTGATGTTCTGGTACAGTTGGAAAATGGCAGTAATAATGTTAGTAATTGTACCGCCATTTTTCCTGCTGGCTTGGATTTCCACACCCTTTTTAAAACGAATTTCTCGGGAAGTTTTTAAAGCGATCGCTACTGAAAGTAGTTATCTCATCGAAGCTCTTTCTGGTATCCGCACTATCAAGTCCACGGCAGTTGAGCAAACGGTGCGGTGGCATTGGGAAGAATTATTAAATCAAGAAGTTAAGACTAACTTTTCTGGGCAAGTTATTCGCAACCGACTGCAAATTTTCAGCAATAGTATCGAGGCGTTAGCTACCTCCGTACTGCTTTGGTTTGGAGCTTGGCTGGTGATTCAAAATCAGCTCACCATTGGTCAATTGGTAGCTTTTAATATGTTGCTTGGCAGTGTTATTGCCCCTTTCAAAAGGCTGACAGTGCTGTGGAATGAGTTGCAGGAAGTGGTAATTGCCATAGAGCGCATTAATGATGTCCTGGACTATGAACCAGAAGAAGATTTGCAGCATCAGGTAAGGCAATCATTACCTCAATTACGGGGTCATATTCGCTTTGATCATGTTACGTTCCGCTATCACCCAGAAAGCAATTTCAATGTCTTGGAAAATCTGAGTTTTGAGGTGAAACCAGGGCAAATGGTTGCCCTAGTGGGCCGTAGCGGTTCGGGTAAAACTACCATTTCCAAGCTCTTGTTGGGCTTGTATCCCCCTACAGATGGGAAAGTATTAATAGATGAGCATGATATCACCAGTCTTTCCTTAGCCTCATTGCGCCAGCAAATTGGTGTGGTGGATCAAGATACGTTTCTCTTTGGAGGGACAATTAGAGAAAACATTAGTCTAGCTGATCCGAACGCTACTTTAGCAGAGATTATCACGGCGGCAAAACTGGCGGGTGCAGATGAATTTATTCAAAAACTGCCTATGGGCTATGAAACCCAGATTGGTGAGGGAGGAGGCACCTTGTCTGGGGGACAGCGACAGCGTTTAACCATTGCTCGTGCCCTATTAGGAAATCCTTGCCTGTTAATTTTAGATGAAGCAACTTCCCATCTCGATGCGGAATCGGAGCGGATTATTCAGACAAATCTCAATACCATTCTGAAAAACCGCACCACCTTGGTAATTGCCCATCGTCTTTCCACTGTACGCAAGGCTGACCTAATTTTAGTCCTAGATAAGGGTGTGTTAATTGAGAGTGGTACTCACGAACAACTAATGGCTAAGGGAGGGCATTATTTCTATCTCAATCAACAACAATTAGATGTCGCCTAATGAACTGGCATTTAATTGTGTTTCAGCACAACTAGTAAACTGCTTAAAAAGTAAAAACATAAAAGTAAAAAGATAATCCCCATAAATAAATTGAGGGGATTTGATCGGGACATATTGTTTCTTGCACTACCTGTCACAGAAACAAATGTTTTTACTTGGTTCTATAAATAAATTTAGGGGCTTGGTGACCATTTTTATTTTTCTTTACTTTTGCCTTTTTACTTTTTACTTTTGCCTTGTTCGGTGAATTTTTTCATCATTTAGCCAAAAATCCCAAATTTAAAATACTACAATGCCTGAAAATCACACTTTGAATGGTCATATTCCTAATCAAACTATCCAAGATTGGCATCGCTATGATGACTTACTAACACAACAAGATATTTCTCAATCTAGCAATAATAAATCAGCTAATATTAACGACTGGTCCTATGCTACCAAGGAACTTCTTGATAAATTACCACAGGTTTGGACCCGGGGATTACTCTATTTTTTGCTGGTTTTTATCGGCCTTGCTTTACCCTGGGCAATGTTTTCTCAGGTTGATGATACGGGGAAAGCAAAGGGGCGATTAGAGCCTACGGGAAAAACCATCAAACTTGATGCTCCAGTAGCGGGAACTGTAGCAGCAATTAAAGTCAAAGAAGGTGAATTGGTGAAAGTAGGTCAAAAGTTAATAGAACTGGAATCAGAATTAGTTAGCACTGAACTTCAGCAACAACAACGCAAGTTGGAAGGGCAACAAAATCGCCTCAATCAATTAGAATTGCTCAAAAATCAGTTGATACTGGCACTGAGTACCCAGCAGCAACAAAATCAAGCTCAACAGTTAGAAAAACAAGCGCGAGTAGAGCAAGCACGGCAGAATCTTAATTCTCTCAGGGCTGCTTATAGCTTACAAAAAGAGGAAAAATCTGCACAAGTAGAACAAGCACGGCAAGCTATTGAATCTAGCAAGGCTGCTTATGAGTTAGCAAAAATTCGTTGGGAAAATGCCCAAAAAAAAATTCCTCGTTACAAAAAAGTTTATGAACAGGGTGTCTTGTCCCAAGAACGCTTTTTAGAAGTCCAACAATCAGCACAAGAAGCTCAGAAAAATACGATCAAAGCTGAATCAGAAATAAAACAAGCACAGTCTCGTCTGAAAGAACAACAAGGCAGTTATGAGAAAATTATTCATCAAGCATCTGCTGAAATTCAGCAGGCTCAACTCCGCTTACAAGAGCAAGAACGCAGTTCTAAAAGCTTAGTTCATGCTGGTAAATTGGCTATACTAAAAAGTGAAGAACAACTGAAGAATTTAGAAACACAAATTATCACCCTCAAAGCGGGAATTTCCCAGAGTAAAAGTCAGATTAAATCTTGGGAATTTCAGTTAAGTCAAAGGGTGTTAGCAGCTCCGATAGAGGGAATAGTTTTTCAGTCGCCGATCAAAAGTGCTGGGGCTGTGGTGCAACCTGGAGACAATATAGTGGAAATTGTACCACAGGGATCGTCCCTCTCATTGCGGGCACAAATGGCTATTCCAGAAAGTGGTTCTTTACGCAGAGGAATGCCAGTAAAAATCAAGTTTGATGCTTATCCTTTTCAAGACTATGGCATAGTACCAGGAAAAGTAAAGAACATTTCACCAACATCGAAAATGACGGAAACTGATAAGGGTAAGGTGGCTACTTATGACTTAGAAATTCAACTTAATCAAACTTGTATTCCTACACCAAAAAAATGTTTAAATCTCCGTCCAGGGGACACAGCAACAGCAGAAGTAATTGTCCGACAGCGGCGAATTATTGATTTAATTATTGACCCGTTTAAAAAATTACAGCAAGGTGGTTTGGAGTTGTAGTTAAGAGTTAAGAGTTAAGAGTTAAGAGTTAAGAATTAAGAATTAAGAATTAAGAGTTAAGAATTAAGAGTTAATTACTTGATTATCAACCATCCGTGTCATCAGTGTCATCCATTTAATCAGTGTTCATATTTCCCAATTAACAATTACCAATAAATAATTACTAGGAAGAAAATTATGTTAAAACCTATTACTATTACCACTGAAGATCTTCTTCATCAAGTCAAACTATCGTGCAGAATTCCCGAAATTATTGAAGAGATTGTTACCCGCAAGATTATTGCCGCCACGGCAGAAAATAGTGGCATTAATGCAGAGGCTGAACAACTTCAAAAAGCAGCAGACCAATTCCGATTAATTAATCAACTTCAAAGTGCTGATGAAACTTGGTCATGGCTGCAAAAATACAGTATGTCTTTAGATGATTTTGAAGAGTTAGTTTACACCAACTTCTTCTCTGATAAATTAGTTCAACATTTGTTTGCCGATAAAGTTGAAGCATATTTTTTTGAACATCAGCTAGATTATGCTGGTGCAATTATCTACGAAGTAGTCTTAGATGATAAAGAACTAGCAATAGAACTTTTTTACGCCCTCACCGAAGGCGAGACGAGTTTCTATGAAATTGCCCACCAATACACCCAGGATATTGAATTACGCCGCTCTGGAGGATATCGGGGGGTAGTGTATCGCCAGGATTTAAAGCCAGAGATTTCTGCTGTTGTCTTTGTAGCCCAGTCACCCCAGATTCTCAAACCCATTGTTACTTCTCAGGGAGTACATCTAATTTTGGTTGAGGATATTATTCAACCGGAATTGGATGATAAGTCGCGCTCTCAAATTATGTCTGATTTGTTTTCTGAGTGGTTGAAGCAACAAATTGAGAAGGTTGAGATTGTTACCCATTTTGCTTCGGGCGTGGAGGAAATGGCTCTAAATAACGGGACTTAGACATAAATTAAGCCCAAACAAAGCCCAAATCAGCTTTATAAGCGGCAAACACGTCACGATTTATAGTTAACCAATCAAAGAATCGAAAAGACATAGCAGTTCTAAAGGCTTCTAAAGCTTCAGTAAATGTATTTAAAGATTTGTTCGCCCACCTACGTCTTAAACCTCCTGTTAGTTGATGCCAAAGAATAAAAGTATAGGCACAGAAAACCAAGATAAAATGTCGGTTCAAACTTCTTTTGTCTCGAACTTGGTATTCTTTTAACCCCAGGCACCCCTTGGCTTCTCTATAAAAAACTTCCACCCAATTTCTTTGAGAGTAGGTGTTAATTACCCATTCTTTGGTGACAATCTCAGAGGAAACATTTGTAATAAAATAATCGACATCAGTGGCTTGGGAGAACGTGGGAGCATTCATTACGATAGCTATATTTCGCTTTCCTTCTAGACGTGATATCTCTACTTCTTTCGTTGCCACCCATACTATTTTTTGTTTCTCTAAATTTAGTTTAATTTCTGTAAAATCCTCTGATGGTAAGTAGGTGGGTGAGAAAATTTATAACTATGTCATTGCGAACGTAACGAAGTGAAGTGAAGCAATCGCAAAGCCTTCAGTGATTTTACATTACTTTACATAGTTTGGTTTATTTACGCCTACCTACTTAAACTCTGTGCCAATTCATCTAATCTAATTTTTATGTACTCATCATCTTCATTCCTAATAATTGCTTTTCGATTTTTAGCTAATCCTCCTAAGTATTTTAATTGACGTTTTTCTAGTTCTAATAGGAAGGATGTATTAGTGCCATAGCCAGCATCTATAATCACTATTCCTGGTTGATATCCCCTGGTTCGACTCAGGTCTATTAACTTAATAGCTAACTCGGGCTTTTTCTCAAATTCTGGATCTTGTTTCCCTGATGGTAAGGAATCAGCGTGCTGATATAACTCTATATCTAATGGTAAGCTTTAGGGCATCTGGAAAGTAACGCTCAGGGACTAGTAACCTCTACTCTACTTGGTGAAAGCCTGGTAAAGCAAGTAACTAGGGTGAACTAAGAATCCCCGTCTCTTCAGAGCGGGGAGTGTCAACCTAAGAATATTACTATGCTACCTTGACAAAACTAGTCTTGAGCCAAGGCTGAAGCGGCTTTGCTCCCACGTAAGGAGGCATAATAGTTTCTTTCTTTGGGACTGGATCCCAGTTTTCAGGTGCTAGAAAAATAGCAGTCCCACGTTTTTCACTATACGCGCACGCACCATAGGTTGAAATATTCCATATTGAATATTGAGCCTCTGCGAAGAATACACGATACAATACCTACATACTTCTACGTCACAGCATAGACTAGGACCTTAAAACCACTAGGTCCAGATCCTGATGGGTTGGCAATGTAAAGGCTCCGAGATGATTGATAATTAGTAAATAAGTCATTTGAAACATCAGTCCAAATCGTCGGATCTTTACCACGTTTATCTTCCATAACTTCAAATTTAATGCCACTTGGGGGAATACCTTCATCCAGTGGAACAACTTTCCAGAGTAAATTTCTCGTGTTTGGAGGTGCATTCTCCGTAGAGAAATTGCCACTAGATCTGTTCTTTTGTCCACTTTGAGGTCCAGCCTCAGAGGTCACAGATGCAAGTAATTGTTGATTCATAGGTTTTTCTCCTTGTTAATTAACAGATCATGATTTGTAAATTAGGCTTTATTTTGAATTTCCCTCAAAATCCTTCTGGTCTACGAAGACCTCTTCTCTGTTATAGAACAAAGGTTAGCATTTCGTCAGTAAGGCAAAGAAATATTTATTACAGAATCTCGTGTTTAATATAGCTGTTTTTACTTAGATGAAATACAAAAATAATTGATGTAATTCTTATGGGTAGGGATTTATATCACACAAGACTGTATTCTACTCAACCTAAAACCGCTACATGTAATCAATCAGCACACAAATTTTACCCATAATCTACGGGAATTAGGATATCGATTGGTTAACTATAAATCGTGACGTGTTTGCCGCTTATAAAGCTAATTTGGGCTTTGTTTGGGCTTAATTTATATCTAAGTCCCGCTAGGCTCATATATGATATAGCCATCCATGTGCTTCCAAGAAGCAAGAATCTCCTGCTACATTGCGGAACGCAATTAGCGGGGGAGTGTCAAAAATGCAGTTTTTTATTGCCAAATGAGGACTGAAGGGAATGATTCTGGCAATGCTAGACGTAAAAACTGATACCCTACCCCTGCGGTTCCTTGGAAAAAACTAGGGTTTAAAGCAAAATTAGGCAAATTAGACCAAAAACTATATCCTCTGTTTCGCTTTGCCCTCCTTACAACCCATGCAGCTTGTTGCCTAGCAACCTTTAACCACTCTTGAGCTGCAAGTTGTTGGGATGCTAATACAAATAGCTCAGTTCTACCCAATATCCCACAGCAGAGATGATCTCGATCTTTACTAGATATTCCAGATTCCCGAGTGGTTTTGACAGCTATCTCAATGTCAGAGTATGTTTCCTCGGTTTGCAGAATCGGTAAACTGTCTAAACGTGCTAAACCAATTCCCACACTTCCATGACACCATCTATGGGGAAAATAAATTTGATTGCCCTCTTCTAAAAAACGAAAATCTGGCCAATTACAGGCTGATTTATCAAAGACACTCCGCTCATATTCAATTGCTTCTTTTGCCACTTCCAAATAAGTAGTATCTGCTGTAGCACCATAGAGCCGCAATAGAGAAAAGGAATTGCCCGCAGCACCATGGGAAAATCCGGTTAAGGGCTTTTTACTGAATGTCTTCCATGCCCTAGGAGTGCTATTAATTCTCTGTGATACAAGATGATTGCCACATGCAATTGCCGTATTTAATACCCCTTGTTCGCCCCTCTCCTGGTAGAGGCTTAATAAGCCGACAATTGCTCCCGCTACTCCCGAAATAATATCCAGTTTTCGATCTGCGGCGATCGCTTCTGGTATAATCAGACTTGCAGCCTGCTGGGCATCTTCTAGAAGCACTGGCTCTTGGAGAAATTGGCTAATTTTAACCAAGCCGTAAATTATACCACCCAGTCCTGACACACCCAGTCCCGACTGCAATAATCTTCTGGAAGCATCTGCTTTCTTCAGAGATTGACGTAAGGGGGATAAAGCAACTAAAGCCACTTCTTGAAATTCACTTTTACCCGTTAGTTTTGCCAAGGCTGCGAGGAATAAGCTAATTCCCACACGTCCATTGTATAAAGAATCACCTAACAACTGCAATCGATGGCGGTTGGCATTGAACATATGCTCTAAAACAATCCAGTCATAGCCGTTAGGGCTGCTAATTGCATTAGCAACAAGTCTATTACCAATTTCTATGGCTTCTTGTTGCAGTTCTTCACAAGTGAGGGGAGATAATTGAGAAAAATCAATCTGGGGTACAGCACTCTTATTGTGAAGATGGGCAAACCTAACATAAAAGCCATCCCGAATCAATTTCACTTGCAAAGCTAAATCTTTTTCATCAAGACTTTGTAGTTTAGCAATTAACCTTTGGTAACTAGATGTTGTCAAGAAATGCTTGATGGATCTATCTGATCCAACATCTATGGTATCACTACTACAGGATACAGTAAAATAGGGGATATCTAACTGTTGTAAAGCCTTTATTTCTGACGGCAGAATTCCCCAAATATGAGGTTTTTCTTGTGCGAGTAACAAGGGACGGCTGAGACTATCTATCTGAATACTATAGTCTACCCCATCTCGCAGATAATGAGGACTGAGGCTATGGTTGGAGATAGCTTCATAGGTAAGGGTGGGGCGAAAGATGAATCGAGACTGCAAGTTTTTGAAGATAGACAGATAACTCTCTTTCCTCAGCAGACTGTTCTTATTTTTAAGTAGCAGATGGTATACTTCCTGAAAACCAACAACTATTTCTTCAATGTAGTTATGGGGAGAGACAGTCTTTTCCTCTAAAATTACTACATTATTTCCAGGTGGAAGAATAGTAGTTTTGGCAACTAACTGCATCCAATCTGTATTAATGAATTTCCATTCCCTAGAAGAATCAACTGGCTGGGGATAAATACACCCAAGGGGGCTGGTGTCTTTGGGATTGGCAGAGGCTTGATTCCCTTTCCAGGAAGGTAAAAAACCCGTACTGATTACTGAGTCCTTTAACCAATCTTGTGGTTGATCTGAGCTTTCCACTACAGGATGCATTAAAATATCAGAATCGATGAGAATTGGATATTCACCGTTAGCAATGATATCTTTATTGCGGCAATCATTTGCTCCTAAGAGATAGAGAAGCGATAATAACATCCCTGCTCTTTTGTAGAAGGTTTGGACTGCAATTTCATTTTCACAAGCTTGATGAGGAATAAAATCAACCCAGCCATATCCCTGGCGATTGAGAATTTTGGTTAATTTGAATGACAAAGAAATATTTTGTTGATTGCACCAGTTTAATAACTGATTGAAAGCAACATCCATAGCCAAATCTTTGGGCTTATATAGGACTTTTACACCAGAAAAAAAGGTGATAGCCAAAACACATCTCCCCCCTTTGTAAGTGGGTGACATTGAAGTCTGGATGTGCGTAACTTTTCCTAAGCTTTCTTTTTGAGAAAAGGTGAGTTCAAGAGCCGATAAATCTCCTTGCAGCCGTTGGATAAATTCAGCCGTAGATTCTACCCAAGAATCTACGGCTGTAGCAATCAGACGAGCCAAAACTGGATACTGGCTGAAAAATTTCCATCCTCCATCTTGTAAAAGATTTTGAATAAAGCCATTGTACACAACTCTACTCTTGCCTTCTTCAGAACTACTTTTATCTTTATAGTTCTGAGTTTCACGGAATTTATCAAATTCAAATATCAAGGTATTAGTCCCTAAAGTCACAAGCTTTTGTACCAGGCTAATTTCTAGGGATTTGTAGGCTTCTTTGCTAAGTAGTTCTAGGGGAACATGAGGAGATAATTCGACTTTTAATTTCCTCCTTGCTACTAATATAAATGGGAAGTAAAAGTCTGCAAAGGGTAAAGCATTTTGGAGGGGAACAGTTGATTTTTCTTCTTCTATGGGGAGTGATGAAGCGGCACTGCTGGCAATTAATTCTTTTAAAGTTACTGCCCAAGAAGGTAAGGTAGAATTTTCTACAACATCGGCTGTTCCTAGTAAGATATTAACCTGGTTAATATCTAAGCCCTCCCACTGGAGGCGTTTTTTAAGTTGGTTTTCTCCTCCCACCACTTTACACCAATTGTGAAAGCGTTTCTCAATTAACTTGTGGTCAAGTTTTTGGTGACTAGCTTTCTTATCACAGCAATGATTGAAGTGCTCTGAGAGAAAAGTAGCGTTGATGACTATCTTTGATACATCTGAGTTTATGATTTTCATAGAGCCAATCTCTTAAAACGAGAACCGAATTGGATGAGGGCTTTTGATAAATTAAAATTAGACTGAAAAATATCAATTGTGAAATTTTTACTTCAATCTGCTCAATAAAATTAATCTTAAATATGTATGGTGCGTTCACTGAATGTAACGCACCATATCAAACATCTTCTTATACCAATTTCAAAAATAACTGGAGACTTAGTTGAAATGAATTGCCGATATATGGCTATTTCAGCGTTTCGATCTATCTAGCCACTTTTGAAAATGGGTATTAGTATTAATTACGCCAGAAACTGGCAGGAATTAATTTGTTTTCTTACAGTTCCCGTGCCCACATCTTGTGTCATGCTGGTGACCACTTCCACCTTGGATGTAGACAAATTCCTCAGTTATTTCTTCTAAGAAACTTTCAGAATCATTAAACAGTTGAGTACCAGCAGGTTTGATGTCATTAACTTTGATGTTAGCCATTTGATTTTTCTCCAATAATTAATGTTTGTTTTTGATTAGGAATTATACATTTCCTTAGTATTAATTACGCCAGGATATGGCAGTAATTAATTTTTATTTGGTATCTGGACAGTTCCCGTGCCCACATTTTGTGTCATGTTGGTGACCACTTCCACCTTGGATGTAGACAAATTCCTCAGTTATTTCTGTCAAGAAACTTTCAGAATCGTTAAACAATTGAGAACCAGCAGGTTTGATGTCATTAACTTTAATGTTAGCCATTTGAGTTTTTCTCCAATAATTAATGTTTGTTATTGATTAGGAATTAATTAGCAAGTAATTTTTAATTCCTGTTTTAATCATATGCAAATAAATTGATAGTGTCTATGTTTTTTCAATTTCATTGATGTTAAAACAAAAATATTTTTGTCCTCAAATAAAACATAAATAGCTGCTGTATGAATCTCTTTACAGACTCTTACCACCTCATAATTTTTCTAGAAATCGCATATTTTCCAGTATTAACTATATTGTGATGGTCTGTAATTGAGGTAATCAACTAGAATATTTATGTCCCAAAAAGCATTTATAATGAGAAAAACCATAAAAAATAGTCCAAGAATACTCTTGGACTCAAAGACTAAAATTATTTAATTATTTTCTGTTTAACTTCTAATAGGATGAGACTCAACTACTTATAGCAATCCTAAATCATTCCTGAAAAGTTAGATCCCCGATTTCTTTGAGAAGTCGGGGATCTTGGCACTGCTAATTTCACAAATCAAATAGGATTGCTATATATCTAAACACTTATAAATATCTTCAGAATTGACATTGAGATGAACGCGATGCAAATCAATCCCCAGCAGAGAAAATTGCCCAAGGATAGCCCTCATCCTTGCGCCCGTTGAATCATCCCCTTGATGCCGAGCTGATAACAACCCGTTAGCCACAATCTGACAGCGATTCATGCCAAAGCTTTCCCGTTCAGCAAATTTTTGATCTGGTTCTTCTGCCAACCCCAATCCTGGTGCTAGCTGCATGGTAAATAGGGGAACTTCTGGGTGAAAATGAAATTGGTGTTGTGCATATATAGTTTTTAAAACTTCCCTAACAGCTTTATAATCACTCTTGTTAAAGTACAGTACCCCTGCATCGTGCCGTTCGTAGTCCTTGGGGTTGTACAAAACCTTAAATCTGAAAGGAATCGCCATTTCGTTCAACTGTCGTGTTAAACTGCTCATTACCCCAACCGCACCATCAGGAGTCAAATTGAAGTAGATTCGCACCAGCACTGGGGAATCTTCTGAAGAGTCAAGACGATTTGTTCCCACATTGCCAATCGCTGCATAAAAGCCATTTTGCACCCGATTCTTAGGCGTTCGGATTGCTACACAATCCCCTACAGTGGCAAATTTATCAGATGCTGGGAGATGCTTATCGCGCTCAATATGCAGCCTCAGTCTACCCCTAGTAACTACTAAAGTACCATCACTTTCTTCTCTCAAAATCGACCATCCAGGTTCAAAGTAGCCTTCTCCACTATTGCTGTCGTGCAGTCGGTGATAAAATCCCACATCTACTCCCAGGACTGTATTGTTCTCCAAGTCTAGTGGCGCAGCTTCGATATCGCCTCCGGGTTCGAGAGTATTTTGCATAGAGCCGTTGTAATAAATACCGTAGAGGAAATTACGTAGTTGCAGGCTTAGGTACTTTTCCTGTATCTCTTCAGGTAGGCGCTGAAAATGTTCAACAGCCTCAGTGGGAATTTCCCAAGGTTTGTAATCTGGATGGCGAATAGAAAAGTCAGATTGGATTTTAACTTTGTTAACAATATCTTGTAAAACTTCCAGTAATTGTTTGGTTTTTAGATCCGATGACTGAATATCTGTAGAATCAAGTATTTGTATCATGGTTATGTCTTGACCGAATTTTAGATTTTCAATTTTCAAAAATGGAATTGAAGATTCAAGATTGAAAATTGAAAAAAGTCTGTTCGCGTAGTGTCCCGCAGGGTAGCCCCCGAATTTATTCGTGGAATAAATCCAAAATAAACAACGGATAACGGATTATCTGTTTTTCAAAATCTAAAACTACTTGACAAGCCCCTGACTTTAGGCATGGGGTCAATCTAAAATCTAAAATCTAAAATCCAAAATTGATTGACTAAATATCTTAAGTAGCAGAAGGGCTAAGTTGCACTAATTCAGC
>JAAUYD010112796.1_pt1 | contig 13142 bp, 11 predicted proteins | sample 7278101 | NCBI WGS metagenome assembly JAAUYD01 (sample SAMN14350128, study PRJNA611818) | marine sediment metagenome | isolation source: surface marine sediment (0.6m) | place: French Polynesia: Moorea | collected 2018-08
AATGCCTCTTTGACCGAGAACAAATCCTTTTTCAGGTGTTAGAAAAATGACTTTGTATAAATTGGAAGGAATGCTTTCTATTTCTCGATCTTTTTCCCAAGTTTCGCCACCATCGGAAGAGCGCAGTAAATTGCCGCTACCTCCAGCTACCCAAATTTCTTCGGGACTGCGATAGGCTAAATCGAGCAATCCCCAACTAGCAGATCGTTCGGGAAAAATTACTTCTTGCCACTTTTCGGGATTTTCTGGGTCGGTAAACTGAATTTGACCGCCGCGAGCTAATAACCACAAACCGCCATCTTCAGTAAAACTCATATTTTGAATTCGACGGGATGAGTTGCGATCGTGGGGAGTCCATTCCGTATCGCCAGGAGACCAAGTAGAATAAAAGTTTCCTCTGGCAGAAACGGCTACATATCTGCCGTCTTCAGCTCGGTTAATATTGCGAGCAACACCGACAGCTCCTTCGACAAGAGCCTTCCAATTGCGGCCGCCATCTTCAGTTTTATAAATAGCACCGAGATTAGTGACCATTTCGGCTGAATTTTCGCCTAAAGCGAGAATACTGTAGGGAGTGCCGGGTAATTTTTCGCTTAGGGGAATGCGCGACCAATTATCTCCTCCATCGTCGGTATGTAAGAGGATCGATGGCTCTCCCGTAATCCAGCCTTCTTGTCCGTAGAAACTAACGGCATTAAAACTTTCTTTGTCCCCTCCTAGTTCTATGGTTTTTTTCGACCAAGTTCTGCCGCCGTCGGTAGTTTCAAATAAGCTAGCCTTTGTTCCGACTAGCCAACCGCGATCGCTATTAGCTACGAAATCTAAATCGGCAAAAGTTGCCTCCGTAGGTAGTTCGATCTCTTGCCAAGGATTTGAGGCAACCTCATTAATCCGACTGCAACTGACACATACTAAGCAAACTGCCAGTATTATTAAAATTTGTTTCAGCTTTCTCACAAATAAATTCATTAACAATTCATTAACATTTGTTGAACGATTCGGGCGATCGTTTTTCTTCGACAAGGTTTTTCCTTAACCAAAGATAAGAATCACAGCCGATTCGATTAAAAAATATATCAGAGCGTGGCAACTACAGCCAAACTCCAATTTACCGATCGGTCTTAGATTAAACTATTTTTTGAAGTAGATTGTGGTTTGGGAGCTTGCCCGATTTAATTTTTTAATTAAGTCCGTAAAGACTCATAAAAAATAAAAAGCCCAAGGCTAAAGCACCGAATATAAGTAAATTTTTTTGTCCTGGAGTCATGCGATTAACCCCAAAACCATAATTTAGATTCTCTGCAAAGCCAGAAGGTGCGTCAATTGCACCAATATTGGTAAATGCGTTTTTGCCAATGCCACAAACTGGACATCGCCATTTTTCTGGTAATTCCTCAAACGTCACTCCCGCAGGAATATTAGTTTTTTCGTCGCCTTTACTTGGCTCGTAAACATAGCCGCAAGAACGACATTCATAACTGGCGGGGGCTTGTTCGGCAAGGGTTTTTTCTGTTGGTCTTTCGCTCATACTTGCCTGAAGCAAATTTTCTTAAAATGTCTGTTACAAATTATCGCATAAATTAAGCTTTTGTTCTTTACAATCTGTTATTTTGAAAATTTTTATTAAAAATCAATCTACTGATGAGTTATTCGATCGCCCTGAGTTGGAGAACGATCGAAAATGGAGTCGCAAGAGGGAAAGTTAGATCTTCTAGATTACCTAGCTTTTTTAAACTCGAACTCGTTCGATCTTGGCTCCGATCGAGCGTAATTTAGCTTCGATATTTTCGTAGCCGCGATCGAGATGATGGAGTCCGCTAACAACTGTCTTGTCTCGAGCTGCCAACCCCGCTATTACTAGAGCGGCTGATGCGCGCAAATCCGTTGCCATCACTGGCGCGCCAGCAAGCATCGGTACTCCTCTAATAAAGGCGTGATTGCCTTTAACTTTAATATCTGCACCCATCCGATTCAATTCAGCTACGTGCTGCAAGCGATTTTCAAAGACAGTTTCGCTAATCAAACTATTACCTTCGCTAACCGCTAAAAGTGCCATAAATTGGGCTTGTAAGTCAGTAGGGAAGCCTGGAAATGGCAAGGTTTCTATATCGCTAGCGCGCAGTTGTCCCGGAATCACTTGCAAAATGTTCGGCTCGGGAGCGATTATTTTAGTGCCGATCGCCTTCAGTTTGGCGATCGCGCTGGTGAGATGTTCGGGTATGACTGGGGCTAAAGTTAATGGGGAGCGAGTAATTGCTGCAGCTACTAAAAAAGTTCCGGCTTCAATGCGATCGGGAATGATGCCGTAATCTGTTGAATGGAGGCGATCGACTCCCGAAATAAAGATAGTTTTGCTGCCAGCACCTTTAATCTTTGCGCCCAGGGAGCGGCAAAAATTAGCTAAGTCTACTACTTCTGGCTCGCAAGCGGCATTTTCGATTCTCGTTTCTCCTTCTGCGAGGGTTGCAGCCATCATAATCGTTTCAGTTGCTCCCACGCTGGGATAGTCGAGATAGATTTTTGCGCCTTTTAAGCGGCCGTTTCTTCCTTTGGCCCGAGCGTTAACTACCCCATTTTCAATCTGTACTTCCGCTCCTAATGCTGCCAGCCCTCTCACGTGTAAATCGACCGGTCTAGCTCCGATCGCGCAGCCTCCAGGTAAAGGAACTTTTGCCGCTCCCAGTCTGGTTAATAAGGGGCCGATCGCAAAAAAACTAGCTCTTAATTTTGATACTAAATCGTAGGGTGCTTCTCGATTGCCGATCTCTCTAGTATCTATATCGATAATGTCGCCTTTGGTGGTTAATTTAGCCCCTATTGCTGTTAAAATTTGACTCATGCGGGCAATATCGACTAAAGCCGGAATATTGCGAAGGCGACAGTCTGTAGGGCAAAGTAACGCTCCAGCCATGATTGCTAGGGCTGAATTTTTAGCTCCACTGATTTTGACTTCTCCAGAAAGAGGCATTCCACCCCAAATTTCTAATGCAGTTTCTTCTGGTGCGGTGGTCAAAATGGTTGTTGTTTGCTCGGTAGGGAAGTTGATGGCTCTATCCTCCAAAATTAGGACAATCTACAATTTAGTTAGGGGAAAAATTTGGTTTTGATTTTAGCCCAAAGATGGCAAATTTAAGCTTTAAGTTCCTCTTTTGTTTGGTGGCTAAACAATTTTTACTAAATTTTCCTTATTATCTTGACTCAATCGAGAAGATTAAGTGATAATTTATGTCTGTGACCTGCGGAACTGGCGGAATTGGTAGACGCGCTAGATTCAGATTCTAGTGTTCGCAAGGACTTTCGGGTTCAAGTCCCGAGTTCCGCATTGGGAGGGGTAAATCGTGCTAACTAGCCGGCAGAATTCTTTGGTCAAACAAATGCGTAAACTGCATCGCGCCAAAGAAAGGGAGAAACAGAATCTAATTCTACTCGAAGGGACTAATTTAATAAAAGCCGTCGTTCAATTAAATTATTCTTTAGTAACGGTCTGTCATACTTCTGCTTGGCGCGATCGCAATCAAGATTTATTTGCAGCCCTTTCGAGTTGCTCTCAAAGAATTGAGTTAGTTTCTCCAGAGGTATTAAGGGCGATCGCAACTACGGTTAATCCTGACGGTGTAGTCGCAACTACAACCAAAAAAGTGAGTCCCAAACTAACTTTAGATCGAATCGATCTCGCTTTAGTGTTAGAAAGATTGCAAGATCCTGGAAATTTAGGCACGATCGTTCGCACTGCTGTAGCTACCAATACGGATGGGATTTGGTTGAGTCAAGATAGTGTCGATCCCGAAAGTCCAAAAGTGTTGCGCGCTTCTGCTGGAGAATGGTTTAAATTGCCGATCGCCGTTACTGAAAATTTACCAGCAATAATTGAAGATTTTCGCGATCGCAAAGGTCAGGTAATTGCTACAGTACCGGGAGCGACGATGACTTATTGGGAAATCGATTTTAATCGCCCGACTCTCCTTTTATTGGGTAACGAAGGTGCGGGGTTGAGCGATCGGTTAATCGATCTTGCCGACATAAAAGTTAATATTCCTTTAGCAGGCGAGGTAGAGTCTTTAAATGTTGCGATTGCTGCTGCATTGTTACTTTACGAAGCGAGAAGACAAAAAAAGTAGCTATATAATAACTTTATAATTAATTTTTTGTTTTGAGGTGCACTTTTATGAACAAACCAGATAAAAATATTGTCGATATCGATCCGATTACAGTTGTCGCTGTTGTTGCTGTTGCTATATTATTACCTCTTTTACTAACGGGTTTTTTATTCCAATAAAAGAGATAATTACTTTGGTCTTTTTAGATTTTTTTGTTGAATAATTCCAGGTTAACTAGAAAATATTGAAATTATTCAACAAACTTTTATTGGTAAACAATAATAGACATCCAAAGATAAATTTAATCGTGATGATAGTTTTTGTACTTCATAACTTCAATAATTTTATCTGCGGTATCTTCAGGTATAGCTAAAGCTTTTTGGATTTTATTTAAAGTATCTGATTCGTTTTTAGTTATTTTATCGTTGGCTGTAATCAAATCTGCAGCAACCGTAAAAGCAGTATTGTACAATTGAGCGGGTAATCCTTCAACGGCCGATTTTAAGACGACTTCTTCTCCATTTTCAGCGATCGCTTTGAGAGATTCTTCCATTTTTTGGATTAATTCCTCTTGAGAATACTCTCTAAAAATTTTGATTTGTTGTACGGTAAATCTGACTACTTCTTTTTCTGCTAACGAGAAAACACCATCAGCTTGAATTGCTAGCATGATAATTGCTAATAACGATCCTTCTGTCGATAGAGAAAGATCTTTTTTAGCGGCATTGGACATTTATCCTCAGCTCCTTGGATCGAAATAATTTATGCTATACAGTTTACATCCAATTTTATTTTACTCAAACTAAGAAAATAGAAATGAATGCCGATCGCTTCGCCAAGAATACTCGATTTTTAGGATGAGATTCTAAATAAATAATTAATTAATCGGAGCGAAATAATCGCAATTGTATTAATTTTTGTAAAGACTGATTTGAATCAATCAATCAATTTTGAATCTTCTAGGTGCGATCGCTTAATTTCCGTAAATTTCCCGGAAAATAGCTGATTTTTTGAGCTTTTTAGGAGAGGCTCGCATTGTCGATCGGCTTTATTTTATCCCGATAGCGATCGAAACAATCTAATTTTTGAAAGACAGCAAGAAGACGATCGCCTTCTCAATAAAAAAGGGAAGAAAACTGATTCAGACAAGATTTCGACCCTCTCAACAAGATTGAAAATTTTCAGTAAAAATTCAAAACTCAAATTATTAAAAAAATGCTATCTATTTAATAATTTCAGACAAAGCTTTTTCAATTACTTTTCTTTGCTCTTCATCGTAACCCCAACGTTTGATAAATTCCTGATATTCACCTTCTCCAGTTAAGGCACTTTCGCGCATTTTTTTTAACTCTTGAGAGACTAGATCCAAATTAGTTAGTTGGATAAGATTGCCATTTCGTTTAGTAACTCTTTGAGAACTTTTTGCCATTGTTTCATTATTATTGCGACGGTGAGTTACTGACATTCCGGCCGACATAGCTAAATTTTTGACTAATAATTCGCCGACGATTTCTGGAGAGGTTTTCAGCGCGTTTACTACCGCTTCTGTGGGATTATCTGCTAAATTACGATCGTCCGTTAAATAAGTAACAAAAAAGCCTCTAGCCCCATTTTTGCTTTTGACTAGAGATTCGATCGATTCTTGAATTTCGGCTTCTGTCAATTTACCGTTTTCCATCTGTCCTAAGAGAGACTCAGTCGCAGCGATCGCCTCTTCAAACGATACTGATTCGGGTACTTTTAAATTTAAGCTATCCATCATTACTTAACCACAATCTTTCTTTACAAAAATTATATTCTATGGGCTTTCATTTTTTTTTGTTTTACACTTAATATAATTAAAATTTCAACTCTAAATGCACTTGATATAAAAGCTCTCAATCCCACAACTATGAAAGATTCCGAATTAAATTCAACTTCCACCCTACCCAAGCAATCCGAAGCCATTATCATCGCTAAAGGAGTTCATAAATGGTACGATAACCAATTTCATGTTTTACGAGGAGTGGATTTAACTATAAATAAGCAGGAAGTGGTAGTCATTATGGGGCCTTCTGGGTCGGGAAAATCTACTTTTATTCGGACTTTTAATGCTTTAGAACCTTATCAAAAAGGAAGCATTGAAGTTGATGGGATTAAGCTTTCTGCCGATTTGAAAAATATTGAAAAAATTCGCAAAGAAGTTGGAATGGTGTTCCAACAATTTAATTTATTTCCCCACTTAACAGTCTTAAATAACGTAACTTTAGCCCCAATTTGGGTCAGAAAAAAGAACCGCAAAGATGCCGAAGAAAGAGCAATACAATTATTAGAAAAAGTAGGAATATTAGAGCAAGCACATAAATATCCCGGTCAACTTTCTGGAGGTCAACAACAAAGGGTGGCGATCGCCCGGGCTTTAGCAATGCAACCAAAAATTATGCTATTTGACGAACCAACTTCAGCTTTAGATCCGGAAATGGTTAGGGAAGTATTGGATACGATGCGAAGTTTGGCTGATGCTGGAATGACGATGGTTTGCGTGACTCACGAAGTTGGTTTTGCTAAAGAAGTAGCCGATCGCATCGTCTTGATGGATGCGGGTACTGTAGTTGAAGAAGCTAAACCGCAAGAGTTTTTTGAAAATCCTCAACAAGAGCGATCGCGTCAGTTTCTCTCGCAAATTTTGTAAGGGAAAAAGCTGAGCTTAAGATTAGAAAATAATGGATAATTGAGGATTTATTTTGAGCAGTTATTAATTATCCATTATCAATTTTTAATTAATTACAACCTCAGCACCTGCACCGCCAGTAATAATATTATTACCTCCAGTACCCTATTTACTTAATCATAATTCGGTATCGAAGAAGACAAAAGGCGGATGTTTCAATTAATAAGATCTAGCTACTCACTAATTGTGAACATCCGAAAAGAAATATCGATTTGCGGACGCAGACGTGCTACATATAGCGAGCAGGTGGAGGTCTAACCCAATCGGATTAAAATAAAAGTTTTAAACTTATCGGTAACTTAACTTTCTGCCTTTTTTCCTTTTCCGAAAGCGGATCGATTAAAGTTAACCAAACAATAGTTAATCATTTTTGACATTATTCAATTTATTTGCATCATACGACCGGGCAAGAAATCGATTAATTAAACGGGAAATTTCACTTTTTCCTGTCCCGGAATCATAACCAAAAGTTAATGGAAAATTATCCCCAGAATTTAATAAAAGTGTAATTCTACTGGTTTCTGATGTTTCAGTTGCTTCTACTGTTGCTTGGGTAATATCTTTTAAATTAAGCTTTGTAGTAGATGTATTTATAAGAAACAAAATTTTCTTTCGATCGATTAAACTTTCAGAATCTAAATCGAAAATAATGTAGCGAATAGGAGCAAATAAAATAATTAACAAAGTTACTAGCAAAAAAAAACTTCCCAAGACAAAGACAAAAGAATTAGCTCGATCGTCTTGCTTTATTATCAAAGTGTTATTTTGTGGTTTAACTATGAAAGAATTTATCTGCTCAATTATTTTTTCAAAACTTTTGCGTTTTAAATCTCCCTGCCAGTACAAAGGTATTTTTTTATCCGCTTCAGAAAGAAGATAGATTTGATAGAGAATATCTTTATCTTTATTTATTTTTTCGTCTAAAATTGCTTTTTTCAGTTGAGATATTGGAATATTCTTAATTCTACCTAACTGGTATTCTTCAATAATATTACATTCTACGATAGCTGTTTTATTTTCATAATTATTGATAGATGTAGCCTCGATATTATGATGACAAGCAAGAGTAGTCATTGAAGGAAGAATTAATGGAAGAGTTAAAAATAGTAATCCACAAAATTCAGGAAATAAGGCAAAAAACCAAATAGTTTTTGGATTTATTTTATAGATCAATTTCCTTGAATTTATTTGATTTATTTGATTTGCAGGATAGATTAAAACAACTAATATTGTTGTTAACCAGATAATAACAAATAATTTAAAATATCCACTCGCACCAAAATATTTCATATATTCAAACATTAATTTCCTCTTGCAGTAAAAAATGATTAAATAAAATCAAATAAACATTTAATTACTAAAATTATAAACTACTTGTTTTTAACAATGTATTCAAGTTTTTTAATCGATCGAAAGGAGCTTTACAAGCTTTACACTGATGTCGGATTAGTAATCAGTAAATTAAATTATTGCTGCGCGTCCACAATACAGTAGAATTTTGAGTCGTATCCCCGTTAGGAAGGGCGATCGCAAGATCGACTGAAACTAAACGACGATCGGAACTGGGAAAGGGAAAATCACCGACTCAATTAAATAAAGGTTTGTTACTAACAGACCAAAATACCGATGCATCTTTTATTTTAAAATTAGGTAATTACCAATAACTAACGAACAACAACTAATAAAAAAAACAGAACTTTCTGCTTTCTTCTGTTGTGCGTTCACCATTCCAATTACTACCTTTCAGATAATAGACTTGAGAATTTAATTGCTTTATTTACTGCCTGTCATTTAGCCAAACATATTGGAAGCAGGGGTAAGATTACACCGGGTCAGTTGTCTTTGTAGCGTTATCAAATACACTGTTCGTAGGAGAATTGAACAGCCAGATGAAACCAATTCGCACCTTTAAAGTTTGCCCTTGTTTGCCAGCTCGACTAGAACCTTTACGAAAACTAGCTTATAACCTTTATTGGGACTGGAATATTGAAACACAAGCTTTGTTTCAACGCTTAGATCGGGATTTATGGGAAGGGACAAATCATAACCCCGTCTTGATGTTAGGAACGATTAGCCAAGAAAGACTAGCAGAAATGGCTCGAGATGAAGGTTTTCTGGCACATCTGGAAAGATGCCTCAAGCAACTAGATAATTATCTGCAAGAAAGGATTTGGTATCGCCAAAATCGTAACTTTGCAGAGCAAAAGGAGTGCTATGCTTACTTTTGTGCGGAATACGGTCTGACTCACTGCCTACCAATTTATGCGGGGGGATTGGGGGTGCTGGCAGGGGATCACTTAAAATCAGCGAGCGACTTGGGTTTACCGTTAGTAGCTATCGGCTTACTGTATCAAGAAGGCTATTTTGCTCAGTCTCTTAATCCTGACGGTTGGCAACAAGAAAAATATCCGATCAACGACTTTTATAATATGCCCCTCGAGTTACAAAGAAATGAAGATGGTTCGGAGTTGCTGATAGAAGTTGAATACCCCGGTCGCATTGTTTATGCCAGAGTCTGGTGTCTACAAGTAGGCACAGTCCCATTGTTCATGCTAGACACTAATATTGAGGCTAACTCCAGTCGCTACGATCAAGATATCACCGACGAGCTATATGGCGGCGATCTCGATTTACGCATTCATCAGGAAATGATGCTGGGGATTGGTGGGGTCAGAATGTTAGAAAAACTGGGGTACAAACCTACCGTCTACCATCTCAACGAGGGTCACAGTGCTTTTCTAATTTTAGAGCGGATTGCTCGGTTAATCGAAGCGGGTTTGAGTTTTACTGAAGCCAAACAATTCGTACAATCGACGCAAATTTTTACGACTCATACCCCCGTATCGGCCGGATTCGATCGCTACTCGAGCGAGGCAATTATGCATTACGTGGGAAGCTATGCCGATTTGTTTGGCTTGAGGAAGGAAGAATTTTTGGCATTAGGTCGAGAAAATACTGGCGATCTGACTTCTCCTTTTAGTATGGCGACTTTAGCAATCAAACATAGCAGTTTTATCAATGGTGTGAGTCAATTGCACACTTCTGTGTCGCGCAAGATGTTTTCGCAATTGTGGCCGGAAGTACCACTGTCTGAAGTGCCAATTCAAGCCATTACCAATGGGGTTCACGCTCGTAGTGTGGTCGCCCCTTCAACGCAAAATTTATACGATCGCTATTTAGGCCCGAGTTGGGATAGTACCGATGGGCTTCATCCCCTCTGGGAAAAAGTAGAATCAATTCCTGACGAAGAATTATGGCGCAATCGCGAACATCGCCGGGCCGATTTAGTCGTCTTCGTACGGAAACGCTTAGTGGCTAACTTGGACTCGAGCGGTGCAACCAGAGCAGAAATCGAACGAGCCAAAGAAGTATTGAACCCAAATATTCTCACGATTGGTTTTGCGCGTCGTTTTGCTACTTACAAGCGAGCTAATTTATTCTTATACGATTTAGCCAGAATTAAGCAAATTCTGATCGGCAATCGTGAGCGACAAGTCCAGTTTGTTTTGGCCGGCAAAGCTCATCCGAAAGATCTCCCCGGTAAAGAATTGATTCGCCAAATTATTGCTCTGGTTAGAGAACAAGAGATGAGAGAGCGAATCGTCTTTCTTCCTGATTACAATATTAATGTGGCACGGATCTTAGTGGCAGGTTGCGATATTTGGCTCAATAATCCCCGCCGTCCCCAAGAAGCTTCAGGAACTTCGGGCATGAAAGCGGCAATGAATGGTTCTCTGAATTTGAGCGTACTTGATGGCTGGTGGGATGAAGCCGATTATCAGCGTACGGGTTGGGCGATCGGTCATGGAGAGGTGTACCCCGACCCCAATTATCAAGATCGAGTCGAAGCCAATGCTTTATATAATCTCTTGGAAAAAGAAATCGTCCCTTTATTTTATCAGCGAGACGAAAAGGGAATTCCTCGCGGCTGGGTACATAAGATGAAGGACGCGATTCGCCTCAATTGCCCTCAATTTAACACGGCGCGGATGGTCAGGGATTATGCGATCGCAGCTTATTTTCCTGCAAGCGAACGCTACTTTGTGATGAAGCAAAATAACTACGCTCCTACTAGGGAAATGGCACGCTGGAAAGAAGCTATTTTTCAGCATTGGTATCGAATCAAAATTAAATCGATTGATGTTTCTGAAAATAGTCAAATTTTTGTCGAGCAACCCGTCTCCGTTACCGCCGAGATTGATTTAGCCGCATTAAAGCCAGAAGATGTCGAATTACAATTGTACAAGGGAAAAATCAATGATAAAGGCGAAATTGTCGATGGGACTTCCTACCGAATGGAATACATCTGTCAAGATGATTCGCGCTCTAGTATCTATCAGGGCCAAATTGTCTATCGCTCTAGCGGTTTACAAGGTCTGTCTTTGCGCGTTTTGCCAAAACATCAAAATTTATCTAGTCCCTACGAACTGGGTTTAATCCTTTGGCCAGAATCGAACCGTAGTTAATTGACATAGGAGTTTCGGGAACGATCGATCTTCTGTCTGTATATACCCCTCTTTTGTCACTCCTGGAAAGTTAAATGAAAAACGAAACTCTGAAAGCTTTTTATTATCTGCATTTTAGCTCTCACTTTCTGATAGCAACTTAAAAGGGGAGTAAAATTTCTGGAATCATTTTCCTCTCTAGCTTTTAGCGATTTCAATCTCCTAAAGTGACAAAAGATCGATGTTTAATCTCGGTCTCGATCTCGGTCTCGATAATTCTCTGCTAAAGAGCAAACTTGTTCGTCGTTGCGATCGATTTCATACAAATAACCTAATTGTAAAGCAATGCGACGACGAATACCATAACCGGGATAGACTTCATCAACAGAAAGAGTTTGAGCGCGATCGTCAGCTACTTCTAGCAATTCTAAAACTAAATCTCGATCTAAATCCGTTCCGAAAGTATCAAATATTTCTTCAATACACGAGTCTTTAAATTTTCCTTCATCTTCGAGAACTCTTAAATAGCGATTTCTTCCTTCATAGCTCAGAATGATATGGTCTAAACAAGTATTGTAAGTGTGTAAATTATTAAAATCAAAAAGTCGTCTCGAAACATCTCGATTTCTTCTTTCTGGCCTGGGATTAACGTAATCTTCACACAAATCATCTTGAGAACGTACTAGGTTGCTTGATAAGAGTAATCCACAAATTGCTAATAGAGTTATTGCTTTATATTTCATAACTTTATTCCAAAATATTTGGTATCAACTATGACATACAAATGTTTTTATTATCGAGAAGATATATAAAGAATAGTTACTAATGTTTGACAAATTGACTCGAATTCAATTTAAAATCAGAAAATTCAAACTTTAAGAATAAAGAGTAATCTTCTTATAATTTGCCTTAATATCAATTTAGTATAGTAGAACGAGTAAAAATCAGCTTTAAAAAGTAATCAAAACAAGCAATTAACGAGCGATCGCAAACAGTTAAAAACAGATCTCGGAAATATATCGATCGACTAAAAAAATTACTCTATTTGCAATGCGATCGGCTCTTGTTACTTACTTGTCAGTTCCTTTTAACTGAATTAATTCAGTTTCGATCTATAGATTGTTTTTTGGGACAGCTCTAAAAACTAAAGATAACAATGCAATAAATTGCTAAGAACAATTTGTTTCATATCTAGAAAGTTTGACCTCAATTGTATCTGTACTATTGGGATCTATTTTTTTAGGTTTGTTTCCGGGGCCTAATTGTTTTAAATCTTCACTTGCTCTTGAAAAAGATTGAGTTCGACTGCACAAATTTGTTGTTAGTTGATTTTTATTTTGATTTGGATTTTGAAAAGCATAAACTAGATATTTTTCTCTATTCCTAAAATAAACACCACAAGCAGCACTATTTGTATTAGTAATAATCGTAACTGTATCGCCGATTTCTCCTTTCCAAACTCTTTGAACTCGCAAGTTAACTTTAACTTCAAATTCACTCCGTTCTTGACTAATTACCGTACCAGCAAAAACAGCAGTAGCTTGTTGTTTTGATTCTAATGGAGGAGCTGGTCTAAGACAACTGCAAGCATAGGCCGATTTGTTGGTTATTTTAAAGAATAAAGCCAGAAAGAATATTAAAACAAAAGTTCTTCCAAGCGATAATTTAAATTTTATTGTCATCTTTGTTATTGAAAAATTACCATTAATTAACTTATAAAATTAATAGACTCTTTTGGACTGGCAATTGTTTCCTTGATTTTGAAATAAGATTCAATTAAATATTTTTATCTAGTAAAAACTGATAACTTGAGATCGCAATCAGTAAAGTTAATTTCATTAAAATTGTCATCTTTTAGATGTGCTTGCCAAATACTTAAACCAGAAAAAT
>JAAUYD010087559.1_pt1 | contig 13141 bp, 11 predicted proteins | sample 7278101 | NCBI WGS metagenome assembly JAAUYD01 (sample SAMN14350128, study PRJNA611818) | marine sediment metagenome | isolation source: surface marine sediment (0.6m) | place: French Polynesia: Moorea | collected 2018-08
CTTGCGCACTTTGGAAATGGGACTGTGCAAATAATCCATCACACACGCTGACGACCACCCCTCCTAAAATCAAATCCAGAGTATTATAGAGATATTACAATGCCCTTCAAATATGGCACCGTTTTTGCTGCAGGATAAAACCTGGTACGATAACAGGTCTGTCGGCAAAAAGCGCATCTCCATCGTTTGCAATCATTTGTGCGCCTAATGGAAGGCACATCACACATCTTCGGAATCGGATATCTCTAGTTGCTGTTCGTATTACCTTTCACCCGACACATGAACGATTTATACCCATCATACACCTGCTTTTTAGAGGGGCATGATAGTCCGGTGCATAGTCGAAATCGAATATAAAGGATTGCGCCATGGCAATTATATTAGAATAGCGATAAGGGCAGAATGATTATGATGCACACGAATAATTCTACTTTTTTTCCATCAAGATGTTTCAATCTACTTTTCAAATTACTCCTTTTTTTCTTCTTCATAACACCGTGGGCACAGGCGGAAGACATCACGCTGGCCTGGGATGCGAGCGATTCACAAGCGGTCACATACTGTGTATATCAGCGCACCTCGGACAGTTCGTATGATTACAACACATGTGCCTATGAGGGCACAGAGACCACCTGCAACATCAAGAATTTAGCCCCTGATACCCAGTATTTTTTCGTTGTGCGGGCCTGCCTGGGAGATGATCAATCCGGCGACTCAAATGAAGTAAGTCACCATACGAGCCCGGACAATAGCCAAACCACCCCGGACACCAGTCAAACGACCCCGGACACCAGCCAAACCACCCCGGACACCAGTCAAACGACCCCGGACACCAGCCAACCTACGAATCCGCCGACACAAAACAACAACGAGACAAATTCCGACACACCCTCCAATAATGGTGCAAATGCCGGCAGCGAGATATGGATCGATGCAGAGGATGGGGACTTGAGTGGCACCATGGTTATCGCTAAGGATGCAAAAGCGTCAGGCGGCCAGTATATCTGGACGACTAAAGGAGGCGACGGGGCTGCTGAGTACTCCTTTCGGATCGATAATCCTGGAGAGTATGCCATTTGGGGTTTAGTGTCCGCAGCCACAAAAAGTAGAAATTCGTTTTTTATCTCGGTAGATGACAGACCCGATGAAATCTGGGACCTACCGATCAGTTCTCCATGGATCTGGGATCAGTATTGGGCCCGCGGCGCTTCAGAACCGACAACTGTCTACTTTTCAGCCGGTACGCATACGTTACGCATATCGCGCAGAGAGACAAGGGCAAAAATCGATCAAATCATCATCACCGATAACCTGGTCGCGCCACCCGAGGATTTTCAGCCTTCTGATGCGGCCACCTTCAACTTGGTGACCACAACGGAAGGAAGCGGATCGGTTCTATTAAGTCCGGCCGGCGGAACTTATGACGATGGCACTTCCGTACGCGTAACGGCGGTACCGAACTCAGGCTGGCAGTTTGACGGCTGGAGCGGTGACGCATCAGGGTCGGGTAGCCCCCTTACAATCGTCATGAACCGAAATATGTCCCTCAGAGCCAACTTCAGCAGAAGCCCTGTCGGCACCGATACAAGCATCACAAGCAGCGGCGGCGAGATATCGATGGAGGCTGAAGAAGGAATCCTAAGTGGTTCTATGACCATTATCAGCCATCGAAAAGCATCTGGTGGCCAATATGCCTCCTCGACTAAACCCGGCGACGGTTTTGCAGAGTATACATTTACGGTCGAAGCGCCAGGAAATTATGGTATCTGGGGCCTTGTCTCCGCAGAATCAAAAAGCACCAATTCGTTCTTTGTATCATGGGACGACGGGTCGGATGAAATATGGGACCTGCCGATCAGTGCCGCATGGAATTGGGACCGGTATAATGTCCGCGGCGGCGCAGATCCAACCTTGAAGTACCTTACAGCCGGAACCCACACATTGCGCATATCCCGCAGGGAAGCACGGGCGAAGATCGATCGAATCGTGATTACCACAAAAATGAAAGCTGCGCCCAAATGATGTGGCGCGTCAGGTGGATTAAAAGCAGATCATGGCTGTAAAACTTCTGAAAGGAGTACTACAGCCTTCTGCAAATTGCATTGAAAGGAGCCATCAACACAAGCTCAGGCTATCAAATCTATCGAAGATAATGGTTGGGGATACAACACAATTGCTGCTGGTTGATATGTTGACGGCCGGAAGCTATAAAATCTTCAACCATATCATTCGTGCCGCCTTCTTACCGGTGTTCTTCCACTGTGAGGGAATATGGCGCGTCAGATAGACCACGTCTCCGGCCGCTAACTGCTTGATAGAATCCTGGATGGTCACCTGCAATTCCCCTTCAAATAAAAATCCGAACTCATCACCTTTATGAATAAAAAAATGTGACGACAGCTTCTTCCCGGCTGGAATTTCCAAAAAATATGGCTCAATGGAAGCCGATAAGTCCACCGGCAGCAAGCGCTGTCCCTTAATACTGCTTTTCGGCAGGTCGGAAAATCGGACCGTCTTTCCACCACCTGAAAAAACCGAAGGCGTCTGGCTGCCGGCCCCTTTCTGAAAAAAATATCCCGCGTCCACAGACAAGATTTGAGCTATCTTAAAGAGCGCAGGCAGCGATGGATAGATCAAATTACTTTCGATTTGGGAGATCGTACTGGGCGTTACCCCGACCATACTGGCCAGATCTTTTTGGTTCATGCCTTGCTTGGTCCGCAACTGCTTGAGTCGCGCCCCGAGGTCCAGGCTTGACGGGGCACTTTTATCGATATCGAAATTGACGGCCATACCGTCCGCCCAGAAGGACTCAGGTTTATTCAAGCTCTTGGGCTTACGGTTGTGCGCCTTGAGGATGGTCAGGGCACTTTTACCGCGTTTGATCGCCAGATCAATGGCCACCTGGGCAATTTGGTTGATATGGGCTTTGAGTCTGCTGGAATGGGCGCCCTTTTCCACCACCCAGTATGCAATTGTCTCCAATTCGTAGAGTCGGGGGCATGAGTGCGAATAGAATTTGAGAATACTCTCTTCTCCTTCCCACAAATCCTGCATACCGGTGAGACTTTCGAAGACAAAGCGGACATCACCGGATAATGATTGATGAATCCGGTATATTGCTTCAGAGACCTTTTCTGGTTTATCGGGCTCAGTCACCTTGATGATTTGGTAGGGCCACTGAGCCCCGTCTCTTTCATAAAATTTGCTGAAGATAAATGATCCATCACCTTTCCCGTGGGTAAAACAGTCCAGGATGGTCAATTGCGGGTCTTCGGCCAAAGGGCCCAGTACTTCAACCAGGGTCTTTGGTGACCGGTCGAAGGTGACATAGACCATGGGTTTGTTATGCTTTTGAGATTCCTGTATAAAATTGAGTGTGAAGGGAAACGCCAGGCTCCCGGCTTCGTCGTACCAGATGACATTATCGCCGATAAAAAGGCCGTCAAGGCACCGGTCCAGTTCACTCAGACCTGTGGAAACACGTGCTTTTTCCGAAAACATGGCGCTTTACCTCGTTGGTTTAAAAAGTATATCCTGTTCAACTACACGCAGTACCACAGGCACATCGCGTTATCCTCATCATTACATAGATTTGATGGTATATGATAAATCCGACACTCAAGCTCATCATGGTTCATCCGTGTAGGCATCTCCGATATATTGTCATTGCAATGATAACGACATTTTCTACCTTCTTGCCATCTTGTTCAGGCAAAAACGGGGTTATTCTTTTGGCCAGATTGCATCTTTCTGAGTTTCGACAGTATAGCAAAACCGGGCCCATTCAAATTCACGGTTGGAGATGGGGCATCGCAATCGCACCTTTGCGTCGCTCACACCCACGACCTCCCAATCGCCCTTCCGTTTTCCGCTTTCGATTCGTATCTTCTGACCCTTTTCAAAGGAGTAGGGTTCGAAAATGGTGACATCATAACGCTTCATTGTTTATGCTCCTCTATCATTTTTCCACAATATAATACAATATCCCAAAATATGCGATGCTGACGATTAACAATGTGGTGAGAGGAATGCGCATTTGCCTGTATACCGGCATCAAAGCGGTATCAAAATATTCATTGGACAACAACAGGCACAAATGCAACGGCGACAACAGCACACCGGTGAAACCGCTGGCCAATGCCAACATCATATAAGGCAGCATGAGATGGGTTTGACCCAAAGCCTGGATCAGGGAAATCAGGATCGGAAAAGTGGCTCCGACAAAAGCAATAGTGATACCGCCTACGCCGCCCACCAAAAAGGGGAGAAGAATACTAATCGGAAGCAACGGAATATGCCGCTGCATCATATCGTGACTTAGCAACGCCACCGCTCCACTGTCCTCCAGAATCGTTTTGAAAATCAGAATGGAGGCAACCATATAGAGCATCTTCATTATAGCGGGCTGTCGAACGATGTTCCACCGTTGGGGCCAAACCATTTTGTTGTGGTCCCACACCCAATAAATCGCCAGGATCAGGGCGATGATCAGTCCGATCTCCTTGGCCTCCGATCTCATATGCAGCGGCAGCAGGGCGGAGAACAGCATACCCAGTCCCAGCCCTCCGAAGATCACGAATAGGATTGGGGCAAGACGATGAAAAAATGGTCCGGCGGATTTGGCATTCTCCGTGCGGAGCTGTGTATCCACATTTAAGCGGCTTCCCCGCAATGGCCAGTATCCGGCGATCACCGCGACAAAGGTCAGTGGCAATGTATAAAATACCAACTGCCAAAGATCGATATCCGCAAGAGCTGTGGTCAGCAGAATGCCGGGATAGAGCGGCCACCAATATTCCCAGATGTGGCGGTACCAGTAGTTCACATAGCTTAGTTGAGCAGCGGTGAGGCGATGGGTCTGCCCTATGCTTTTGACCATGGGAGCCGAAAAAATGGCGCCTCCCGGCATGGGGAGCAACCCGATAAGCGCAGGGAAAATCACCAAATTGATTCGTGGCCGTTGGATCAACCCCTGAAAGCTTTCGAGCAACCTGGCCATTTGACCGCTACGCTCCAGGCTGTGGCTCATAATTAAGATCAATCCCACAATGGCCGACAAACAGAGTGTCTTGGGGTGCGCCAGGGTCATTGCAAAGGAATGCACGATGCTTATCGGCGCCATGTTAAAAGACAGGCCCAAGCCCAATGCTCCCGCCAGAAATGCGTTTCCCAGCATCCATTTACGTTTGATGGCGAGAAGTATCAGAACAAAAATAACAAGGATGCGAACAACCGCCGGTATGCCATCCATTTACTGAACCGTAAGGGGAGAAATCTGCAGATTAACCCTTCTGTTCTGAGCTCTTCCTTCGGGTGTCGCGTTGGAGGCGATGGGTTGAGCTTCTCCCATTCCGGCGATCAATAGACGGGCCGGCATCGTTCCTTGACTGGAGAGATACTCTGCAACACTGCGGGCTCTGGCTTCCGACAATCGCTGATTGTAGTCTTCAGATCCAACACTGTCGGTATGACCGATCACATCCACAGTTGTCTTTTCATACTCTTTGAGAACGATGGCCACAGAGTTCAACACATCGTAAAATCCGGCATTAATATCGGGAGATCCTGTGGCGAAGGTCACATTCCCCGGCATGTTGAGTTGAATTTGATCGCCGATCCGGGTAACACTGACACCGGAATTGCTCAGGCGCTGGCGCAGTTTGGCCTCCTGGACATCCATGTAATATCCGATGCTGCCGCCGGCCAAGGCGCCCAGCCCCGCACCAATGAGTGCATTTTTCTGGCGATCCTTGCTGTCGGCTGTAATCAGACCGATTACTGCACCGCTGGCAGCACCGATTCCGGCGCCGATGGCCGCCTTGCTGGTCTGTTTCTCTCCCGTATACGGATTAACTGTGCTGCAAGAAATGGCGGCAAATATGGAACAGATTACAACTACGCAAAATTTAAGATATTTGGATTTCATACAAACCTCCTCCAATTCATAGTTGATGGCTACATAAACCAATGACCTCGCCGGTGAGATACAACTATGGCAGCACCCGCGAAACCAAACAACCTCTCCTAAACATCATTTGAACAGGGCCGGCGCAGCAATCATCAACTCAACGAAAGCACGCCGTGTTGTATCATTGCAGTTGCAGCCGGGTGCATTGCACCCGCTTTGAAACAACTAAAGAACGCCAGGCCGAAGTTAACCGGCAGCGGATCTGTTCTAGGCAAAGACCCTAATGCCTCTAATGCCCCATTGCAATGATTTCTTAACAACAAAAACCCCTTTCCCACCAACAGGAAAGGGGTTTTCAGAAACTTCACCAAATTAACAATACCTTTTAAAATATATAAGTAGCGTTGATACTAAAAATATCTACACTGGCATCCCATTCACCGACTAATGCACCACGGAATAAATCTTCACCGGCAGCCTGCTTATTCACCTCAGGATCATCCACAAAAATGTGGGTATAACCCAGGTTGAATTCAAAATTATTCGAAACCTTATAGCCAGCTCCGACTGCGATCCATAATCGGTCCTCATCCGGTATCCTGGGCGTACGGTTTTCTGCGCTGGGAACAGGGCTTTCATCGTAGGCCAAGCCAATGCGACCAGTACAGTTTGGTGTGGGCGTCCAGATCAAGCCGATACCATATCTCCAAGAATCGTTCCAATCAGTGGTCACCACGGTGTCCGGCTGCGCCGAGTCATATATAATTCGGAGTTCATTGAACCGGTCCCAGTTGGTAAATGTGATATCGGCCAGAATAGCCAATTTGTCATTAAATGCATGATAGCCAGCCAGTGACACTACTTCGGGCAAGTTTACCGAGGCACTGGCAGGTGCATCAACAAAACCTGCCGTTGTTGCGATTAACTGCGCAGTTGCGGTGTCATACTCGTATGTAATATCGCCATCTAGCTTGTGGCGAATACTGGACCGGTAGGACAAACCAAAACGGGTGCTTTGGGTCGGTTCATATAATAAACCTAAATTAAAGCCATACGCCCAGCCATCCCCTTCTACTTCGCCGAAACCGTCATCGCCTTGGGGGGTGCCTCCCAAAGCGCCTCCCAATGCGACCTGACCAATGGTGCCAAAATCCGCCTTATTGCTCAACGTGGCCTCTGCATACTCGATGCTGAATCCGGCGCCCACCGACCATTTGTCATTCATTCGAGCCGCTACGCTAGGATTGATATTGATGGTGGCCAACCTGGATTCAACTGCATGGTAGCGCCCTACCCAGTCACGATCGTATTCCGTGGCCAAACCGAACGGGGCGTGGATTCCGATTCCCGCCACGACGCCATCGGATAATTCATGGGAGTAATAGAGGTTGGGAACAAATGCCGCTTCTCCGCCGTCACCGCCGTCACCGCCGGTCAAGGGGGTTGTCAGGACCGTTGTAGACCCTTTGTCATTGAATTCCGCCTTGGGCACAATATAGTGCAACCCGACTTCGACCTGTTTTCCAGACAGCCTGACCAGGCCTGCCGGATTGTAAAAAATAGTGCTGGGGTCTTCGGCCAGGGCGGCAGCACCGGCAAAAGCCGTTCCCAGGCCACGAACCCCTTGCTCTTGAATGGCATAACCAGCTGCATGCACATTCATGGTACCGAAAGCGACCAGGACCATTACCCCCACTAATACAAACAGTTCCTTTCTCCTCATAACCTTTCTCCTCCCTGATGATGTTCTCGATGACTATTCTCATCAGCGCAGCTAACCTGCACATCCTTCATCACAATCTTATGAATTGATGGTATCGTTTCTAGCATTTCGGAGTTTCAAAGGGGGGGCGGTTACAGAGAACTGTAACGAATATGTAAGCCAGTGCCGGATCACCACCTGCAACCAATGGAAAACATACCCTTACCCGCAGTGTCATTCAGTTGGCATTATTTTGTTTGTATACTAACAAAGATGCATCTTGCAACAAAAAAGTTAATTCACAACTCAATCAGATATTATAGTCCCTGGCCAAATCGGCGTACCGTAATCCCCGACCGCCGAATATATCCAGTGCGCTGCCCACCGTAAAATCGATGCTGTCACCGCCCAATTGTCCGATGAGTTGAATATCTTCGATGGTATGTATCCCTCCGGCATAGGTCATGGGAATTTGAGCCCATTGGCCCAGCAATTCCACCAAGGGAGCCTCAATTCCTCGGCACATGCCTTCGACATCCACGGCATGGATCAGATATTCTGCACAATATTGGGATAGGTGATCCAAGAGGCGGTGACTGATACGTTCCTGGGTAAATGTTTGCCACCGATTGGTGACGATATAGTACCCTTCATCCTTTCGGCGGCAACTCAAATCAAGCACCAATCGGTTGGATCCTACATGCCGGGACAATCTTTTCAGGCGGCCTTCATCCACTTTGCCGTCGTGAAAAACCCATGAGGTCACGATGACGGCAGAGGCGCCCGCATCCAGCCACTCGGCGGCATTTTCAATGGTAATCCCGCCACCGATCTGCATTCCCAACGGCCAGGCACCGAGTGCCGCCTTGGCAGCTTGTCCGTTTCCCTGCCCAAGTTGGATAATATGACCGCCCATCAGCTGATCCTGGCGGTACAGATTTGCGTACCACTGGGAGGGTTTTTCAGCCTCAAAATTTGTCTGCAGATTTTCGGTGTCGTGATCCGAAAGGGTGCCGCCGACAATTTGTTTAACGCGGCCTTGGTGCAGATCGATACAGGGACGAAATCTCATGTTCAACCTTTAAGTAAAATAATGTTTACATTAAGGGTTCATAATGCAATGTAATAGAGTTAGCTGCAAGATCAATCTTTGCGGCTGTAGGGTGCAACCCGCTGATTCCATTGCTTCTGGTCATTAATGTTGATATCACAGAGATCATTGATCTTGAGCGCTGCCTGTTTTTATTGCCCCGGGTGTCACAAATATCGGAAAAAGTCCTAAATGTAAGCGCAAAAATGCCGAATGTTTAATTAATCGTTCCATCCAAAGACGATAAGGATTGTGATCGGGAGGCAATATGACTGAAAATATGCCCATCATAGATATTCCTGAAGCCCTCAAACGCTCCATGGGAGATGTGGATTTTTTAAAAATGATGCTGGAAGAACTTCATCGTTCCATTCCGGAGTATACCACACGCATTCGGTGCGCCTTGCAGGCCAATGATATGAAAACCCTCAACAGCGATGCACACCAATTTAAGGGTGCGGCCGCCAATCTCGGCGCCAAAGCGATGGCCCACGAGGCACTCAAATTGGAGCAGATCGGTAAAAACGGCACAGTCGACCGAGCCGATGAAGCCTTGGGTCAACTGGAAGAGGCCATCACGGCATTTAATCGATATTTCGAGACCATTGATTGGGCTTCCGTATCCGCCAAATAACCCTCCAATATCAGTCAACGATCTGCATCCATCGCGCATAAAGCCGTGAGTGTTCATTCCGACCCAGCATATCGCATCACCCCCTACGTTCCGGTCCTAGGACGGGATACCAGGAGCATGTCCATGATTTATTCGTTGCGACTATAAAAAACGACCAGTTAAAAAACACATCTATAGCCATTGCCTTCAATGGGCCCATATTTATATTGTACGGTGGCAGCCATCCGAATAATGTAGACAAGAACGTGATCTCAGACGTCTCTACGCATATATACCTGCCGCTATCTATTAGTTAAAGGAGACCCGAAAGATGAAACGACTTATTATATGGTTGACCACCGGTGTCATCACCGCTTTCGTTGCCTTGGGCTGCGCAACTGCCTACAAAGCAAAGCCCCTTCCGTTTAAATCCCCGTCCGCTTACAACAACATGGTCCAAACCGAGGGCATCCAAGTCGGTGGCGAAGCTTTTGTTGATACCGCGGCGGCCCAAGAAGCCTTTGGATTTGATGTTCGAGGCGCCGGTATGCTGCCGGTACAACTGGTATTTGACAACCAAGGCCGCAAGAGTGTTGAGATAAATGCCGCCCAGACCTTTCTTGAGGACAGTCAAGGAAATTTATGGCCGGTTTTAACCGACAAGTTCGCCTATGAACGGGCGACCAAGTATGCCCAAACCCAAGAAGTATTCAAAGAAGGGGCCTATCAAGGATTTTTAGGTGCTGCTGCGGGTAGTATTATCGGTGCTGCAGTGGGCATTGTATCCGGGGAGGATGTGGCCAGAACCATCGGTGAAGGAGCAGCCATTGGTGCGGCAGCCGGAGCGGTCCTGGGTGGTGCATCTGGCCTTGCATCCGGTGAAGCCCGTAGCTCCATTGTTCGCGACCTAAGAGACAAATCCCTTGAAAATCAGGCCATTACTCCTGGGAACCTGGCCCACGGCATCATCTTTTTTCCTGGGGAAGCCACCACTGCAAAACAATTACGATTGCAGCTCAGGGAGGAAGTGACCGGAAACGTTCACACGCTATTTTTAAAATTCTAAGGTTACCCCAATGTTGTAAGTGCCGGAGGGCTTCAGAGACAAGGCGACCAGAGGTGAAGCCGTAGTACTCCTACTGCGAACCTCTGGCAACGCAGGATCTGGAGTCCTCCGGCTCTTACAACATTGGGGGTTATGTGATCCGATGCATTAAATCTGATACCACATCCAGCAGCGGCGGTTGCAGCACACGCCACTTGGGGTGCATGGCTTTTCGACCATGCCAGACAAAGTCCACGGCATCAAATTTTTCTGGTATATGGTGTTGCTGCTTATCGCCATAAGTTGATGGCGGATAATACTCCACGTAGACCATCCGCTGGGGGTCAATGTCGAAATCCCGAACCACGCAAGTGGCAATGTGACTCGTACAACTGCGTACCGACATGGAGGTCTTTGATCGGGATTCGTGGTCGGGAAGATCAGCGACCACGGTAACGATGGGTTTGATGTGCATCACCATGTTCTCATTGGACCTGTTCAGGTCAAATATTCGTAACCGACATTGCCCAGAAGCCAGATCAAGAACTCCGCCAAATCCTTCCCAAGCAAAAATATCGTCATGAATGAGCATAGGAACTCCATCTCACATGTTATTCGTCAACCACCAGTATTCAGATCCATTGGCCAATTGTCAAACATTTGGTGACATCGGAAAAATTGGCGATCAGTGCATATGGTGCACAATCGATCTATGGCGACGACTATTATAGGGGATCAAATTGTAATCGTTGTACGGTTATCTAAAATCTTAATTATAGAGTTGGACATAAGACTCTGTTACCGGAATGTTAAGACCGACACCGTGTATTTAAAATCGTGTCAATGTCCCATACAAACGGACCAATTTGCCCGGCAAGTCATGTACATCACCAATGACATGGTGGTGATTTCTGCCATATAGATCATCTAATCGAGGATCACTACCAATATTAACCGTGATGGCTTTGACATGGAAATTACGGGATCTTGCCTCTTGAATCGAACGGCGGGTATCTGCGATGGCATAATCGGATTTATACCCAATATCATTTGGAAATCCATCGCTGACGACGATCATCAGCCGTATACGCGCCTCAGCATGGGCTAATAGCGAGCCGGCGTGGCGGATAGCCGCCCCCATGCGGGTGCTGCGCTGTGGTTTTAAGTTTGATATCCGGGAACGAACCGCTTCGCAGAGGGGTTCTCGAAATCGCTTGATACCGTAAAAATCAACACAATGGCGCCCGGTGCCCGAGAAACCGGCAATGGCATAGTCGTCTCCCACCACCTCCAGAGCCTCACAAAAAAGCACCAACGCCTCTTGGGTCACGTCCAGCACGGTTCGGTGACCTCCGGATATGGCATTGGCGGTGGACCGAGATAGATCCACCAGCAACATCACCGCCACGTCGCGTTCCTGCTTCAGGCGCTTGATAAACAGGCGGTCCGAAGGAATTCGTCCAGCCCGCCGATCCATAACAAAATCCAGAAGGGCCCGGTAATCAAATGCATCTCCTTCGGGCCACTGTCGCAACAACGTCAATCCATCGGGTTTGAGCAGTTCAAAGGCACGCCGAATACTTGCCACCAAACCGTTGTGCTGTTCCAGCAACTGGCTGTAAAGCGCACCTCCAGAATCTCCAGGCACATCGGCTTCATAGACCCGGGTATGATCGTAAAGATAGTCTTGGAGATTGCAATCCCACTCCGGATAGCAAAACGCTTCGCCATCGGTTTGACCGGACACCTTGACTTCTGCCCCTGAGTTGCTGAGCAACGCTGCCAAATCCAAATCCGACAGATCGATGGCTGATGATACCGAGGGCTCACCTTGGGTTCGCACGAGGACGAGTTCGGAAATATCATCTGCTGAGAGTGCACCATGCTTTTCAGCCAATCGATTTCTGAGATCGGACCGGTAAAGATCCCATCCCAATTCCTTTAACTTGACCTTAATTCGTTGTGCAGTCCGGTCCTGGGCGGCAAAAGCACGGCTGACCAAATCCCAGTGCAGTCGCCGGCTAAAAGGAAGGGACATCGACCGGTATCGATTCACTGCTGTCCCCAACTTTTGGGATATAAGATCAAATGCCCGGCACACCAGCAGGGCGGTTGTTTCAACGGTACTGTCGTCATCGATTTCTTCAAGAAAAATCTCCGCAAGCCGTCGTTGCAGTCCAGTCGGTTCAGCATCTTCGTATACTGACTGCTTGCCGCCAAAATTGAGCTGAGAGAATACCGGTGCCAGCAAATCATCGCCATCCAAGTCCGCGTCGTCCAGGATCGGTGTAACCTGGCGTACCAGCCCTGGATAGCCGACACGCAAATGGTGCATTATCCGGGCCTGTTCATAAAGATTAAAGAGATCCTTCGCCAGGGCACTCGGAGTAAATACGGTGAGAAACCGCTCCCCATCGCAAATCCCCTCGTCTGCAGCTTCAATGGAGCGGCTGTAAATCCGTAAGGCCACTTCCGCATACCGGTCGATCGCTTTTTCAAGATCAAAATCAAATGTCCGGTATTCGAAAAACCCGGCCTCCAGCCGGCTCAATGCCTTGTATAAGAGGACATTATCCATTTGGGTGGAAAACCGGTCTATTTCATCGGGCAGAAAAATATGACGGCCGTCGGAACAGGCCCAAGGTATGCCATCCTTACCATTGGGCAACGCCTCCAGAGGTTTGACTGCCACAGATCGACCGATGCGGAAGTGGCCTTACGGATTTACAGCCGCTCCATTGAAGCTGCAGACGAGGGGATTTGCGATGGGGAGCGGTTTC
>JAAUYD010282907.1_pt1 | contig 13139 bp, 10 predicted proteins | sample 7278101 | NCBI WGS metagenome assembly JAAUYD01 (sample SAMN14350128, study PRJNA611818) | marine sediment metagenome | isolation source: surface marine sediment (0.6m) | place: French Polynesia: Moorea | collected 2018-08
CATGATCTCGGCGATACCGCGCAGGACGCCCACCTGGTAGGCACCGCGCGCGCCGCCGCCGGGCAGCACCAGGCCCGTGCCACCGCCGCCCGTCGACAGAGGTACCGGCGCCCCATGCTCGCCGACCTGTTCGACCGATGGCGTCTGCCCGTGCCCCAAGACCGCTCCTGTTGTCGCGTGTTCTGCGTCACATTTGACACTTGATCGCCGTCAGCGGAACTGAAACAGTCCGCCGCCAGGCGACGAAACGCACCACCGCCCATCGTGCGTCCGGGCCTTCAGGGCCACCAGCCGCCGCGATGATGCACCTGGATCGAGGAAAAAAGGATACGACATGATGATCGCTACACTGAATCGACTGGCGCTCGCCTTTTCCCTGTTCGCCCTCGCCGCCGCCAGCGCCTTCGCCGTGGAAGCCGGCGATGCCGCGCCCGACTTCCGCCTGCAGGATCAGAACGGCAAGTGGCATGCGCTCGAGGACTTCAAGGGCCAGTGGGTCGCCCTGTACTTCTATCCGAAGAACGACACGCCCGGTTGCACCACGGAGGCCTGCGCCTTCCGTGACGACATCTTCAAGTTCAAGAAAATGGGCGTGAAGATCGTGGGCGTGAGCCTGGACGACGTGGAGTCGCACGCGCAGTTCGCCGAGAAGTACTCGCTGCCCTTCACCCTGCTGTCGGACGCGGACGCAAAGATGGCCAAGGCCTACGGCGTGCTGCGGAGCATCGGACCGGTGAAGATGGCCCGTCGGCAGACATTTTTGATTGACCCGGAGGGGCAGATCGCGCGGCATTATGCGCGGGTGAATCCGGACAATCACTCGGCGGAGGTGTTGACCGATCTGTCGGAGTTGATGGCGGCGAACTGATCGTCCGCCCCCACGGCCCCATCCGAGCAGGGCTGGGGCGCGGGCCGTGATCAGCGACCCGCGCCCCGCTTACCTTACGGGATCGCTGGCAGGGAACTGATCACCCCGTCGTACACGCCGGCGATGCGCCGGTAAGCGCTGTTGCGCAGGTGCAGTTCATTCTCCCAATCGCTCTCCTTGATCACCGGACGTAGGTCCAGGTAGGTGACGCGGCCAGCATGCGACGCCGCCAGACGCTCCAGCATGCTGTTCATGGCGTCGATTAGATCGCGAATGATCGCTCGACGATCGCCGATGTTGGTCCAGCCTTTCGCCGTCATGGCCGGGCGCAACCACGGACCGATGAAACGCAGACCGAGCACGCGGATCACGGGCACACCGTTGGGCACGGCGTAGCCGTAGCCGTGCACCAGCACGGGCACCTGCGGGTCCACCTGCCAGATCTGCTGCAGCATGTGCTCGTACGCCGCCTGGAAGTAGTCGTGGACCAGGTACTGCAGCGCGTTGTCGCGGAAGTACGGGCGGCCCAGGGAGGCGTGGTTGAGCATGGTTCCCAGCTCCGGACCCGCGATGTCGTTACCGCCGCCTGACAGGAGTACCGCACGGGGCTGCAGGCGACGCACCTCCTCCACGGTCTCCTCCAGCGGCGGTCGATCACGGCGCCAGGTGCGCTTGTTGTACTCGGTCCCCCACGCCATGTTCTCCAGCGTATCGCCCGCCTCGGCGACCTTGTAGATACGATAGCCGAAGAACTTCCTCAAACTGGCGATGATGTCGACGCCCGCCGGGAAGTAGTCGAACCATGAATCGCCCTCGGCCACCAGCGCCGTGCGCGGCGCCGGCTTGCGCTCGAGGGCCAACTCCAGCGCCATCTCCTCGTCCTCGAGGGTCGAGAGCATCGCCGCCACGTCTTCCGGGGACATGGCGTCCAGCTCCTCATCGGGCATCCAGTCCTCGCGGGCCTTGGTCATGGATTGGGGCACCACCCCAGCGTCCACCGGCGCGGGCGGGATGACCGGGGTCGGTGCCGGCGCCGGCGTCACCTGCGCATCGCCATCGGCGCTGAGGCCCAGCGTCGTCAGCACCTGCGAGGACAACTCGCCGTTCGCACTTCGCTGCTGCAGGTGGGCGAGGATGCTGCTGATGCGTACGCCCTCGTTGGCCACCCATGACACGTCGTCCGGGCCGTGCTGAGACGGCGTCCACACCTGGCCCGTGCTGGTGAGGATACGGCCCTGATCGTCGCGCTCGGGCACGCCCGCATGGTGCAGGGCCGCCAGTTCCCACTGCATGTTGAACACCGGCGACCCCGACGAGCCGCGCCGCGTATCCGCCTCGTAGTGGAGGAATTCGCCCACGACATCCGTGATTTTGTTGTTGCGGTAGGCGATCTCCTGCGGCCGACCGCCCGGGTGCTGGACGATGTTAACCGGTTCGCCGATCAGCGCCTTGCCCGTCTGCGCCCGCAGGCGAATGGGTGTGCGCGCCGACAGGTCCGTGCCGGACTCACTCACCGTCGCCACGCCGACCAGGGCGAAGTCGAGGTCACGGTCCGCCACGAACAGGCGCTGGGGCTCCAGCGCGTGCACCTGCGTGGGGGCGACCTGGCCATCGGCGCGCTCGTAGTAATCGAACTCGATGGCACTGGCCTGCGCCAAGGCGTCGCTGGACAACACGTGCCAATTGGTCATGATCACGCCGGGCGCCACCAGGAAGCCGGTGCCGAAGCCCCCGCCCCCGATGCGCACGCGGCCGACGCTGCGCGCCAGGGTGGCAGCCAGGTGCAGGTAGCGGATGGGGGCGAGATCGTCGCCGCCGATGATGCGCTCCAGCAGTACGTCCGGCGGCAAGGCGGTCTCCGCCACCAGGCCCCGGGTCCTCGCTTCGATGCGCATCGGCGACTCGACCCGATGGAATTGACGCCGCAGCAAATGCTGCTCGTTGGTCTTGCGCACGATCGCGCGCGAGGCGTAGCGCTGCTCCGCCTGGCGCATCTGCTGCTGCCATTGCTGGGTGTAATCGTTGTGCATGAGGGATCCTCCCGGCGTTGTTCCTGGTGCGGGTTTCGGCCGCGTGGGGATTAGTGGCGCGAGTTGGTGGATTCTCTCACCGGTGGGCGCGGAGCGTACGCGTGAGAGGGGCCAATTTGTACGAGCACGCCTACCCGCCGCTGATGCTGCGAGAAGGAAGGGCGGTGAGCGAATCAGCCCGCTCGAGCTTCTTGTTGGTGGGCACCGAAGGGTGAGGCGCCGTTCATGGTGCTCGCCGCGCCACGCGCTTGCGTGAGGCTACTCTCCCTGTCGGGGACCTGTGACCATGCGGAAGCCAAGCGCGCTGTCCCGGCTGCCGGCGCGGTCGGCGGTGCGGAAGGCGGACCGCAAGAACCTGCCGTCGCCGTACCACGAGCCGCGGCGGACGACGAGCCTGTGCCCAGCGTCACTATCACCTGCAGTCGTTTCATCCGCCCGCCATACGTCCTCACACCACTCCCATACGTTCCCATGCATCTGGTACAGCCCCCAGGGATTCGGGAAGAAATCGAAGACTCCCAGGGTCGCGCTGCGCAACTCGCCCGTTGGCCCTTCGTGATACGGATAGGTTCCGTCGTAGTTCGCCAGATCGGTCGACAAGACCTCGCCCCACCAGAAAGGCGTTTGCGTCGCCGCGCGGCATGCGTACTCCCACTCGATCTCCGCTGGTAGCCTGGGCATCAGTTGCGGGAACTCCAGCTGCTGCAGCGCCGGCAGGAAACGCTTCTCGACATCGTCATAGCTCACCTGGTCGGCCATGGAATCGCTACTCGCTCAGAGCCGCTTGCGCAGGATCAGCGAGGCGAGATCGCCCGGATGCGGAGCACCGCCCCAGCGCACTCTCGGTACCCGCTTGGGTACCCGAATAGACCCGATCGTGAAGGATGACTCAACGGTCGGGCGCGGTGGCGCTCAATGAGAAGGCGTAGGCCGCCCTCCACCCCCACGCAAACACCGCACCGCCCCATCCAACCCATCCAGGGTCATCGGAAACATCCGCGCCCCCACCAGCCGCGAGACAATCTGCACCGACTGCGTGTACCCCCACTCCTCCCGCGGCAGCGGGTTCAGCCACGCCACCCGCGGAAAGTGCTCGGTGATCTTCTCCAGATGGACCGCCCCGGGCGCCTCGTTCCAGTGCTCGACGCTGCCGCCGATGTGCGTGAGCTCATATGGGCTCATCGCCGCATCCCCTACGAACAACACGCGATAATCCGAACGATAGGTCCGCAACACCTCTTCCAGCGACGTACTCAAGGCATGGCGGCGCCGGTTCTGCCGCCACACGCGCTCGTACACGCAATTGTGGAAGTAGAAGTACTCGAGCTGCCCGAACTCCGCCCGCGCCGCCGAGAACAGCTCCTCGCACACGCGAGCGAAGGGATCCATTGATCCGCCGACATCGAGGAACAGGAGCAGCTTGACCACGTTGCGGCGTTCGGGGCGCTCGCGCACGTTGAGCAGGCCGCCATCGCGCGCCGTGTCGCGGATCGTCGCGTCGAGATCCAGCTCCGTCGCGGCCCCCTCGCGGGCAAAGCGGCGCAGGCGCCGCAGGGCGATCTTGAAATTGCGCGTGCCGAGTTCCCGCGAGCCGTCCAGATCGCGGAACTCGCGCTGATCCCACACCTTCACGGCGCTTCGCCGGCGCCCCTCATGCTGGCCGATACGGATGCCTTCCGGGTGATCGCCGTAAGCGCCATAGGGCGACGTGCCGGCGGTGCCGATCCACTTCGAGCCACCCTCGTGGCGCTCTTCCTGCTCCTCCAGGCGCTGGCGCAGGGTCTCCAGCAGCTCCTCCCAGCTCTTGGCATCCCGCGCCAGCTGCTCGCGGTCCGCGTCGGAGAGGTACAGCTCGGCCTGCTGGCGCAGCCAGTCCTCGGGCAGGGAATCGCCCCAGCCCTCGAAGGTCACCTCGACACCGGCGAGGTAGGCGGAGAAGGCGCGATCGAAGCGATCGTAGAGCGCCTCGTCTTTGATCAGGCAGGTGCGGGCGAGGCCGTGGAAGCGCTCGACGCTGAACTCCGGCAGGTGCGCCTTCATCAGCTCGAGCAGCGTCAGGAACTCGGTGGTGGTGACCCTGAGGCCGCAGCGACGCAGGTGGAAGAGGAAGTCGACGAGCACGGCGCGTGACTCCGGGTATTGCCTAGCCGCCCTGGCGGCGGTCGAGGAACAGCAATTGCTCGAACAGGTGCAGGTCCTGCTCGTTCTTCAGCAGGGCGCCGTAGAGCGGCGGCAGCGCCTTACGCTTGTCTTCGCTGCGCAGGGCCTCGACCGGGATGTCCTCGGCCACCAGCAGCTTGATCCAGTCGAGCAATTCCGACGTCGACGGCTTCTTGCGCAGGCCCGGCACATCGCGCAGATCGAAGAAGGCCTCGAGGGCGCCGCGCAGGAGCTGGGGTTTGATGCCCGGGTGGTGCACGTCCACGATCTGCTTCATGGTCGCCTGATCCGGGAAGCGGATGTAGTGGAAGAAGCAACGACGAAGGAAGGCGTCGGGCAGCTCCTTCTCGTTATTGCTGGTGATGATGATCACCGGCCGCTGCCTGGCCTTCACCAGTTCCCGCGTCTCGTGGACGAAGAACTCCATGCGGTCGAGTTCCTGCAGGAGGTCGTTGGGGAACTCGATATCGGCCTTGTCGATCTCGTCGATCAGCAGCACGGGGCGCTGCTCGGCCTCGAAGGCCTGCCACAGCTTGCCGCGCTTGATGTAGTTGGCGATGTCCTGCACCCGCGGATCGCCCAACTGCGAGTCGCGCAGGCGGGCGACGGCGTCGTACTCGTACAGCCCCTGCACGGCACGGGTGGTGGACTTGATGTGCCACTCGATCAGCGGCGCACCGATGGAGGCGGCCACCTCCTGCGCCAGCTGGGTCTTGCCGGTGCCGGGCTCGCCCTTCAGCAACAGGGGCCGCTCCAGCGTGAGGGCCGCGTTCACGGCCAGCGCCAGGTCGTCGGTGGCGACGTAGCGCTCGCTGCCCGCGAAGCGGCCGCCGCTCATCAGATCGCTCCCGTGGGCTGCAGGTCGCCGCTGGACACCTTCACGATGCGCAGGTTGTTGGTGCAGCCGGACACGCCGGAGAAGTCGCCACCGGTGAGGATGATGTGATCATCTTCCTTCACGATGCCCCGATTGAGCAGGGTCTGCGCGATGGCGTGATTGGTCTCGGCAGGCGTCGTGTGGGTGATGTCGAACTCCACCGGGTACACGCCGCGGTAGAGCTTTACGCGCCGCCGCGTACGCTCGTGACGGGTGAAGGCGAAGATCGGGATGCCCGAGCTGATGCGTGACAGCCAGCGTGCCGTGGATCCGGATTCGGTGAGGGCGACGATGGCCGCGACGTCCAGGTGGTTGGCCACGTACATCGTAGCCATGGCGATGGCTTCGTCCACGTAGGCGAACTTCGCATCAAGGCGGTGACCGGACACCATCGTGGTGCGCACGCGCTCAGCGCTCTGGCAGGCCTTGGCCATGGCGGCGACGGCCTCCGTGGGATAGCGCCCCACGGCACTCTCGGCACTCAGCATCACCGCGTCCGTACCGTCGATCACGGCGTTGGCCACGTCGGAGACTTCGGCGCGCGTGGGGATGGGGTTGGAGATCATCGACTCCATCATCTGCGTGGCGGTGATCGTGACCTTGTGCATCTCGCGCGCGGTCTTGATGATCTCCTTCTGCAGCGCAGGCAGCTCGGCGAAGCCGATCTCCACGCCCAGGTCGCCGCGGGCGATCATGATCACGTCACTCGCGGCGACGATCTCGGGCAGATTGGTGATCGCCTCGGCCCGCTCCACCTTGGCCACCAGCAGCGCGTCGCCGCCGGCCTCGTGCAGCAGCCTGCGGGCGTAGTCCATGTCTGCGCCCTCGCGCGGAAAGGACACGGCGAGGTAGTCCATCTCCAGCTTGGCCGCCGTCTTGATGTCCTCGAGGTCCTTGTCCGTGAGCGCTTGCGCCGAGAGGCCACCGCCCTGGCGATTGATGCCCTTGTTGTCGGACAACTCGCCGCCCGTTGCCACGCGACAGGTGATGCGCTCGCGCTCCACCGCCTCCACGTCGAGGACGATCTGACCGTCGGCCAGCAGCAGCACGTCGCCGGGGCGTACATCGCCCGGCAGTTGTTCGTAGGTCACGCCCACCGAATCCACGGTGCCGGCGTTGGGGTCCAGGCCCACGTCGAGGATGAAGCGGGCGCCCTCCTCCAGCATCACCGGCGGCTCGGCAAACTTGGCGATACGGATCTTAGGCCCCTGCAGATCGCCGAGGATGGCCACCTCACGATTCGCTTCACGGGCGGCCTCGCGTGCGGCCGCCACCAGAGCGCCCTGCTGCTCGGCGGTGCCGTGGGAGAAGTTCACGCGAAATACGTCGGCGCCGGCTTCGATGAGCTTGCGCAGGGCCTCGGGCGTGGAGGAGGCAGGCCCCAGGGTCGCAACGATCTTGGTGCGCCGGCGACGGGCCGGCGCCTGGATGGGATCGATCACAGCTTATTCGCTCCGCTGAAGTACTTTGACGCCGGGCAACTCGCGCCCCTCGAGGAACTCGAGGAAGGCACCACCGCCGGTGGAGACATAGGAAAGTCGATCGAGCACGCCGTACTTCTCCGCCGCCGCGACCGTGTCACCACCGCCGGCAATGGAGAAGGCCGAGCTCTTGGCCACCGCGTGGGACAGGGTGCGCGTGCCCTCGCCGAAACGGTCGAACTCGAACACGCCCACGGGACCGTTCCAGACGATGGTGCCGGCTGAAAGGGCCACGCGGGCGAAAGCCTGCGCCGTCTCCGGGCCCACGTCGAGGATCATCTCGTCCTCGTGCACGTCACTGACCGGGCAGATGCGCGGGCTCGCGTCATCCGCGAACTCGGCGGCCACCACCACGTCCGTGGGCAGGGGAATGCTGCGCCCCTCGTCCTCGGCGCGCTTGACCAGGGCACGCGCCGTGTCCACCAGGTCAGGTTCGTAAAGGGACTTGCCCACGTCGTGGCCGGCGGCGGCGATGAAGGTGTTGGCGATACCGCCACCCACGATCAGTTGGTCCACGCGATCGAGCAGGGATTCGAGCAGCGCGAGCTTGGTCGACACCTTGCTGCCGCCGGCGATGGCCAGCAGGGGTCGCAAGGGATGATCAAGGGCCCGGGCCAGCGCATCCAGCTCACCGGTGAGCAGGGGGCCGGCACAGGCGATGGGCGCGTACTCGGCCACGCCGGCGGTACTCGCGTGGGCGCGGTGCGCCGTGCCGAAGGCGTCCATGACGTACACGTCGCACAGGGCCGCCAGGCGCTTGGCCAGCGCCGGATCGTTGTTCTTCTCGCCGACCAGGAAGCGAACGTTGTCGCAAAGCACGATCTCGCCCGGCGCCACGTCCACGCCATCGATCCAGTCCGCCTCGAAGCGCACCTCACGACCCAACAGGCCTGCCAGGTGACGGGCCACGGGCTCCATCGACAGTTCCGGATCCGGGTGCCCTGCCTCCGGCCGGCCGCGGTGCGACACCACCATCACGGCGGCGTTGTGCTCCAGGGCCAGCTGCATCGTGGGCAGGGCAGCGCGGATGCGGGCATCGCTTACCACCGCGCCGCCACGAACCGGCACGTTGAGGTCCTCGCGGATCAGCACGCGCTGCTCCGCGAGGTCCACGTCCGCCATACGCAAGATGCTCATGAGCAATCGCTGACGGTCAGGGTCACTTGGCCGCCATCATGGCTTGCATGGTATCGAGCATGCGGTTGGAGAAGCCCCACTCGTTGTCGTACCAGGAGTTCACCTTGACCAGACGACCGGACACCTTGGTCAGCGTGCCGTCGGCGGTGGAGGAATGGGCGTCGTGGTTGAAGTCCACGGAGACCAGCGGCGCCTCGGTGTAGGCGAGGATGCCCTTCAGGGGCCCTTCCGCCGCCGCCCGCAGGGTGTCGTTGATCTCTTCAACGGAGGTCTCACGTGATGCGGTGAAGGTGAGGTCCACCAGGGAGACGTTGATCGTGGGCACGCGGATGGCGAAGCCGTCCAGGCGACCGTCGAGTTCCGGCAGCACCAGGCCCACGGCGGCGGCCGCGCCGGTCTTGGTGGGGATCATCGAGTGCGTGGCAGAGCGCGCCCGACGCAGGTCCTTGTGGAAGACGTCCGTGAGCACCTGATCATTGGTGTAGGCGTGCACGGTGGTCATCAGGCCGTTCTCCAGACCGACCTTCTCGTGCAGGGGCTTGACCAGCGGCGCCAGGCAGTTGGTGGTGCAGGAGGCGTTGGAGACCACCTTGTGCTCTGCACGCAGCACGTCATGGTTGACGCCGTAGACCACCGTGGCGTCCACGTCCTTGCCGGCCGGGGCCGAGATCAGCACCTTTTTGGCGCCTGCTTCCAGGTGCGGGGCAGCCTTCGTGCGCGAGGCGAACAGGCCCGTGCACTCGAGCACCACGTCCACGTCGTGCTCGCCCCACGGCAGCTTCGACGGATCACGTTCGGCAAGCACCCGAATGCGATCGCCATCGACCACCATGTCGTTACCGTCGACCACCACTTCCGACGAGAAGCGGCCATGCGCCGTGTCGAAGCGGGTCAGATGCGCGTTGGTCTCGGAGTCGCCCAGGTCATTGATGGCGACGATGCGAATGTCCTCGCTGCGCCCGTTCTCATAGCAAGCGCGCAGCACCATGCGGCCGATACGTCCATATCCGTTGATCGCGACATTAATCGCCATGACTCCCTCCTGAAGTTTACGAAGCACCACCGAGCAGCTTTGCGGCTTGCTCGGCAATGGCCTCGGCGGTAAATCCAAAGTGTTCGAAGACGGCCTTACCCGGCGCTGACTCGCCGTAGCGATCGAGACCGACCACCATCCCTTCCATGCCGACGTAGCGCCACCACAGGTCGCTCTTGCCGGCTTCGATTGCCATGCGCGCGGTCACCGACGGCGGCAGCACGCTGTGGCGGTAGTCCTCACTCTGCGCGTCGAACAGGTCCGTGCAGGGCATGGACACGACGCGCACGGCGCGCCCTTGGGCGCTCATCAGCTTCGCTGCCTCCACCGCCAGGCTGACCTCGCTGCCGGTGGCGATGAGGATGGCGTCGGGCGTGCCCTCCGTGTCCACCAGCGTGTATCCACCACGGCGGATCGCCTGCAGCTGACCCGGCGTGCGCGGCTGATGGGGCAGGCCCTGACGCGTGAAGACCAGCGCCGTCGGGCCCTCGCGACGCTCTATCGCCGCGGCCCAGGCCACCATCGATTCCACCCCGTCGCAGGGGCGCCACAGGGACAGGTTCGGGATCAGGCGCAGGGAAGCCAGATGTTCCACCGGCTGGTGCGTCGGGCCATCCTCGCCCACGCCGATGCTGTCGTGCGTGTACACGAGGATGTTGCGCAGGCCCATGAGCGCGGCCATGCGCACGGCGTTGCGCGCATAGTCGGAGAACACGAGGAAAGTGGCCGAATAGGGGATGAAGCCGCCATGCAAGGCCAGGCCACTGGCCAGGGCGGTCATGGCGAACTCGCGTACCCCGTAGTGAAGGTAGTTGCCGTCCGCCTCGCGGGCGCTGATCACCTTCGAGCCGGACCAGATCGTGTTGTTGGAGCCGGCCAGGTCTGCGGAGCCACCAAGCAGTTCCGGAAGGTGCGGACCGAAGGCCTCGAGGGCGGCCTGCGAGGCCTTGCGCGTGGCCATGTCCTTGGCGCGCCCGGCGCTCTCGGCGATGGCGTCAGCGGCGTTGAGATCCCAGTCCACCGGCAGCTCGCCTGCCATGCGCCGCAGATACTCGCTGGCATCGCTCGGGTACTTGGCCTGGTACTCGTCGAACAGCTGCTGCCAGGCCGCCTCGCGTTCGGCGCCACGCGCCCTGGCGTCCCAGGCAGCGCGGATATCCTGCGGTATCTCGAAGGGCCCGTGCTCCCATCCCAGGCGCTGACGCGCTGCCTGCACCTCGTCCACGCCCAGCGGTGCACCGTGGCAGTCGCCGGTGCCTTCCTTCGCCGGCGAGCCGTAGCCGATCACCGTACGGCACATGATCAGCGTGGGCTTGTCTTCGATCGATCGCGCCACTTCCAGGGCGCGGGCCACGGCGTCCGGGTCGTGGCCGTCGATATCGTCGATCACGTGCCAGCCGTAAGAAAGGAAACGCTGTTCCGTGTCGTCCGTGAACCAGCCACGCACGTCACCGTCGATCGAGATGCCGTTGTCGTCGTAGAGGGCAATCAGCTTGCCAAGCCCCAGCGTTCCGGCAAGGGAACATGCCTCATGGGAGATCCCCTCCATCAGGCAGCCGTCGCCGAGGAACACATAGGTGTGGTGATCAACGATCGGGAAACCGGGGCGGTTGAAGCGCGAGGCCAGCACCTGCTCGGCCAGGGCCATGCCGACGGCGTTGGCCAGGCCCTGGCCCAGGGGGCCGGTGGTGGTCTCGACGCCCGGCGTCATGCCGAACTCGGGATGCCCCGGCGTGCGCGAACCGAGCTGACGGAAGTCGCGCAGCTCCTCCAGGGGCAGGTCGTAGCCGGAGAGATGCAGCAGCCCGTACACGAGCATGGACCCATGGCCGTTGGACACCACGAAGCGATCGCGGTTGTCCCAACGCGGATTGGCCGGATTGTGCACCAGCCAATCGTTCCACAGCACCTCGGCCATGTCGGCCATGCCCATGGGCATCCCCGGATGGCCCGAGCGGGCCCGCTCCACGGCATCCATGGCAAGGGCACGCAGCGCGTTGGCTAGCTCTCTACGGGTAGGCATTCATGAACCTCAGGCAGGGTCTCGACACGACAGGATTGGCGTTTTGGCGCGCATTGTCGCGCGCGCCCGGGACGCCAGCAAGCAAGGCGAGGGCGGGCGCGGAAGAGCGCCGCCGGCGAAGGGCTTACGCACCGGCCCACTTGATGGAACAGCCGATGCTCGGGAACTGCTCCTGCGGGCCACGCCCCGTGGCTGCCACGGCCTGCATGGCCTCGAGCAATTCCGCTCGGGCATCGGCGGCCGGCGGCTCCAGGCGCCCTGCATCAAGGCGGCCGCGATACTGGAGCAGGCCCGCGGCGTTGTGGCCGAAGAAATCCGGGGTGCAGACGGCGCCGTAGCGGCGTGCAACCTCGCCGCCCTCGTCCAGCAGGTAGGGACAAGGAAAATCCATGCGCTGCGCCAGCGCCCGCATCCCGTCCGGGCCATCGGCCGGGTAGGCTCGGTAATCGTTGGGCATGATGGCGACCGCACCGATCCCCGCCTCGCCGAGGACGCGGGTCTGCTCCACCAGGCGCGGCAGCACGGCCTGCACGAAGGGACAGTGGTTGCAGATGAACATAACCAGCAACCCGCGCGCACCGGTGCAGTCATCGCGTCGGTAGGAGACACCGGCAGCGTCGGGCAGGCAGAAATCTGGCGCAGGTGAATCGAAATCGCAGATAGGCGATTCGAGGGCGGGCATACTGTTTCTCAGTGAGGACTCAGGTCGGCGGCGACCTGCAATTCTAGCATCGCTGAGCAGGCCGAGCGGCTTCCCTTGGTAAGCCGTGACCCGTTTTTCGGCACTGCGGCGGAGTTGCTGTATAATCTCGCCGCGTTTCGCATCCGCACCGCCCCCTAACTTACTGATTCCATAAGTCGTTTCAGGGGCCCAGATCGACCAGGTGAAGCACTGGGAGCACCCCTCAGGGGCGCGCCCGGCCTGCGCTCCACCCACGGGGACCATAAAAACATGAGCAAATCGTACCTTTTCACCTCCGAGTCGGTGTCCGAAGGCCACCCGGATAAGATCGCCGACCAGATCTCCGACGCAGTGCTGGACGCCATCCTGGCGGAGGACAAGCGGGCCCGCGTGGCTTGCGAGACCATGGTGAAGACCGGCATGGCCATCGTGGCCGGTGAGATCACCACCAACGCGTGGATCGACCTCGAGGATCTGGTGCGCAAGACCATCCTGGACATCGGCTATTCCAGCTCCGACATGGGCTTCGACGGCGCCACCTGTGCAGTGATCAACGCCATCGGCAAGCAGTCCGTGGATATCGCCCAGGGCGTGGACCGCGAAGAGGACAAGGCTCAGGGTGCCGGCGACCAGGGGCTCATGTTCGGCTACGCCACCAACGAGACGGACGTGCTGATGCCAGCGCCGATCACCTACTCGCACCGCCTGGTCAAGCGCCAGGCCGAAGTGCGCAAGAACGGCACCCTGCCCTGGCTGCGCCCGGACGCCAAGAGCCAGGTCACCCTGCGCTACGAAGATCACAAGCCCGTCGGCCTCGACGCCGTGGTGCTGTCCACCCAGCACGCCGA
>JAAUYD010165603.1_pt1 | contig 13138 bp, 13 predicted proteins | sample 7278101 | NCBI WGS metagenome assembly JAAUYD01 (sample SAMN14350128, study PRJNA611818) | marine sediment metagenome | isolation source: surface marine sediment (0.6m) | place: French Polynesia: Moorea | collected 2018-08
CAGGGCCAGGCCATTGCGAACCATCTGCGCCGGGCTGTTCCCAGCAACGCTGACACCGTCCAGCAGGATGCGTCCCCCGGATACCGGCATCAGCCCCATAATGCATTTTAGCAGGGTGGTTTTGCCGGTGCCGTTGGCACCCACCAAAGCCACCGTCTGGCCGGCCTCGACGGTCAGGTCCACCCCGAACAAGGCCTGGGCAGCCCCGTAGTGGGCCGTCAACTGCTCGATGATCAGCATAGGGGCTGCGTTCATTTCAGGCCGTGGCCTCCATGCGGCCCAGATAGGCCTCCAGTACCAGCGGGTTGCTGCGGATGTCATCCGGCCGGCCGCGGGCGATGCAGCGACCGCTGTCCAGGACCACCACCTGGTCGGCCACCGCCATGACCAGCTCCATATCATGTTCGACCAACAGCATGGTATGGCCGCTGCTGCGCTGACGGTGGATGTGGCGGGCGATGCGGGCGGTCTCCGCGGTGTTCAATCCGGCAACCGGCTCGTCGAGCAGCACCAGACGGGGACGGCTCACGAAGGCACGCGCCATCTCCAGCAGTTTTTTCTCCCCGTAGGCGAGGGACGCTGCCGGCCACTGGGCCTTGTCGGCCAGGCCGACATCGTCCAGAGCCTCCAGGGCGCGCAGGCGCAATCGGCGCTCCTGGTTGCGCAAGCCCGGCAAGCGCAGCATGGAAATGCCGAAAGAACGCTCGGCCGCTACGGTCAATCCGGTCAGCACGTTGTCCAATACGGAGAGCCGGCTGAACACTTTCAGATTCTGGAAGGTGCGGGCGACACCTAAAGCGGCAATATGGTAGGCCGGCAGCCGCTCGATCGGCCGCTGTTCCAGAACGATGGCACCGTCACCGGCCGTGTCCACACCGCTGATGCAGTTGATCAGGGTCGATTTACCGGCACCGTTGGGACCGATGAGGGCCGTGACCCGTCCCCGGGGGACCGAGAAGGTCACCTCCTGCAGGGCCGGCAGGCCGCCGAACCATTTGCTGACTTGTTTGACTTCAAGCATGATGATTCCTACCGCTCGTTCAGGCGATACGCCGCAATGCAAGTTTCGTTTTGACCGCATCCACAATGCCGGTAACCAGCCCCTGGGGCAGAAAGAGCAGGATCAGCAACAGAATCAGGCCGTGAATGATGTCCTTGTAGGTGTCCAGGGCCTCGATCCATTCAGGCAGCATGGTGATCAGGGCCGCGCCGAACAAGGTCCCCCAGATGGACCCCATACCGCCCACGACCACCATGATCACGAAATCCACCGAAACGAAAATATTGAACGAATCCGGGCTGACGAAGGCATAGCAATGGGCGAAAAGGCTGCCTGCCAGAGCGGCCAGGACGGCCGATAAAATAAAAACCTTGACCTTGGCCCGGCGGGTATCCACCCCCAGGGCGGCGGCGGCCGTCTCATCCTCGGACAGGGCTGCCAGACCGCGGCCCACGCCGCTGCGAACCAGGTTGAGGCATAGCAGCAGGGCCAGCATGGCAAATGTCCACACCAGGTAGTGGAAATGAATTTCGTTATCGAAGATCACCGGGCCGAGCGCCAGATACGGCACCCCGGAAAACCCGCTGGGCCCGCCGGTCACCGCGTCCCATTGCACCAGAATGGTATAAACCACAATGTTGAATCCCAACGTTGCCATGGCCAGGTAGTGCCCGCTCAATTTGAGCGCAGGCAGTCCGACGGCCAGGGCGATCAGGGCCGACAGCAGGGCCACGACAACCATCACCGGCCAGGCCGCCCACCCCAAGGTGGTCGTTCCGATGGCCGACCCATAGGCACCGATGGCAAAAAAGGCGGCGTGGCCCAGACTGATCTGGCCGGCGTATCCGATGAACAGGTTGAGCCCCAACGCCACCATGACATAGATGGCAATCAGGTTGGACAACCCCAGGTTGTATGGGTTGCTTTCTACCAACGGCCAGATCAACAACACGAGGCACAGGCCGCTGACAGTCAGGCCGGTGCGGTGCAGGTAGATGAAGTAGAGGATGTTATCCCGAGTTGTCAGCATGGTCGTTTAACCGATCACCGAGCAATCACGCTTCGCGCAGAGCCAATTTCAGAATCTATCACCTTTTTTCTTACGGTGATCCTAAGAAGGCAGGTTATGGCTCAGGGCAAGGCCGCAGGGAGGTCGAACCCGCAGGCGTAGCAGCGCTACGTTGAGGACTTCGACCGAGCGAGAACGCCGGCCTGGGCCATAAGATGCCTTATCCGATCGCAACATTTCATTTTCCCAAGAGCCCTTTGGGTCTCACAAACAAGACCAGTAATAAAACCACGAATGCCGCCACATCCTTGTAGGCACTGCTCCAGTATCCGGCCGACAGCGATTCCAGCAGACCCAGGATCACACCGCCCAGCACGGCGCCGGGGAAGGAGCCGAAGCCGCCCAGGATGGCGGCGGCAAACCCCTTCAGCCCCAGCAGCACCCCCACGTCATTGCTCAAGGTGGTGATGGGCGTTACCAGAACCCCGGCCAACCCGCCCAGTCCGCCGGCCAGAGCGAAGCTGACCGCCCTGACGCGTCCCACGGAGAGGCCCACCACGGCTGCCGCGGTCTGGTTGGATGCCACAGCGCGCATGGCCAGGCCCAGCCGGGTGCCGTGGAAGAAAAAAACCAGCAGGCCGATCGCCAGAGCGGTGATCCCCAATATGGCCACGGCCTGGGGCAAGATGGCGGCACCGGCGATGCGCAGGGGCTCCTCACCCATCAGGGGTGGCACGGCCATTCGGTTTTTGCCCCATACCAGCTTCATGATGCCGCGCAGGATGATCGATATGCCGATCGTCAGAAAGATCAGTACCAGGTGGTGTTGAGATCGTGACGGCCTTACGCCCAATCGCTCCACCGCAATCCCCACCGCCGTGACGGCCACCACGGCAAGCGGCAGAGCAGCGATCATGGGCAACCCGCTCCAGAAAAGCCCACTGAACAGAAACATGCCGCCCAGGGAAACGAAGTCCACCTGGGTAAAGTTGACGATACCGATCGTGTTGTGCACGACGCAAAATCCCAGTGCGATCAGGGCATAGATAGCCCCGCTGGTAACGCCCGCAAACACGAATTGCAGCAGGTCCTGAAAACCGGACAATGTTCCTCCGCATAGAAACAAACTGGTTTTGAAAATGGCTCAGACTAAGCCAGGCGGTGTCTCAGGTCAAGTGCATATCATCGACGGTTCCGTAAAAATACCCGATACCTGCGTTACGCTTCTGCCCTCGCCGCTGCGGTATACTTCCAGGCACACCTCGCGCCCCGAGTTTGGCAGGCCCTGATCTCGAACCATTTACGAAACCGTCTGACACCCCTGCACCGCCGGGTGCCCCTATTTGCGCTGTCGAACCGATGATGGCCAAACAGACTGGCCTGCCACTCGACAATCGGGCATTTAACGTGTAATAGCATCGGGGGTCGTCATCGGGCAGTTTGTCTCGCTCGACATCCAGCCCGCTATTTTTTTCGTCAGATGGAATCGAGGGTGGCATGAAGCAACCGGACAATAAACAATTGATGATGGGCAACGAAGCCATTGCCCGGGGACTGCTCGAAAATGGCTGCCGCATGGCCACCGCCTATCCGGGCACGCCTTCCTCTGAAATCCTCTCATCGGCCGCCCGCTACGCGAGCGACCATCAGCTGGATACGCACATCCAATGGTCGGTTAACGAAAAAGTGGCCTTCGAAATCGCCTACGCCGGCAGTATGACCGGACTGAGAACGGCGGTCGCCATGAAGCAGGTGGGGCTGAACGTGGCCTCGGATCCGTTGATGAGTGCGGCCTACATGGGCAGTGTGGGCGGCTTTATCATCATCAGTGCCGACGATCCCGGCCCACACTCGTCGCAAACCGAGCAGGACAGCCGCATGATGGCCGTGATGGCCAAAATCCCGGTGCTGGATCCGCAATCCCCGCGACAGGCCAAACGGCTGGTCGGCATGGCCTACGCGCTCTCCGAAGCCTATCGAACCCCGATCATGCTGCGGCCCACCACCCGGGTGTGCCATTCCCGCCAGGATGTATTGGCCGCCGAGATTCCCCCGGGCACGTCCACCCCTGATTTCAAGAAAGACCCAGCCCGTTGGGCGGCAACCCCAAAGTTTCGTTACCAACTACACCTGGAGCTGGAAGATAAACTGGCCCGTATCGCCGCATATCCGGACAGTGCCCCCATCCTGCGAAACCCGGATGCCACCGGCCGGCGAGTGGTGGTTGCCAGTGGGGTGGCCGCAGCCTACACTGCCGAGGTGCTTGCCGAAATGGGATTGTGGGGCACCTTGCCCTTTTATCAGGTCCTGCAGCCGTTTCCTCTGCACCTGGAATTCATCCGGCGATTGCGCACGGCCTATGATGAGATCTTGATTCTGGAGGAAACCACCGGGGTCATCGAAATGCAGCTGGCCGACCATAGCCGCATCAAAGGCAAACTGAATGGCGCGGTTCCGCGGGTGGGTGAACTGCTGCCTGAGAAAATCGAAGCGATCCTGGCCGACTTCAGCAACATCACCGTGCAGCGGCCGACGTTGACCCAGGCACCCGGACGCCGGCCGACCCTGTGCGCCGGCTGCCCCCACCGGGCCAGCTTCTTTGCCATTAAAAAAGCCGTGCCGCGGGGCATCTATACCAGTGACATCGGCTGCTACACCCTGGGCCTGAATCTCAAGGCCGTCGATACGGTCCTGTGCATGGGTGCGGCCATCAGTCAGGCCGCCGGCTTCTTCCACGCCTACATGCACGCCGAGAAACGGCCCGATATCGTCGCCACTATCGGCGATTCGACCTTCTTCCATGCCGGTGTACCGGCCTTGATCGATGCCGTCAATCAGAGCGTGCACTTCGTTCTGGTGATCCTGGACAACCGCACGACGGCCATGACCGGCAGCCAGCCCACCCCGGCCTCCGGCATCGGCGCCACCGGGGAGGACCTGGTCAAGGTGGACCTGGTGACGTTGGTGAAGGGTTGTGGGGTGAAATTTCTCGAAGTCGGTGACCCCTACGACACCCAAACCTTCATCGCCACACTGAAATCGGCCGTGACCCACAGCCGCACCCATGGACCGGCCGTAGTGATCGCCAGGCATGCCTGCATCATCGATCTGGCCCGCCAGGGGCAGTCAGACGATCCCGTCGCGGTGACGATCACCGACGACTGCGACGGGTGCGGCTACTGCCACCAACATTTCGAATGCCCGGCCCTGGTCGCCGGTGCCGACGGGGATCCCACCCACGTGGATCGACTGGTGTGCAGCGGCTGCGGCGTATGCCTGGAGGTCTGCCCCAAGGATGCCATCGTTACGTTATAGTACCGGGCTTGATAATTCTGCTCGCTGTTTACCGATCACGGTTCACTTTCAAAGATACATGGTGAGAAATCATGGTTCAGAACTACCAAATCGTCATCAGCGGTGTCGGCGGACAGGGTGTGTTGTTCATCACCCGGCTTTTAGCCGAAGCGGCCATTCAACAAGGCCTGCCGGTCTTCACCTCCGAAACCCACGGCATGGCCCAGCGGGGCGGCACGGTGATCTCCCATCTCAAGGTGGGCGAATTCACCAGCCCTCTGATCATCCCGGGCAGTGCCAACGGGCTGATCGCCTTGAAAGCCGAAAGTGTGGACCAGCATGGCGGCTATCTCATGCCGGGAGGATGGGCCACCGTCAACAGCGCCGCACCGCTCGAGGTCCGCGGGAATTGCCTTGCCAGCTATCTGGATGCGGACCGGCTGGCCGGCGACTTGAAGAACCCCAAAGCCCTGAACCTGATCATGCTGGGCTTCACCCTGGCTGCCGGCCGCCTGCATTGCAGTCTGGATGAAATGAAACGGGTCATCGAATCCAGGCTGCAGGACAGATCAGCCCTGCTGAAGGCCTCCATGCAGGCACTTGACGCCGGCGGCCGCGCCGTGGCGGCATGATGGGTCGGCGACCGACGTCTTTTTGCGTGCCTAACGATCAATCAACCGACGAGGTGGGTTAATGTTTACCGCTCAGGACATTCTGGACATCGCCATTCGGCTGGAGAACAACGGCGAGAAGACCTATCTGGAAGCCAGCCGGAATACGCAGGACGCCTCCCTGAAATCATTATTGACCTGGATCGCCGAGGAGGAGCGGGCGCATGCCAATTGGTTCAGCCAGTTGAAGGATCGCCTGGAAAAGGGCGAAGACCACCATTTGATGGCGGAACTGAGCCGTGCACTGGTGGAGGATGTGGTACAGGGCCAGGCCTTCTCCCTGCATGAGGTCGATTTCGAGACCATCAACACCTCTGAAAGGATGATTCGCACCTTCATCGGCTTCGAAGATGACACCATCGCGTTTTATGAAGTCCTCAAGGGATTCATCGACGATCCCACCATCGCCGGCCAGATGGAGCAAATCATCGAGGAGGAGAAAAAGCACATGATCCGCTTCCGGGAGTTGCTGTCTGAACGCTGAGCGACATGGATGGGGCCATCTGTTGAGATGTTCAGATGCCGGCCTGTTTCAAGCATCGATCCAGTGCGACTTTGACTTTGCGAATGGCATCTGCAGGGCGCATGGCACGAAGCTGTGCATTCCATGGCTCCACAACAATGGGGCCATCGAACCCCAGGGCATTGAGCGATTTGAGCATTCCGGTCAAATCGATAACGCCGGTGGTTCCCGGCAGTTCCCGCTCGAACTCGGGCGACGTGAAGCGGTCATAGTCTCCTTCGAGGCCGTCGTTGACCTCCACGTAGACAATCTCTTCGGGAGCTAGTTTTTCCAAGTCCAACAACCCGGCACCGCTGGTGTACCAATGAAAGGCGTCCAGCTTGAGGCCCACGCAGTGCTGTGCATCGGCCGCCGCGATGAGCGCCCGGATACCGTCGAGGGTGTGGATGAAGTCGAATCGCCGCTGATGCCGCATGGTCGTCGGCCCGATAAATTCCAGACCCAGACGCACCGTATGGGCTTCCAGCAGGGGCGTAATCCGTTTCAGCCGCCGGCACAACAGCGCGAAGTGCTCATGATAGGTCAAGGTGTCGGACGATGGCTGAACATACCCGACGCAGCGGGTGAATCCCGCATCGCGGCAGCGGGCTAAATCCTGTTCGAATCCGGCCAGGCTTTGCTCGAATTCGGCGTCGGTGTAGCACGCATGGAAAGCGGCCGTAAAGGCGAACGCCCCCGGCGCCAGGCCGGACTGCCTCATCAAGTCAATGGCCTGACCGGGACCGCGTTCTCTCAAAAAGTCGCGATCGGCGTTAACCGCCTCAAATCCGAAACGGCTGGCCAGCCGGCAACTCTCCGGAAAGGGCAGGACGTGTCCAATGGATCCGCAGTGAGGGTCGTCGGTGTGGGCGGGCGCATCGGTGACATTCAACGTCCGCAGCCATCTGCCCCTTGATGTCATGGGCGAGGGTTTCGATGCCCTTTCAGATTCGTCGTTAAGGTTGCGGTGCTTCATTTCAGATGTCACTCAGTTCGGATCGAATCGGTTTCAGATGAGCCTGTTTCAAGACGTTTCAGTTCGGTCAAGATCAAGGCGTCCGATCATTTCAACCGCAGGCATACAGGCAGTATGTCGAGGATTGAAATGTGAGGCCAACGACGATATTGGCCGAAATGGCGTGTTTTGAAATGGGCTCAGAGAACATGATTTTGAAAATACGTCTCGATCACCCCTCGCACGATCGCTTCATCCACGTGGACGAGATAGTCGCCATTCTCTTTTTTGCACGATCCGATAGCCTCCAGAAGCACAAAGCGCACATCCTGGCCGATTTTTTTGTTGTCGACATACATGGCATCGAAGATATTGGCCGCATTGAGATGGTCGGGAAGCGAGGGCCTCAGGCCCAGCACGTCTTCGATCAGCCGGTAATGCAAATTGCGTGCTTCAGCATCAATATAGCCCAATTTGAAGGAGAGTTCGGCAGCGATCTTCATGCCGATGGAAACGGCTTCACCGTGGGTCAGGGCACCTTCTGCCAGCCATTCCATGGCGTGGGCAAAGGTATGCCCGTATTCCAGCACCAGTCCGTAGTGTCGTTCGCTGGGATCCTTTTTGATGATTTCGAGCTTGGAACGGATCAACTTATAGCACAGGTCCGTGAGTTGCTGGGCGGAGTAGTCACCATCTATTTTAATGGCTTTTTCCAGAAATGGGATCAAGGCCTTCTGATCGATCAACCCGTTCTTGATGCCCTCGATGATACCGGAGCGTTTGTAGCGCAGTGGCTCCGTCTCGGTGTAGCGCGTGTCCGTCCAGGCAAAAATCGGTGCGTGGTAAAGACCGAAATTGTTTTTACCGTATTTACCGTTCACGGCCTGCTTGTTGCTCAGGATGCCGTCGGTCTGGTGGGTGATCGTGGTGGGGACTTCCACGAATCGAATGCCTCTGAATATCAGTCCGGCGGCGAGCCCGGCGATATTTCCTACGGAACCGCCTCCCAAGGCGATCAGCAGCGATCGTTTGCTGACGCCTTTGCCTACCAGTTCATCGCACAATTTCTGGAGGCTGTCGAACGTCTTGCACCGTTCCCCTCTGGGCAGCAGGTAGAGGTCCGTTTCAGAATAGGCGTGGTTGATGTTGTCGAAAAAGGCACGGCCATAAAGATCGAAAATATACGCGTCCGTAAGCAGGAACAGCCGGTCAACCGGTTGGCTGCGAGTTTCCTGTTCGAGGATGTCGATGAAGTGCGCTTCGATGTCGTAACCGAAATATATTGGAAACGCCGGTTCCAGGGCGATGTCCGTCTGGATGAATACTCCACGATCGAATTCGATTATCTGGTTGTAATCAAACATGCACTCTTACCACGGCGTTTCGATCGTAGGGCCAGGTAGCCGCCGGACCTTCACGTTGTCAATTCTCGGGGCAATACGGATCATTTTGAACATGAACCAACCTGCCATCTTAAGGCTGAAGCGCTGACGGATGCAGCCTGACGCACCGCCCAAACTTGTCGAAACCATGGATAATAACTTAAAACCAAGCTATGTCAAGACCGTCCCGAACCATATACGGACGCAAGCGGTGGACCCGGCGGCTGCCGATTGAACCGGCCGCGCCCGGGCGGCCTCTCCTGTGGTCGGAGTGAGCGCCGCAGGGGTTGCCTTCCGGCGGTTCAGACCGATTCCAGGGCGCCGACCGCCATCACAGCCGCCATGCCCAGCATGATCAAGCCGGCCAGGATATCAGCCACCAGTCGGTAACGGTTAAAAAAAACGGCGGCGCCGATCCCGACGGCCAGCAACCCGGGCAGGGTACCGATGCCGAAAATCAGGGCCATCGAGGCACCGGGCAACACCCCGCCACCGGCCAAGGCCCGCGCGAAAGCAGCATAGGAGAGTCCGCAGGGCAGGCCGCCAAGCATCAATCCCATGAGAAAAAGATCCTGGTTGCTTCTCAGGTCGGCAGCCTTGGAGATCAGACCCCGCCAACCGGGCATGCGATGGGGAGCGGCAATGGCCAGCCAGCGCGGTTCGCTGAGAAAGCCCATGCGCGACAGACCGAAAAAAAGCAAGAATAGCGCCGCTACAAGGCTGATCCCCATCTGCACCCGGGACACCCAGATCATGGGGTCGCCGCCGACAACCGACGCCAGGCGAAGCATGCCGCTGCCCGCAGCACCCATCAAGGCACCGATCATGGTGTAGGTGATCAGCCGGCCGGCATGGTAGGCCAGGTGGGCCGACATCCGCTGGGTCTGTCCGGGCAGCGCCACCACCAGCGGCCCGCACATCCCGATGCAATGTCCGGTGCCCAACAGCCCCAGCATGAACAGCGCTGCCGCATCCATGGATGCCGCCGTAGTAATCGTCATAGACCCTTTCCAATCATCGTCAGCCTTGTAGTTTGGCATAAAAGCGTCTACATTGGTATTCTCTTTTGCATCGGTGCGGTATTTTGATCCTGTCGGAATCAAATGACCCGCAGTGTCACACCGACCCAAGCCAACCATAAAGGAGTCTTTGGGTTGAAACAGCCCCCAGCAGCAGGGCCATGCCTGTCGGCACTGTTTCTGACAGGATTGCTACTATTAATCACCGTTTCCGATGTGACAGCCGACAGGGGACTGCGACCGTCGGTGGAATCGCTAAGTACCGATGGACGGATGCGCATCGGCCCGTCCGACCGCTGCCCGGTGTGCGCCATGTTCCCCGTCCGTCATCCGCGCACCGCCGCCGCCATGACCCTGAAAAATGGAGACACCTTCTATTTTTGCAGCAACGGCTGCCTGCTGCGGGCGTGGCTGAGGCCGACGGTGTACCTGGGCTTGGCGTGCCAGGCGATCGACCGGATGGTGGTACTCGATTACTTCTCCGGTCGCTCCATTGAGGCCCACACCGCCTTTTGGGTGGCCGGCTCGGACGTCGTCGGCCCCATGGGGCCGGCCCTGATCGCCCTGGTGGATGCCACAGGATTGGCCACCTTCAAAAAACGCCACGGCGCTACGTTCGTCTTCTCTTTGGACCAGCTCGACGACGCCCTGTGGCAACGGATCAGCCGGCACGAACTGCCGGAGGCGTCGTCCGAATGAATCATCAGCGGTGTCTCATGAGACCAACAACGAAGCAGACAACGAATTGGCAGCCGGCCCCCCTGCGCCAGGCCGGTTGCCTGCTGGGCGTCGCCATCGTCCTCAGCGGTCTGATCCTGATCGCTATGGTCACACACCTGACGTGGCTCGGTTCCCGGCACCATGCGGATGCCGGCCGCTGGATGAAGACCCTGACCCTTTCCGCACCGGCCCTGTGGCCGGCCGGCAGCCCCATGCGTCACCCGGAAACTGTGCATCCGGCAATCGACCTGGGCCATATCCCCGGCATGGAGAGATCTCCATGATGATGACCACCCGCCGCCATGCGCTGCTGATCTGGTCGACCCGGGAGATTCTGCGCCACCCCGGCCGCAACCTGCTTCAGTTCGCCTGCCTGGCCAGCCTGGTCTTCTTGCTGGCCACGGCCCTGTTGTTCAGCCAGGCCCTGGAGGCCACCTGGTCGCGGCAGATGCAGCACGCCCCCAACCTGATCATCCGGCGCATCGATGCCGGCGGATGGGCGCCCATGCCGGCAGATTTGGCCGTAAGCCTGGTGAAAGAGGTCCCCGGGGTACTCGATCCCACCCCGCGGTTGTGGGGCGTCGTCCAGGGAGTCCGGTATCCGCTGACCGTAGTGGCCTCTGCGGGCGTCATGCCAACCTCGGCCATCCAGGGCGTGACGGCCCCATCGCCCGGCCAGGCCGTGGTCGGTCGTCTAGCGGCCGAAGGTCTTACCGAGGGCCGCCTGCATCTGGAAAGCGGCAACCGATCCACTCTGGTGCTCCATGTGATCGACCACTTTCCCGTCGACAGCGACCTGGCCACTCACGACCTCGTCTGGATCTCGCCGGTGGACGCACGCCGGTTGCTGGGCCTGGCGCCCGATCAGGCCAGCGATCTTGCCGTTTATTTGTTTCACGACGAAGAAGAACAGGCCATCCAGGCGGATCTGGCGGCCGCCTTGCCCTGGCCCGTTCGCATCACCGGCCGTAGCGACAGTCTGCGGCACCACAACATGCGCGCGGCCCGCGCGGGCGGCATGGCTGCCGTGGCTTGCATTCCGGCAATCCTGGCCCTGTTGCTGATCCTCACCGGTACCGCCACCGGCGATATCGGGCGGCAGGGCCAGTGGGGTCTACTTAAAGCCTTGGGATGGACCACCGGCGACATCGTGCGCCTGCAGGTGTCGGCGGCCGCCGTGGTAGGCCTGCCGGCGGTGGTTGCCGGTCTGGCAGCGGCCCATGTCGTGGTGTTCCTTCCGGCCGGTGCCAACCTGGCAGCCTTGTGGATCATGGACGGACAGACTGTCCCGCGCCTGGCCCTCGATACGTCCGGTGCTGTGTTGACCATGCTCGAAATCAGCGCCCTGGTGGGCCTGCCTTACCTGGCGACCGTATGTCTCACGACGCTCAAGGGGGCCGCCGACGACCCGTGGCACCTGATTCAGGCGGCGCCATGGAACTGACTCCCGGCCTGGTCTGCCGCCGACTTGACTTCCGGTGGCCGGGAGACGATCCGCCTCAGCCACGGGTGTTGCAATCGGTAGATGCGAGGTTTTCTCCCGGCACAGTGGTTCTGATCAGCGGTGACACCGGTGCCGGTAAAAGCACCCTGCTGCACCTGATGGCCGGCCTGTTGCGACCCAGCGCAGGCGAGGTGTGGGCCGACGGCCAGCCCGTTTCGCGTTGGCCGGCATCCCATCGCGATCCCTGGCGCCGGCAGGTAGGCATGGTGTTTCAACACCTGGCGTTGATCCCCGATCTGAGTGTGGCGGAAAATCTCCTGGTGCCCCTGATCCCCAGAAAACAACGCTGGTCCGACATGCAGGCGACCGTTGCCCACCAGCTGGCGGCCGCCGAGCTGACCGCCCTGGCAGCAAGGCCGGCCCGCACGCTTTCCGGGGGCCAGCGCCAGCGCCTGGCCGCAGCCCGGGCTTTGGTAGCGGCACCCCGTTATGTGCTCGCCGATGAGCTGACCGCGTTTCAGGACGATCGCCACACCGTCCGCATGCTGGATCAATTGCGAGCTGCCGCCGATGGCGGTGCCGTGGTGGTGATCTGTTCTCAGGACCCGCGCGTCACAGCATCGGCGGCCATCGATAAGCATCTGCACCTATCCGCCGGCAGACTGGAGACAACAGCGATCCAGGAGAAGCGGCCGTGATCTGGCATCCGCTCACCTGGGCCTTCTGGGCTGCCGCAGTCACCGGCACCCTGCTCTATGCCATCGCGGCGGTTCGCGCCGTGGATCTAGTTCTCGGATGGACACCGCAACGGGCAGACGCCGACCAACTGAGAAGAGAACGCCAGGCCGAAACCGGTTCCCTGCTGTCACGCTGGGCCCTGGCAGGTCTGGCAGTCGCAGCCTTGCTCGGGCTGACCGGCGTCGCCCTGGCCTGGCAGGGGGTGGTGCCCGGTGCCATGTGCGGCACCGGCGTACTGCAGGCCATGGGAACCCATGGCATCCGCACCATGATTTTCTGGGGTGTTACGCTAACCGTCATGTACGCCTGGCTGGTGCTGGACCGCTTGAACCGTCTCCATCCGATGGGACCGTTGACCCAACTCACCAGCCGTGTGCTGATCACCGCCGCACCATTTCTCACCC